>JACCDJ010357637.1_pt1 | contig 21627 bp, 19 predicted proteins | sample 7444481 | NCBI WGS metagenome assembly JACCDJ01 (sample SAMN15323435, study PRJNA562643) | freshwater metagenome | isolation source: river surface water | place: USA:Blue River Watershed | collected 2017-08-15 | reverse complement strand
GGCCGGGGGCGCGAGCGGTCGATCCGGCTGCGCCTAGGTCCGCTGAAGCGGCGTCGGGGTCCGAGGCGGTCATGGGCGCCCGGCCGGTGGGTCTGTCGGGTTGTGGGGGCGTTGCGAGAGTCGGGTTGACCATCTGCCCATTATGCGGTGAGCGGGCGGGTAAAATCGCCGGCTTCGACACAAGGATTGTGCGCGGTAGCCCGTGGCCTCACGGGACGCCGATTCGCGCACTGCTCGCATGGCCTTCAATCTCCTGACCAAGATCTTCGGCAGCCGCAACGACCGGTTGCTGAAACAGTACCGCAAGACGGTGGAGCGCATCAATGCGCTCGAGCCCTCATTGGAATCCCTGACAGACGACGAGTTGCGCGGCAAAACCGAGTCGTTCCGTCAACGGTTGGCGCAGGGCGCCACGTTGGATGACTTGTTGCCCGAGGCGTTTGCGGTGGTGCGAGAAGGCTCCAAGCGGGTGATGCGCATGCGTCACTTCGATGTGCAGCTGATGGGGGGCATGGCCCTGCACCAGGGCAAGATCGCCGAAATGCGCACGGGTGAGGGCAAGACCCTCACCGCCACCTTGCCGGTGTACTTGAATGCCCTGAGCGGTCAGGGTGTGCACGTGGTGACGGTCAACGATTACCTGGCCCAGCGTGACGCCCAGTGGATGGGGCGCCTGTACAACTTTCTGGGGTTGAGTGTGGGCATTAATTTGCCGCAGATGTCCCGCGAGGACAAACAGGCCGCCTACCGCAGTGACATCACCTACGGCACCAACAACGAGTATGGGTTTGACTACCTGCGTGACAACATGGTGTACGAGCCAGCTGATCGCGTGCAGCGACGGCTCGCCTACGCCATTGTGGACGAGGTGGACTCCATCCTGATCGATGAGGCACGCACACCGCTCATCATCAGCGGTCAGGCCGAGGACCATACCGCGATGTACGTGGCGATCAACACGGTGGTGCCGCATCTGACCCGTCAGATTGGCGAGGCCGACCCGCGCACCGGGGAAGGCGTGATCACCCCGGGTGACTTCACCGTCGATGAAAAATCGAACCAGGTGTTCCTTACCGAGCAAGGCCACGAATCCGCCGAGCGCCTGCTGTCCAGCCAGGGTCTGCTGCCGGAGGGGGCGTCACTCTACGACCCCTCGCACATCAGCCTCATGCATCACCTGTATGCGGCGTTGCGTGCCCACACCGTCTACCACCGCGACCAGCACTATGTGGTGCAAAACGGCGAGATCGTCATCGTGGACGAATTCACCGGCCGCCTGATGTCCGGTCGCCGCTGGAGCGATGGCCTGCACCAGGCGGTGGAAGCCAAGGAAGGGGTGCAAATCCAGGCCGAGAACCAGACCATGGCCTCGATCACCTTCCAGAACTATTTCCGTCTCTACGGCAAGCTGTCCGGTATGACGGGCACGGCGGACACCGAGGCCTACGAATTCCAGGAGATCTACGGCCTGGAAACCGTGATCATTCCGCCCAACCGACCGAGCAACCGCGACGACCAGCTCGACCGCGTCTACAAGACCACCCAGGAAAAATACAACGCGGCCATCGCTGATATTCGTGAGTGCCACGAGCGTGGACAACCGGTGCTGGTGGGTACCACCTCGATTGAAAACTCCGAACTCATTGCGCAATTGCTCACCCAGGCCAAGTTGCCGCACCAAGTGCTCAATGCCAAGCAACATGCGCGCGAAGCCGACATCGTGGCCCAGGCCGGTGCACCCAAGTCCATCACCATCGCCACCAACATGGCGGGTCGAGGCACCGACATCGTGCTCGGGGGCAACGTCGAGAAAGCCGTCGCTGCCGTCGAGGCCGACGAGAGCCTGGATGCTGCCACGCGAGAGGCACGTATCACCGCTTTGCGCGAGCAATGGAAAAAAGACCACGAATTTGTGGTGGCCCAAGGCGGCTTGCGCATCATTGCCACCGAGCGCCACGAATCGCGCCGCATCGACAACCAGTTGCGCGGCCGCTCGGGCCGTCAGGGAGACCCGGGTTCCTCGCGTTTCTTCCTGAGCCTGGACGATGCGCTCATGCGCATCTTCGCGGGTGAACGCGTCAAGGCCATCATGGACCGCCTCAAGATGCCCGAAGGCGAAGCCATCGAGGCCGGCATGGTCACGCGCAGCATCGAGAGCGCGCAGCGCAAAGTTGAAGCGCGCAACTTCGATATCCGCAAACAGTTGCTCGAGTACGACGACGTCTCCAACGACCAGCGCAAGGTGATCTACCAGCAGCGCAATGACATTCTCGACGCCAGTGATCTGAGCGCTCAGATCGCCTCGCTGCGCGAGGGCTGCTTCACCGATCTGGTGCGGCAGTATGTCCCTGCGGAATCGATGGAAGAGCAATGGGACCTGCAAAGCCTGCAAAACCTGTTGGCACAGGAGTGGCAGATCGAGGTGCCGCTGATGCAAACGCTGCAATCCGCCACGGACATCACCGACGAGGATATTCTCGAGATGGTGCTCAAGGCCGCCCATGAGGCCTTCCAGGTCAAACTCGACCAGGTCGGGGCCGAGCAGTTCACGCCGTTCATGCGCATGGTGCTGTTGCAAAACATCGACTCACACTGGCGCGAGCATCTGGCGGCACTGGACTACTTGCGCCAGGGCATCCATTTGCGTGGCTACGCGCAAAAACAACCCAAGCAGGAATACAAGCGCGAAGCCTTCGAGCTCTTTGCGCAACTGCTGGATCTGGTGCGCAACGAGGTCACACGGTTGTTGATGACGGTGCAGATCCAGTCGCAAGCGCAAATCGATGCGGCCACCCAGGACATCGAGGCGCGGGCCGAAGCCATATCCAACGTCACCTACACCGCGCCAACCGAAACGGGCGAGTCAGAGACCACGGTGGATCCGCGCACCCTGGCGGCGGCTGTTCCGCAGGTGGGCCGCAACGATCCCTGTCCGTGTGGCAGCGGCAAGAAATACAAGCACTGCCACGGTGCGTTGAGCTGAAGACAGGCCCAGTGGGTTGTGCGCGCAAGGCGCACTCAGGACTGGAGCAACGACACCACGGTTTTCAGGGCGGCTGTGCGCGCTTGGGCGCAGGCTGGACAAATACAGGCTTTGCCCTTGAGGTGATGGGGTACGTGGGCCATCAGGCTGGCCGATGAATATCCGTGGTGACACCAGCAGGTTGCGGCTGCGCGGCCTTGGGCCACCGAGCACTGGTTGTCGCGCCGGCAGATGGGGCAAGAGGTGGGAGAACTGCTCATGAGCGCTCAAGACCTGATGAGCAGGTCATGGGGGTGGAGGGACTTGCTGTCCATGGCTAAACGTGACATTGACATGACCAGAAGTTTAGCGTTTTTGGTTACTCGGTCAGGCCCTGACGCGCCAGCCAGTCATGAATCAACTGCGCAATCTGCCTGTTGTTGCGGTCCATCATCAGCAGGTGTGAGTTGCCCTTGAAGCCGAGATCGGGCAAGTTGATCACATCCACCTGGGCACCCGCCTGCCGGTAGCGTTCATTGAGCGCGAGTTGCGTCTTGCGCATGCCTGGCCAGCGCGAGTCTTGCTCGATGTAGTCGCCGTAGACCGTGAGGATCGGGGTGTTCTGGAGGGCGTGAGCATTTTCGGCGTCTCCAAATCCGGCGGGCTCGACCAGCACCAGCGCTTTTACCAGGTCCGGCCGGGCCTGCGCCACCTTTTGTCCAAACTGACCGGCCTGGCTGTGCACCAGCACCACGCAGGGTCCTACCCGGTCCACCAACGCGGTGTAGGCACGGAGGGTGGCTTCATCGTTGGTGGTCCAGCGTGGCACGTTCTGCCGCATGAAGTTCAGGTAGCCCTCGGGAGGGAACTGGCTGTCGGCATATTGCGCTCGCTGGTCGGGGTCATCGCTCCAGGGGCGGGCACCGAGTCGAAATCGGTGCCAAGGGTTTTCAATAGGCAGAAACTGCGGCGGGCTTGGCCAGATATCGGGCGAGGCCCAGCCGGAGCGACCGCGCTCAACGGCATCGGACACATAGGTCTTCCAGCCGTTGCGGATGAAGAAATGGGCCCAGCCTTCGCGGCCATCGGGCGTGGTTTCATAGGTCACGCCGGTGAGGCCCCCACCGTGCCACATCAGAATGGGGTACCGGGCCTTGGGTGTGGAGGGGGTGAAGTACTGCACATACATGGACTCGACCATGTAGTGGCCATTGGGATCGATCTTGGCGGGCGCAGCGCCGGGGGACAAGGCCACCTCGCTGACCGGTTTGCCTTGCACCTGGACCAAGCGACCGCCCACATGGAAAGACCCGAAATCGGCAATGTCCATGGACGCTGGGTGGGGAGCAGTGGCCGACGCAGGCGTTCCCTTGCGCTGGCTGGCTGGGGCCAAGAGACCCAAAAAATGTTTGAGGCGGGTGAACACAAGGTGTCTCCAGGGGGTGTGGGCCCCATGTCGGCTCACAAAAGCGAGTGTCTCGGATGATAGGCCAGGCCATCTGGTCGCCACGACCATCCGATAAACTAGTCTTTTTTATGGCTGAACCGGGCCTCTCAGGTGCTAATTGCACCTCATGGCCCCCTTGTTCGTTCCGAGTTCGCCATTTTGTGAGCCTCACCATGCCCGTCAATCTGACCCCTCCCAACCCCAGTTCTTTGCATCCCATTGCCGGCGTTCGCATCGGTGTGACCAGCGCGGGTGTGCGCAAGGTGGGTCGTCAGGACCTGACCGTGGTGTTGCTCGACGAAGGCGCCGCGGTGTCGGGGGTTTTCACACAAAACCGTTTCTGCGCCGCACCGGTGCAAGTCTGTCGTGAACATTTGGCCGCAGGTGCGGCAGTGCGGGCCATTGTGGTGAACACGGGCAATGCAAATGCAGGCACGGGTGAGGATGGTCTGGCGCGCGCACGCGCCACCTGCACGGCGCTGGCGGGTCTGCTGAAGGTGAGCCCTGAGAGCATCCTGCCGTTCTCCACCGGGGTGATCATGGAGTCGCTGCCCTCGGAGCGCATCATTGCCGCCTTGCCAGCCGCCGTGGCGGCAGCCAAGCCCGACAACTGGGCACTGGCCGCCGAAGGCATCATGACCACCGACACCGTGCCCAAGGCCAGCAGCGTGCAACTCACGCTGGGCGGACGCACGGTGAGCGTCACCGGCATTGCCAAGGGCGCGGGCATGATCCGCCCCAACATGGCCACCATGCTGGGCTATGTCGCCACCGACGCCTGCATCGACCCGTCACTCATGAAGGCACTCGCGCTGGAACTGGCCGAAGGCTCGTTCAACCGCGTGACGGTGGATGGCGACACCTCCACCAATGACTCGTTTGTGGTCATTGCCACCCAGAAAGCGGGCCACGCGCCCATCACCTCACTGGACAGTGCCGAGGGGCGTGCCCTGCGGGACGCAATGCTGCAAGTCTCGCGCACCCTGGCACAGGCCATCGTGCGCGATGGCGAAGGCGCCACCAAGTTCATCACGGTGCGGGTGGAAGGTGGGCGTACCGCCGAGGAGTGCCGCCTGGTGGCCTATGCGATTGCGCACTCGCCTCTGGTCAAGACCGCGTTTTTCGCCAGCGACCCCAACCTTGGCCGCATTCTGGCGGCCGTGGGCTATGCCGGCATCCCCGACCTCGACCAGACAAAGATCGACCTGTATCTGGACGACGTGCATGTGGCGACGCAAGGCGGACGCCGCGCCGACTACCGCGAGGAAGACGGCCAGCGCGTCATGAAGCAAGCCGAAATCACCGTGCGGGTGGTGCTGGGTCGGGGCAACGCCGCCGACACCGTGTGGACCTGCGACTTCAGTCACGACTATGTGACCATCAACGCCGATTACCGAAGCTGAGTTGTATGAACGAACATTTTGAACGCCTGATCACCCGGGCGGAAGCCCTGATTGAACGCATCGAGTCGGTGCTGCCGCAGCCCATGCGGCAGCCAGATTGGTCTGCCAGCATCGCGTTTCGTTATCGCAAGCGCTCGGGCGGGCATGGTGTGCTTGAGCCCGTGCGCCACGTGGCCAGCCTCGCGTTGAAAGACCTGCGTGAAATTGACGGTCAGAAAGAAAAGATTCAGCGCAACACCGAGCAATTCGTGAGCGGTGTGCCCGCCAACAACGTCTTGCTGACGGGGGCGCGTGGCACGGGCAAGTCCTCGCTCATCAAGGCCTGTCTGAACGAATACGCCCCGCGGGGTCTGCGCCTGATCGAAGTGGACAAGGCCGACCTGGTGGACCTGCCCGACATCATCGAGGTGGTCAGCGATCGGCCCGAGAAGTTCATCATCTTTTGCGATGACCTGAGCTTCGAGGACGGCGAACCCGGCTACAAGGCGCTCAAGTCCATCCTGGACGGTTCGGTCGCCGCGGCCACGCCCAACGTGCTCATCTACTCCACCAGCAACCGCCGCCACCTGCTGCCCGAGTACATGAAGGACAACCTCAGTTACACCCACACCGACGACGGTGAGGTGCACCCGGGCGAGGTCATCGAGGAGAAGATTTCGCTCTCTGAGCGCTTCGGTTTGTGGGTGAGCTTCTATCCGTTTTCCCAAGACGAATACCTCAGCATCGTGGACCAGTGGTTGCGCTCGCTCGGTTTGCCCGCGGGCAAGACCGAGGCCTCACACCCCGAGGCACTGATTTGGGCCCTGGAGCGTGGTTCGCGCAGCGGCCGCGTGGCCTACCAGTTCGCTCGCGACTATGTCGGCCGCCAGGCCTGACCCCCCCGTGCAGGTGGCCCACCCCGAGCGCGCGCGCGAGGGTGGCCCGGATCGACCGCTGGTCCAGGTGGCCGTCGGGGTGCTCATGCGCGGCCAGTCCTTCTTGCTGACCTCTCGTCCTGAGGGCAAGGTGTATGCGGGCTACTGGGAGTTTCCGGGCGGCAAGCTGGAACAAGGCGAGACGGTGGAAACCGCGTTGAAGCGCGAACTGCAGGAAGAGCTGGGCATCACCATCGAGGACTGCATGCCCTGGCGCACCGAGCGCTTTGACTACCCCCACGCCCTGGTGCAACTCAATTTCTGCCAGGTCACGCGCTGGCGCGGCGAGATCGACATGCGAGAAGGCCAATCCGCGGCCTGGCAGACCTTGCCCGTGACGGTGCGGCCGGTATTGCCGGGGACCGTGCCGGTCTTGCAGTGGATGGCACAGGCCCAAGGGTTCGAAGGCCCCACCCACCCCGACAGCTGAACGCCATCACTGCAGCGGGCTGGAACCTAGATCAAAATCGTCTGGCGGCGTGGGATCCGGCACGCGATGTTCTTCGCTGGCCCATGCGCCCAGGTCATGATTTTTGCAACGCTCACCACAAAACGGCCGGTAGCGGTTGCGTGGCGCGTACACGCTAGGCCCCCCACAGCCGGGACAGGCGACGATGCGCTCGGGCGGGTTGCTGCTGATGCCGTCCATCGTGCAGGGTCTCGGATTCAGCCGCACAGGCCCATTTCAAAGGGCACATCCTGGGTGCAGGGTTGCAGATGGCCGTTGTCGTCTTGCACCATCATCCGCACCGACACCATCATGCGGTTGCCACTGATTTCGGGAATCACCTGGAGCGTGGGGTCGATACGCAAGCGCATGAGCTGAAAGCGTCCCTGCGGCAGGTTTTGTTGGAACTGGCCCGACGCCGCCATGACCTTTTGCGCCGACCCCCCCTCGCGCAACAGACCCATGAGGAGATCAATGCACGCATGCAGTGGGCGCAGGGGCTCGCCCCAGCGAATGATGTCGTCGCGTCGTTGTTGGGGGCTGTGCTGCTGCCAGCAGTGGTAGCTGGGCAGGTCAAAGCTGCAGGTACCACCCGGGATGGCCAGCCGGTTACGCAGGGCGGACAGCCACTCGTTGTCGTTGACGAACTGGTTGATGCGGGTGCTGGCGGTGTTGAATGCTTCAAACGATTCGTCAATCCGTCCGAGCAACTGGTCCAGCATGGCCTCGGACACCGACGGGTTGCCCCGGTAGGACTGGAACTGTTGCTTGTGTCGCTCCAGGTCCTTCAGGATGTCTGACTTCAGGTCGCTGCGCCCGCCCACCTCGACAATTTCAAACAGCGTGGCAAAGCCAAAGTGATGGTCGATGGGGTGATCACGCTGTACCAGGACTTCGAAGCGACGAAACAGGTGCTCAAGTCGCAAATAGGTGCGTACGCGTTCGTTGAAGGGGTGTTCGAAAAGGATCACGGGCTGCGCACTGATCGAGATGTCATGGGTCGTGGTCGAGATCATACCCCGCTTGGCGGGTAGGGCAGCGGGGTCCCGGCCAGCTGTTGGCGAGCCGACCTGAATTCGTTCATCAGCGCATCGATCTGTTGGTCCAGTTGCGCCAGAGTCACCCCCTCGTTGAGCAGCACCCAGTCTGCAATGGCGCGTCGTTGTTCGCGCGTGGCCTGTGCTGCGATGATGCGCTCCACGTCAGCAGGTGCCAGGCGGCTCCTGGCGACCACCCGCTCGATTTGCGTCGCGGGCAAGCAGTCCACCACCAGTATGCGGTCCACCCGTTCACGCCAATGCGCTGACTCGACCAGCAACGGCACGTCAAAGACGATCACAGGCGGGTTCAGCGCCAAGGCTGCGCGGGTTTGGCGCGCAGTTTCCTCGCCCACCAGCGGATGCACGATGGCCTCGAGTTGCCGTTTGGCTTGCGGATGGCTGAACACGTGCTGGCGCATGCGGTCGCGATCCAGGGCGCCGTCGGGGGCGACAAACGCGTCACCGAACTGGGCTTGGATGGCGGGCATGGCCAACCCGCCCGGGGCGGTGACGCTGCGGGCAATGGCATCGGCATCAATCACCACAGCCCCCAGTTCGGCCAAGCGACGAGACACCGTGCTTTTGCCACTGCCAATGCCGCCGGTGAGACCCAGCAACAGGGGGCGGGAGGTGGAGGCCACAGGGGAATGCATGGCCGACAGTCTAAGACACCCCCCAGGCCGTCTGAATCAGACGGTCCAGGCCCAGGCGCAACGCCACCGCCGCGCCAATCAAGAATGGGCCAAACGGGATGTACCGGCCTTCGCGCAATTGTCCTCGGGCTCGCAACACCAGTCCCGCCAGCAAGCCCAGCACCGAGGCGATGAGGACCAACGGAACCAGCATCACTGGACCGCACCAGGCCCCCAGCGCGGCCAGCAGCTTGAAATCTCCACCGCCCATGCCCTCTTGTCGGGTGACCCACTGAAACACGGTGGCCACGCTCCAGAGTGAAAGGTATCCCAGCACGGCACCGGCCAGCGCCTGTGTCAGTGGCAGGCCACTCCACCCCAGCCCGGCGGCCACCAGGCCTCCCCACACCAGGGGCTGGGTCAGGCCGTCTGGCAACCAGGTGCTGTCCCAATCGATCCACGCCAAGGCCAGCACGGCGCTGCCCCACAGCGACCAAGCCAAGGACGGTCCCCAGCTCAGCATGCCAGTCAATCCGGCCAGGGCACCTGGCTGCGGCAAAGGTGCCAGCCAGCTGGGCAGGGCGAGGCCACACCACAGCCACCACGCCATGTTGAGCAATTCCACCACCGGGTAACGCCAGGCGATGGGGTGTTTGCAATGACCGCAACGTCCCCGCAGCCAGACAAAGCTCAGCACCGGAATCAGCTGCCAGAGGGTCAGAGGCGTGTGGCACCGGGGGCAGTGCGAACGCGGCCAGGCGAGATTGAGTGAATGGGGGTGCGCAGCACCCTCAGAAGCCTCAGGAGCCTCAGCCCCCTCGGCCTGCGCAGCCAGCATCAAGGGCCAGCGGTGGATCATGACGTTCAGAAAACTCCCGCTCAGCAGCCCTCCCACGGCCCATAGCCAGGGCGATGCCCCGTCGAACGCCATCACAGAATTTGTCCCAATTGAAACAGTGGCAAGTAAAGAGCGATCACCAGACCTCCCACCAGCCCCCCGAGCACCACCATCAAAGCCGGCTCCACCAGGCGCGAGACCGCGCCCACGCGTTGGGCCACGTCGTGTTCGAGTTGCTGCGCGGCACGCTCCAGCAGCACGTCCAGCGATCCGGATTCTTCTCCTATGTGTGTCATCTGCAGCATCATGCCTGAAAACAACTCGGGCGCGTGATGTTGCACCCGCTGGGGTCCAAAGCGGGCCAGCGCCCGGGTCAGGCTTTGCCCCTGAACCAGGGTGTGGCGGATGTGGCGCGTGGCCGTATCAAAGCGCGGGTGACCGGCAATGCCATCCAGGTGCGTCAGGGCATCGGTGAGCGGAAGGCCTGCGGCGCTCAAGGTGGCCAGGGTTCGGGTCCAGCGCGCCTGGCAGCCGAGTCGGTGCAAGGGACCCCAGCCAGGCACTCGCCACCACCCCTCCAGCATCAGGCGGCGACCCTGCGGGTGACGCCAACTCATCCCGAGGGCCAAGACGGCCAGCACCAGGCCTCCCAGGACGAGCGGCCATTGCGAGGTGACCCCGTGGCTCAAGGCCAGCACCCAGCGTGTGGCGGCCGGCAACTGCCCGCCCAATGCGCTGAACATGCCCTCAAAAGCGGGGATGACCCACACCATCATCACGCCCAGCACGACCAGGGCGATCATCAGCACCACCAGCGGGTAGGTGAGCGCAGCGCGCAGTTGCCGTGTCAGGCTCAGCCGCGCTGACAACTCCTCGGCCAGACGCTCCAGGACCTGGGGCAACGAGCCTGAGGCCTCCCCTGCCGCGATGGTGTGCGTGTAGGCGCGGGGCATGTGGGGCAGCGCACGCAAGGCCGCATGCAGTGAGCGACCCGCCATCATCTGGCGCCGCAGGTGGCGCACCAGGTGCAGAGTGTGGCGGGGTGGGTTGCCCTGTGCGATCAGGTCCAGGCCTGCCAGCAAGGGCACACCCGCCTGCAGCAACACCCGCAGTTGTCGGGTGAATTCCAGCAACTCGCGTTCAGGCATGCGCAGCCCCCTGCACCTCAGCCAGCGAGGTGAGGCCTTGTCGCGCCTTGTCGCAACCGTCCTCAAATACGCTGCGAACGCCTTCTTCGCGGGCCTGACGGCTCAGGGTTTGCACATCGGCCCCGGCACTGATGAGACCTTGCATCGTGGCTGAAATCGGCATGACCTGGAACAAGCCCACCCGTCCGCGGTAGCCTTCGTGGCAGTGGGGACAGCCCTGGGCTGTCCAGGTGTCGGCCTCGCTCTTGGGCGGCACACGGCACTGTGGGCACAAGCGCCGCACCAGGCGTTGCGCCACGATGAGGTGCACCGTGTGGGCCACTTGTGTACGCTCCAGGCCCAGTTGCACCAATCGCCACAAGGCGCTGGGCGCATCGTTGCTGTGCAGGGTGGACAGCACCAGATGGCCGGTTTGCGCCGCCTGGAGTGCAATGCCCGCAGTTTCCCTGTCGCGCATCTCGCCCACCATCAGAATGTCTGGGTCTTGTCGCAACAAGGCGCGCAGGGCCTGCGCAAACCCCAACCCCGCCCGTTCGTTGACCGAGACCTGGTTGATGCCGTCCAGCGGAATTTCGGAAGGGTCCTCCACGGTGGCAATGTTCACCGCTTCGTGCTGCAGATGGGCCAGACAGCTGTAGAGCGTCGCCGTTTTGCCGGACCCGGTGGGGCCGGTGAGCAGCACCATGCCATGCGGACGCGCCAGGGCCTGGGTGAGTTGTGCCAGATCGCGCGGTGCGTAACCCAGGGCGGGCAGGGACAGCGGCAATTGCCGCGTGTCCAGCACCCGGAGCACGATTTTTTCGCCTTGCAGGGTGGGCAGGGTGCTCACCCGCAGGTGCACCGTCCGACCCTGTTGTGACCAGTTGAGCTGCCCGTCCTGGGCGATGCGCTTGTCCGCAATGTCCAAACGCGCCAGCACTTTCAGGCGCGAGAGCAGCCGCTCACGCAGGGCAGGGGCAGGGGGCGGCATTGCTCGCAGCCGGCCATCGACCCGGCATCGCACGCGCAGCCCATGCTCGAATGGCTCGAAATGAATGTCCGAAGCCTGCCAGTGCAGCGCCTGTGCAATGAGCGCGTCCAGGCAGGCCGTGGCATCGGTCTCCTGGGCCGTGCGCGTGGCGAGCAGGGACTGGGTTGGAACGAGCGCCGTGGTGGGTGGGGTGGGCATGGTGCGGGGGTGCAGCAACAGGGCCGTGGTCATGAAGACAGGCCGCGGATTGTGCGAGCCGGTGCCGGTGTCTGGTGTGAGTTCGACTGCGCCGAATCCGCCAGTGCCGTGCAATCCCTGAGTCGCAGCGCAGCTCGGGGTCGTTAATATCCAGGCATGCTTGTTTTCATGCTTCGCAGATCGTTCCAGGCCGCCCTGGTCATGCTGGTGGTCGCGTTGATTGCCTTCATGTTGTTCCAGTACGTGGGCGACCCCGTGCTGTTCATGCTGGGCCAGGACGCCACCCCAGAAAAAGTGCGAGAGTTGCGACAGGACCTGGGGTTGGACCAGCCCTTTGTCGTGCAGTTCGGCCACTTTGTGCTCAACGCCCTGCAGGGGGACTTCGGCATCAGTCTGCGTCAAGGCACCAAAGTTTCCACCCTCATTGCCGAGCGCTTGCCGGCCACGCTGGAGCTGGCGGTGTGCGCGGCCGTCATTGCCCTGTGTGTGGGCATTCCCATGGGCGTGTTTGCAGCTCTGCGCCCACGTCATGTCATGACGCGCGTGTTCATGACTTTGTCCTTGCTGGGTGTGTCGCTGCCCACCTTCCTGATCGGCATATTGCTGATCCTGGTGTTCGCGGTGTGGCTGGGCTGGTTGCCCAGCTTCGGGCGCGGGCAGGTGGTGCAATGGGGCACCTGGAGCACCGGCCTGTTGACCCGTGATGGCTGGCTGCACCTGATACTGCCGGCGCTGACCCTGGCCATTTTTCAACTCACCCTGATCATGCGCCTGGTGCGTGCGGAGATGCTGGAGGTGCTGCGCACCGATTTCATCAAGTTTGCGCGTGCACGCGGCTTGCCAGAGCGCACCATTTACTACGGTCACGCCTTGCGCAACACCCTGGTACCCGTCATCACCATCACAGGCTTGCAACTCGGTTCCTTGATTGCCTTTGCCATCATCACCGAGACGGTGTTTCAGTGGCCGGGCATGGGTCTGCTGTTTATCCAGGCGGTGTCGAACGCTGATATCCCGGTGATGGCGGCCTACCTGTGCTTGATCTCCCTCATTTTTGTCACCATCAACCTGGTGGTGGACCTGCTGTATCTGCTGGTGGATCCGCGTTTGAAGGAGGCCCGCTGATGTCGGTGCAAGACGCAAGCGCCTCTTGGCGCGATGCCTGGGCGCGCGCCTGGGACAGCGACCTGGCCTACCACTTCCGTTGCACGCCCACCGCCTGGGTGGCCTTGGCGGTGGCCCTGGCTTGCCTGTTGGGAGCGTTGCTGGCACCGTGGATCGCGCCGCACAACCCGTTTGACCCAGCGAGCCTGCAACTCTCGGATGCCTTGCTGCCCCCAGCCTGGAGCGAAGGGGGGCAACTGCGGTATCTGCTGGGTACGGATGACCAGGGACGGGACATTGTCTCGGCCCTGTTGTATGGCTCGCGCATCTCGCTCTTGGTTGGGTTGGCTTCCGTGTTGCTCTCAGCCTTGCTGGGCGTGTCGCTGGGGCTTGTGTCGGGGTTTGTCGGCGGTGCCGTGGACAGCCTGGTGATGCGGATTTGTGACGTCATGCTGTCGTTTCCCGCCATCCTGGTGGCCTTGCTGATTTCGGGCGTGGGCCGGGCCATGTTCCCCAACGCCGATGACTCGTTGGCGTTTGGGGTGCTCATTCTCTCGATCAGCCTGACCGGCTGGGTGCAGTATGCGCGCACGGTGCGCGGCGCCACGCTGGTGGAGCGCAACAAGGAATATGTGCAGGCAGCACGCATCACAGGGGTGGGGCCATTGAGCATCATGCGCCGCCATATTCTGCCCAACGTGCTGGGGCCGGTCTTGGTGCTGGCCACCATCCAGGTGGCCACGGCCATCATCACCGAGGCCACCCTGTCGTTTCTGGGCGTGGGGGCCCCGCCCACCTCGCCATCGCTGGGCACCCTCATTCGCATTGGCAATGACTTTTTGTTTTCTGGCGAGTGGTGGATCACGGTGTTTCCCGGTGCGATGCTGATGCTCATCTCGCTGTCCATCAACCTACTCGGCGATTGGTTGCGCGATGCGCTCAATCCCCGGTTGCAGTGAGGACGCACCATGGCATTGTTGGAAGTCTCCAACCTGAGCGTCGAGTTTCCGCAGCGACGTGCGGTGCTCAAGGCCCTGGACCAGGTCAGCTTCAGCATTGAAGCAGGGGAAATCCTGGGCCTGGTGGGCGAGTCCGGGGCTGGCAAGTCGCTCACTGGCGCATCCATCATTGGTTTGCTCGAACCCCCTGGGCGTATCAGTCAGGGGCAGATCCTGCTGGGTGGCGAGCGCATCGACCACTTGCCCGCGGAGCGCATGCGACACGTGCGCGGCAAGCGCATCGGCGCGATTTTTCAAGACCCACTCACCTCGCTCAACCCCTTGCTGTCGGTGGGTCATCAACTCACGCAAACCATTCTGGCCCACCTGCCCATGTCCACCTCGGACGCGTGGCAGCGTGCCGTGCAATTGCTGCAAGACACCGGTATACCCGCAGCGGCCGAGCGCATGACGCATTACCCGCACCAGTTTTCGGGCGGCATGCGACAGCGGGTGGTCATTGCGCTGGCCCTGGCAGCCGAACCGGAACTCATCATTGCCGATGAACCCACCACCGCACTGGATGTCTCCATCCAGGCGCAGATCATCGAACTGCTCAAGCGGCTGTGCCACCAGCGCGGGGCGGCGGTCATGCTCATCACCCACGACATGGGGGTCATCGCCGAAGCCTGCGACCGTGTGGGCGTGATGTATGCCGGTCGTCTGGTGGAAGTGGGGGCGGTGCAGCAGGTGATCCACGCTGCGCACCATCCGTATTCGCGCGGGCTCATGGCCTCGATTCCGTCCACAGACGTCACGCGTGAACGTTTGCACCAGATTCCCGGCAGCATGCCGCGCCTCACGGCTATACCCGAAGGCTGCGCCTTTCATCCCCGGTGTGAGCGGGCGTCGCCCCGTTGTCTGGCTGAACGCCCGGTGCTGGCACAACCCCAGGCCGGTCTGACGCACCATCCTGTGGCGTGCTGGCATCCCCTGCACGCCGACCGCGGGGTGTCGGCGGAGGTGTCGCCATGACGCGCAATCCCTTGGTACAAGTACGGGGGCTGAGCAAGCGGTTCGATGTCTCGGCCCCCTGGCTCAACCGGGTGATCGAACGCAAACCCCGCCAGCTGCTGCAAGCCGTGAGCGAGGTGGACTTTGACATCGAGCGCGGACACACGCTCGCGCTGGTGGGAGAGTCGGGCTGCGGCAAGAGCACCCTGGCGCGGTTGCTGGTGGGGCTGTATGCGCCCAGTCAGGGCGAGGTGCTGTTTGAGGGGGCCAACCTGCATGACGCCCTCGCACAACCTCAGGGACGAGCGTTACGGCGGCGCATGCAGATGATTTTTCAAGACCCCTATGCCAGCCTCAACCCGCGCTGGCGGGTGCGTGAGATCGTGGCCGAACCGTTGTGGGTGCACCAGACGGTCAAGTCCCAGGCCCAGTGTGGGCAGCGGGTGGGCGAGTTGCTGGAATCGGTCGGGCTGAACCCGCTGGATGCCAGCAAGTTTCCGCACCAATTTTCCGGCGGCCAGCGTCAACGCATTTCCATTGCGCGTGCGCTGGCGTCACAACCGGAGTTTCTGGTGTGCGACGAGCCCACCTCGGCACTGGATGTGAGCGTGCAGGCACAGGTGCTGAACCTTATGCGGGATTTGCAACGCGAGCGCGGCCTGACCTATCTCTTCATTTCCCACAACCTCGCGGTGGTGCGGCAGATGAGTGACCAGGTGGGCGTCATGTACCTGGGACGCCTGGTCGAGATGGCCTCCACCGATACCTTGTTTTCGCAGCCTCGTCACCCGTACACCCGCATGTTGCTGGACGCAATTCCCAAATTGCGACCCGGTACACAGCCTCGGCTGCCCGTGCAGGGCGAGGTCCCCAACCCCCTCTCACCCCCCAGCGGTTGCGCCTTTCATCCTCGCTGTCCGCAGGCCACCGATGTGTGCCGGCAGCAACGCCCCGAGATGAAAAGCTTTCAGGGCATACGCATCGCCTGCCACGCCGTGGCGTGAGCGTCGCAGCTTATTTCGCCACGTTCACGTAGATCATCTTGGGCGCATCGTTGGAGTTGTGCACCATGGTGACGTTCTTCTTCATGGCCCAGGGGCGCATCTGGTGGTGGATGGGCAGCGTGAGCACCTGGTCGCGTGTGAGTTCCAGCGCTTCTTTCAGCAGGCGGTTACGCTCGGCACCTGCTGGGCTGGCGTTGATACGGTCCACCAGAGCGTCAAGTTGTGCATTGCTGATTTTGCCAAAGTTGAAGTTGCCGTCAGGACCCTTGGTACGCGTGCGGACAATGGATTGCAGCGTGTACACCGCGTCGTAGTTGGCCACCCCCCAGCCCAACAGAAACGCGCTGGTGTCCATGTTCTGGAACTTGGACGCGAAAGTGGCAAAGGGCATGGCGTTGAGCTTGACCTTGACGCCAATGCGGGCCCACATGTTCACCAGGGCCTGGCATATTTCTTCATCGTTGACGTAACGGTTGTTCGGGCAGTCCAGCGTGAATTCAAAGCCATTTGGAAAGCCCGCTTCAGCCAACAGCTTCTTGGCACCTTCCACATCGACGGCGGGCGGCTTGTCAGAGGCTTCCGCGTAGCCATTCACGCCCGGGGCCACCATGATGGCAGCCGGGATGGACAAGCCGCGCATGATGCTGCGCTGAATGCCACTGCGGTCCATGCTCATGTTGAGCGCCTTGCGAACGCGCAGGTCCTTGAAGGGGTTCGGGCCCTTCGAGCCATACTTGAGCTCGTCGCTGCCCAGGTCCATCACGATGAAGATGGTGCGCACCTCGGGGCCATCCAGCACACTCAGGCTGGGGGTGGCGCGCAAGCGGCTCACGTCCTGCGTGGGCAGGTCGGTGACAGCGTCCACGTCGCCGGCGATCAGGGCAGCAATGCGGGTCGGGTCGGATTTGATCGGGGTGTAGATCACGTCGGTCACGTTGCCAGGCATCTTGTCCCACCAGCCCTTGTTGGCCGTGAGGACGACGCGCTGGTCAGCCACCCATTCCTTGATGATGTAGGGACCGGTGCCGTTGGCATTGCGTGACGCAAAGGTTTCTTCCTTGTTGCGGTAGTCCTGCACCTTCTCGGACTTGTTCTTGACCGCCCACGCCTTGCTCATGATGAAGAAGGTGTTGAAGTTGTTCAGCATCACCGGGTTGGGCGTTTCGCTGATGACGTCGATGGTGAAGTCATCCACCTTGCGGATTTCCTTCACGCCGGCCACATAGATGCTCAGGGTGCCTTGCGGTTGGCGGATGCGGTCAAAGGAGAACAGCACATCGTCAGCGGTGAACGGACTGCCGTCATGGAACTTGACGTTGCGACGCAGGTTGAAGCGTACCGTCGTGGGATTGACCTGCGACCAGCTGGTGGCCAGGGCGGGTTCAGGCTTGTAGTTGCGGTCGAGGCGCACCAGGGGTTCGTAGGCGTGACCCACGAGGTTGTTGGTGGTGGCGTGGTTTTGCGCGTGCGGGTCGAGTGTCAGGATGTCGTTCTGGGCCGCCCAGCGCAGGGTGTCGGCCGACACAGCCCCTGCCAGCCCCAAGAGCAGGCTGGTGAAAAGGGCACACTTCAACGCCAGTTGTTTGACAGACAGAGATTTCATGAAAGCTCCCAAGGGGCCAGTAGCGGCTTTGCCAATGAAGGAGTCAAGCCTAATCGGGTTGAGAAATTTTGACAAGCGCAAAGCCCATGTAGTTAACCAGCAGGGACACCCCTTGTGCTGCCCGTTTTCGGGAAAACCCGTGCTGAGGGTTTGGACACTTCTAACTTATAACCTCCAGCCCAAGCGGGCACCGCACAGGCTGTGCAGTCGCATGCATGCATGCTTGAAGCCAACTCCTCTCAAGGTCCAGCTGCAATACAGGTCATTTCCGGTACGGCCCTTTTTCGCACCAGAATTGATAGTGATCACCTTGTTGTTTCATGAAGCGTTCAGCAGCCAGGTGGCAATTGTTCAGGTTGTACTCGCTACCCCCTGATGTATCGAAGGTGAACACATGGAACCTGGCTGCCTCTCCATTCAGTTCGGCTCTGTACAGCGTGAAACCCTCCTCCGAGGCCGTACAGCCAGACAGAGCAAAAGCCCAGAAGAAAATGAGTGGGCGCATATCGACTCTGTTGTAGGAGCTATTCAGGCCATGACCGTTGGGCATTGGGCTGGTGCTGATGCGTGTTTCACCGCTGTGGGGTGAGCTTCTCTTTGAGGGCTGGCGCCCCCGACAGGAATCGAACCTGTATCTAGCGCTTAGGAGGCGCTCGTTCTATCCATTGAACTACGGCGGCGGTTCGTGGATTTTAGAGGCAGGATGTGTTGACCGCTGGGCCGACAGTTCTAGGCTGGCTGAGCGGTGCGTTCTGCATTTACAAAGGCATCTTGGTTTGCAAGCCCACCACCCAAGACCGGGGCAAACCCGGTTCATAAAACTGGCTGCTGGCTTGGTTCACGATAACCGAGCCCACCCAGGCACGGTTGCTCAGGTTGTCAACGCCCAGGTAGGCTTCCATGTGCAGTTGCTGGGCAGGTTGGAATCGCTGCTTGAGGCGCGCGTTGAAAATACCGTAGCCTGGCGCAGCAAACGTGTTGGCGTCATTGGCCCAGATCTGAGAGCGTGCCAGCCAGTCAACAGCCGCTTCAAGGCCCGTGGGAGGGGTCTTGCCTGGCGTCCCAAATCCACGTTGTGACCATTGCAGCGATGCAAATGCCTGCTGCTGTGGAATACCTGGCAAACGATTGCCTGCAAGTATGGCACCGGATGCACTGGTGGTGTAACTCTGGTCGTATTGGATCCGCATCGATGTCAGCGAACCCTGTGTTCTCCAGTGGCGATCCCACTGATGCCGCGCACTCAACTCCACGCCCTCGCGCACAGTTCGGGTGGCATTGACGTAGCTGGTTTTGCCCCCCGAGCTGATTTCCGAGACGATATCGTTGTCGGTGCCAATATGAAACCACGCAGCCGCCATCTGTGTGAGTGAAGACGGCGCCCATTTGGTTCCAACTTCCCGATGCAAGCTGGTGGCTGCCCTCAAAGAGGGGTTGAAAGCGCCGGTCACGCTGCCGCCGCTGGAACTGTAGGCAGCTTCGGACAAGGTGGGCGTTTCAAACCCCTTGCCTTGGTTGGCATACACATTCCATTGGTCTGTCACGTGCCAGGTCAAGCCCAGGACCGGGCTGGTGGCTTTGTAGCGGACTGTGCCCGAGCCATCACCATCGCTCAAGTAGTCGTCCCGGCTCGTCAAATCGACTCGGCTGCTACGAACGCCTGTTGTCAGCGTCCAGCGATCAACAAGGAACCAATTGGCCTGTACGAAAAAATCCTGGTTGCTGGCTTGGTTCCATTCATCGCGGGTAGGAGCTCCTGAGGGTTGACCGCCAGACGCATTGCCGCCTTGGCGCTGTTCGCCAGCAAAATCCTTGTCGATGCCCGTGACCCACTCGAAAGGCACTGTCAGCAGAAGACCTTTGCCCTTGAGTTGTATTCCCCATCCGTCGTAACGTCGATCCAATCCCACCCAGGTGTTCAAAGATTGAAATTGCAGATTGCTACGTGAGCCACCGTAGGCTCTGGCCATCAGGCTCAGATCACGGTCGATCTGATGGTCGAGAACCACCCCGAGCTGGTCTTGCTTGACCGTCTTTCGGGTGTTGCGCGTGATAGCGTTGGGCACTACTTGAGATGGAGACGAGAGCCTGGCTGCATCCAACCCCAACGGGTCCTTCGCATACGGCATGTCAAACATGTTGACCACCAGTTTCCAGCGCGTGCCAGGCTGGCTGTCGAGGGTGATCACACTGTTGAGTTGTTGCCGACGCGTGTCGCTCTGGTCGCGGTAGCCATCGATGCCAAAGGTGCTGTAGTCGGCGACGATGCCCACGCGACCCGTCCGCCCGCTGAGTTGCCAGTCGGTGCGGGTCTGCCCGTAAGAGCCCACGAACAGTTGGTTGGAGAACTCGGGCTGCGCCGACGCCTCGCGGGTGAATGTCTGGATCACACCGCCTGAGGCATTGCCATAAATCTGGGCCAGCGGGCCCGTCAGCACCTCGATCCGGTCGGTGGAAGTCAGGCTGACGGTGGAGGCTTGGCCTTGTCCATCAGGCGTCGTGGCTGGGATACCGTCGGTGATGAGCCGGATGCCGCGCAAGCCAAAGGGGGCTCTGGCGCCAAACCCACGAATGGAAATCTGAACATCCTGGGCGTAGTTGTTGCGGTTGAGGGCCACCACCCCCGGCACTTGTTGCAAGGCATCGGACAAGTTGACTTGCAGGCCATTGCGCAGCACTTGTGCATCCAGGGCATGCACCGAGCCTGGTACGTCAAACTGCCGTTGCTCGAGGCGCCCGCTTTGAACCGTGATCTCGGGCAATGTCGCCTCGGGTGTTTGCGCCAGGGCGGCCATGGGCACCACGCCCAGGAGGGCCCCAATCCAGTCTCTGCAGCGTGTCATAAATCAGGGTGCTGTCTGTGCCAGGAAATGCGCAATCGCCTGCAAATCTGTATCACTGATGCCGTAAAGCGATGCCGACATGATGGGGTCCCGCCCCACGGCCTGGTTGGATTTCATCACGCGCATGGTGAGGAGCAGATAGTCCTCGCGCTGCCCCGCCAGTCGTGGCATTTGCTCACGTCCGACATAGGTGGGCAGGTGGCAGATGCCGCAGCGCATCTCCTTGGACAGGGTCTCGCCGCTTGCATACAAGGCCTGTTGTCTCGGCGCGTTGGGTTTGGCCACGGGCAGCGCAGCGTAGTGCTGGGCCAGCGCGGTGAGTTCGCTGTCGGGGACGTTGTCCAGCATGCCCTTCATCTGGGGAATGTCCCGCATGCCTTCTCGAATCAGCACCAGCTGGTTTTCCAGAAAGATCTTGGGCTGCCCCGCCAGCGAGGGGATGTTGGGAAGAGTGGAATTACCTTGAGCGCCATGGCAGGCGCCACACAGGGCCACACGACTGGAAGGCGCCTGGCCCCAGGAAAAAGGGGTGGCCAACAAGGCCACCCCCAGGAAGGCCCAGGCCTTCCGGATGTTGAACATCGGCATGAAGTTACTTGCTGTAAGTCACGCGGTAGATCACGCCCATTTGCTCGTCCGACACCAGCACCGAGCCATCGGCCATCTGGTGCATGTAGGCCGGACGGCCCCAGAAGCTTTGATCGGCTTCGTTGAAGAAGCCGGTCATGAAGGGCTCTACTTTGGCGTTCTTGCCATCGGCGTCGGCACGTACCATCACCACGTCGTAGCCAATCTTTTTGGTGCGGTTCCAGGAACCCTTGCGCGCATTGAACAGCACATTGCGGTACTCGGGCGGGAACATGGTGCCGGTGTAGAACATCACGCCCATGGTGGCCGCGTGCGGGCCCATCAGTGCCACGGGTTGCTCAATGCCGTCACACGGTTTGGCACGCTTGACATCCGGGTCTGGCAGGTTGCCTTGGTGGCAGCTGGGGAAGCCATAGTGCCCACCCACCTTCAAGCGGTTGATGGTGTCGTTGGGAGTGTCGTCACCCAACCAGTCGCGGCCGTGGTTGCTGAACCACAGCTCCTTGGTTTGGGGGTGCCAGTCAAAGCCCACG
>JACCDJ010001649.1_pt1 | contig 21655 bp, 19 predicted proteins | sample 7444481 | NCBI WGS metagenome assembly JACCDJ01 (sample SAMN15323435, study PRJNA562643) | freshwater metagenome | isolation source: river surface water | place: USA:Blue River Watershed | collected 2017-08-15 | reverse complement strand
ACGCGTTCGACGGCCTGCACCACTGAACTAACACCACCAACCGAGATCAGTAGGTATTCGCTCGGTAACGCCTTGCGGGCTATCTTAAGCATTTCCATGGATCTTGCGGCCAGCACCGGGCCGCTTAGCCCGCCTGCCTCTTTGAGCACCACTGAATCACCAACTCCGTCTCGTCTGGTAGTGGTGTTGGTCATGATGACGCCCTTGAGCTTGAGGTTCTGAACGAGCTCCAATACCGCCATGAAATCATCATCGGCTAGGTCTGGAGAAACTTTGACCAGAACTGGCTTACCCTGAGATTCCTCCATCACCGCACTAAGGATTGGCCTCAGTGACTCAACCTGCTGCAGATCGCGCAGCCCCGGAGTGTTTGGGGATGAAACATTCACCGCTAGGTAATCGGCCACGCCTGCAACCAGCTTTGTCGTGGCGCGATAATCTTCGGCCGCTGCTGCCGGCTCCGTGATTCGACTCTTGCCGATGTTCACGCCGATAATCGGCAAGTTTTTGTAATCCCTTCGCAATTTAGCCAAACGCTCAGAGATAACTTTCGCCCCATCATTATTGAAACCCATGCGGTTGATCAAGGCGTCGTATTCAGGGATTCGGAATGAGCGGGGCTTTGGATTGCCTGGCTGCGCATGAAAAGTGACTGTGCCAACTTCGACATGCCCAAATCCCAGGGCGTGTAAGGGCCTTACCAACTTGGCGTTCTTATCGAAACCAGCCCCCAACCCTAAGCGGTTCTCGAACCTAAGCCCCATAGCATCAATCGGCTTTGGCCGCTTCGTAGCTCGAAGAATGCCAAGTTTTGAGGCCCAGCGCAGACCAGTGTCCACGATTTTGTGGGAAGTCTCCGCATCTAACGGCTTGAAAAACAGATTGAAAAACACTCGATACAAGATCTAGTTCCCTCGCAAGTCCGAAATAGCCTGCTCAAAGTCGGCAAGCGAATCCCACGCCTGATAGACCGAGGCGAAACGCATAAATGCGACGTGATCCAGTTGACGCAGCGGTTCCAAAATCGCAAGTCCGATGTCCTGAGCCTCAATCGTTGCCGCACCTGAAGAGCGAAGTGCTTCTTCAACTTGCTGGGCTAAAAGCGCAAGATCGGCATCGGTCACCGGACGACCCTGGCAAGCTTTTCTAACGCCAGAAACAATTTTGTCGCGCGAGAACGGTTCGGTTACGCCGCTTCGCTTGGTAACCATCAGGGATGCGGTCTCCAAGGTTGTAAAGCGCTTCTGGCATTCCGGGCACTGTCTCCTGCGACGAATTGCAGAGCCATCGTCGGAGGTTCTGGAGTCAATCACGCGCGAATCCGCGTGCCGGCAAAACGGACAAAACACTACTTACCTCCATTGAATCTGACTGTCGCGGCATCACCGTGTGCCGCTAGCCCTTCTGCTTTAGCAAAAACATCAATTTGCGAGGCGACTTCAGAAAGCGCCGCCTTTGAGTAATTAATGATCTGCTGAGGGCGCAAGAAAGTGTGAACACCGAGGCCTGGCCCAAACTTTGCCTGCTCTCCGGTTGGCAGGACGTGATTACTTCCGGCAAGGTAGTCACCCAGACTCACCGGCGAATACTCCCCGATAAAGATCGCCCCAGCATTGGTGATTTGGGCCAGCACCAAGTCTGGTTCAGCGGTGTGAATTTCAAGGTGCTCGGTGGCATATTCGTTACTCACTGCAACAGCAGTTGCCAAATCCGGAACCAAAACTAAGGCGGATTGAATTCCGGAGAGTGACTTCTGAACACGCTCTCGGTTTTGAGTCATTGCGACTTGATTAGCAAGCTCGATTTGAACCTGGTCAATCAGATCCTGACTGTCGGTTACCAGCACCGCAGCGGCGTTCTCATCGTGCTCAGCCTGGGAAACCAGGTCCGCTGCAACACTTGTGGGGTTAGCGGTTTGGTCAGCGATGATCAAGATTTCGGTTGGGCCAGCCTCGGAATCGATGCCGATTAAACCTCGAAGTGCACGTTTTGCCGCCGCGACGTATATGTTTCCGGGACCAGTAACCATCCTGACCGGCTCAAGACCGATCTCATTTATGCCGTAGCCAAATGCCGCCACCGCAGCTGCTCCCCCGATGGCATAGACCTCGCCGACTCCCAGCAAGGCAGCGGTTGCCAGAATCGTTGGGTGCGGTAAGCCGTCAAACTCCTGCTGAGCGGGAGATGCAATAGCGATTCGAGGGACACCTGCAGCCTGCGCCGCTACCGCATTCATGACCACGCTGGATGGATAAACCGCTTTCCCGCCCGGCACATAAAGACCAACCGAATCAACCGGGACATAGCGCTGGGAAACAATGGCACCCCTGGAAAGTTCAACTGCAAAACTCTGTGGAATCGCCGCCTCGGAGACTTTTCTAACGCGCTGAATTGCGATCTCAATCGCGGCGCGAAGCTCTGGGGAAAGATCGGCAAGGGCCAGATCTAGTTTTTCTTGCGGGACTCGGATGTGATCGGGCCGCACGCCATCGAAGCGTTCTGCCTGCTCCAAAACTGCCAATAGGGATCTGGTCTTGATGTCTTCAATCAACGGAATAACTGTTTCCAGAGCTTGTTCAATGCTGACCGAAGCTCTGGGCAATGCAGTGCGAATTTGATCCTGAGTTATAGGACCTGAGATTTCAACGACGCGCACTTTACCCCTGGTTTTCTGCGGAGAAGTAATGCCCTAACCTTATCGGGAGATGACTACAGAATCCTTGAAATTCCCCGTGATTGGTTCAGAAGCCCTAAAGACTGCCTTCCGCAGCCATGCTTCGGGAGTAGCGATTATCACCTCACACGATAGTGCGGACAATCCGATTGGCTTCACGGCAACATCGGTGACTTCACTTGGTTCAAACCCCCCTCTGGTTTCATTCAACATCGCCCGGGGTTCTTCAAGTTACCCAGAGTTGGTGCCAGGTCGCGAGGTTGCACTTCACACCCTAAGCGCTCAAAACCTAGCGCTCGCTCAGCGCATGGCCGGGCCAAAGGAGAATCGATTTTCGGTAGCTGACTTTGAGCTAATTGGGAAGCTTCCGGTGTTTAGATCCGCAACCACGATCTTGATTGGCAAGGTACGGGAACGGTTCGAGGTCGAAGCAAACGCCGTTGTAATTTTGGACATCCTGCATGGCACGGCCGCTACAGAACAGCACAGCCCACTGGTCTATTTCCAACGTGGCTATTTGACTGCCACCGAACGATTAGCGGATAACTCTTAGTTCACCGCATCTTGGCCCAGCAGGGCCTTTATCTCACCGAATAGGTCATGACCGACCGCGATTCGTTGTGGCAACAAGAAGTGTTTGGATTCTCCGCCGTTTTGCATCTTTAGCTGCACTTCGACAGGCCCAGGGTGAGCAGAGAGGATCTCGGAAAGCTGCTGCAGTTTGGTTTTTGTGGCCATAGCTTCGCGCACTGTAATAACCAACACACCACCCTGTTCACGTCCGGCCTCCAGAACGTCGATGGAGTATGCCGAGAGCATGATTTCTTCATCGCGCCTTTGCACCCGGCCGCGAATTGAAACGGTCTGGTCAGCCTTCAACAATTCTCGGTTTTCTAGATAGGTCTTACCCATGAACATGATCGAGATTTCACCGGAAAAGTCTTCCAGCACCACTTGGCCGTAAGGGTTTCCTGAAGCCCTGGCGACCTTGTGCTGCACCTGAGTGATCAAACCCGCAAGCGTTACAGACTCGCCGTCCTTGATGTCACTTTCCTTCAGAGCAATGGTGCCCATATCGGAATGGCGCATTAGAAGCGCTTCCTGACCAGCGAGTGGGTGATCAGAGACATAGAGCCCCAGCATTTCACGCTCGTGAGCTAGCAGATCTCGTTTAGTCCACTCCGGCAAATTCGGTACCGGAACCATTGCCGGATCTTCATCAAACATTCCCCCAAAGAGATCAACCTGGCCGCTGGCAGCTTGCTTTTTCAATACCGCAGAGGCGTCTATTGCCTCCTCATGGACAGCAATCAACGAACGACGAGTGTGACCTAGGGAGTCAAAAGCACCAGCTTTAATCAGCGACTCCACGCATCTCTTAGTTGCGGCCTGGCTAGCAACTCGAGTCAGGTAATCCTGGAACGATTCAAATGGGGCTTCGGCCCTAGCCTCAACAATCGCATCCACCACGTTCTTGCCAACGTTGCGAATTGCGCTTAGTCCAAATCGAATATCGTCACCGACCGCAGCAAAACCACTAATCGATTGATTGACATCCGGCGGCAGCACTTTGATGCCCATTCGGCGACACTCGTTCAGGTATACCGCGAGCTTGTCCTTGGAATCGCCCACCGAGGTCAAAAGTGCTGCCATGTATTCGGCTGGGTAGTTCGCTTTGAGATAACCAGTCCAATAGCTCAGCACACCGTAACCGGCCGAGTGTGCCTTATTGAAGGCGTAGTCGGCAAACGGTAGCAAAGTGTCCCACAGTGCCTTAATGGCACCGTCTGAGAAGCCGTTGGCCTTCATTCCAGAGCGGAAAACTTCAAGCTGTTTATCTAGCTCTTCTGGTTTTTTCTTACCCATTGCGCGACGGAGCAAATCTGCTTGACCTAGCGAGTACCCCGCCACTTTTTGGGCAGCCGCCATTACCTGTTCCTGATAAACAATCAAGCCATAGGTCGGATCCAGAATTTCACTAAGTGGTTCGGTAAGTTCCGGGTGAACACCTTCGGACTGCTGCAGCCCGTTCTTACGCTGGGCATAGTTGATGTGCGAGTTCATGCCCATCGGACCCGGGCGATACAGCGCAATAACAGCGGAAATATGCTCAAACTCGGTTGGCTTTAGCAGTCGTAGCAGTTGTCGCATCGCATCGCCATCGAGCTGGAAGACACCCAGAGTGTCGCCTCTGGAGAGCAGCTCAAAGGTTTTCTCATCGGCGTTTAGATCTAGGTCCTCTAAAACCACCGTCTCACCGCGGTTTAGCTTGATGTTGAAAAGTGCATCATCCAAGACAGTGAGGTTACGAAGGCCCAAGAAGTCCATCTTCAACAGACCAAGCGATTCACACGGAGGTTGATCGAACTGGGTAATGATTGCGCCGTCTTCTTCGCGCTTCATGATTGGAATCACGTCCATAAGCGGTTCAGCCGACATGATTACACCTGCCGCGTGCACGCCCCACTGGCGCTTTAGCCCCTCAAGGCCCAACGCTAAATCGAAGACTTTTTGGCTGTCTTCGTCGGTGTCGAGAATCTCTCTGAACTCTGCTGCTTCCGAGTATCGCTCTGCGCTTGGATCTACCAACTCATTCAGGGCCACATCTCGACCTAAAACCATAGGAGGCATGGCCTTGGTGAGCTTTTCTCCCACTGAGTAAGGCATCGCCAAAACGCGAGCCGAGTCTTTTAGCGCTTGTTTCGCCTTGATGGTTCCGAAGGTGACAATCTGGGCGACGCGGTCATCGCCATACTTGTCAGTCACGTAGCGAATTACCTCGGGGCGACGACGGTCGTCGAAGTCGACATCGATATCCGGCATGGAAAGTCGCTCTGGATTCAAAAAGCGCTCAAAGATCAAATCGTGTGCCAGCGGGTCAAGTTCAGTAATTCCAAGCGCAAATGCGACCAGCGATCCGGCTGCAGAACCTCGGCCCGGACCAACTCGAATGCCCTGCTGCCTGGCCCAAGCAATAAAGTCGGAGACCACCAGGAAGTAACCTGGGAATCCCATGTTTCTGATTACATCAATCTCATAGCTAGCTTGCTGCTTGTGGCGGTCAGAGTAGCCGTTCGGGAAGCGACGATCCATGCCTCGCCAGACTTCTTTTTCAAACCAGCCGCTTTCGGTTTCCCCGTCTGGAACCGGGAATCTAGGCATCAGATCGCGCTTTTCGAAGCTCACCTCGCATCGCTCTGCAATTAGGAGCGTGTTATCGCAAGCGTCTGGGAACTCCTTAAAGATCTCCCGCATTTCTGCGGCTGACTTTAGGTAGTACTCCTGAGATTCAAACTTAAATCGATTTTCGTCATAAAGATTCGAACCAACCTGGACACAGAGCAGCGCATCATGCGCATGGGCATCCTCGGGTTCGGTGTAGTGCAGGTCATTAGTTGCCACCAGTGGCAACTTAAGCTCCTTCGCCAACTTAATAAGGTCTTCACGAACCCGCTTTTCAATGTCGAGCGAGTGATCCATCAGCTCGACATAGAAGTTACCCTCACCAAAAATGTCCCTGAATTCGGCGGCAGTCTCGACTGCTTCTTTGTATTGACCCAAACGGATTCGGGTCTGCACCTCCCCACCTGGGCAACCGGTGGTGGCAATTAACCCCTTGCCGTATTTGTGCAGCAGTTCGCGATCCATGCGCGGCTTGAAGTAATAGCCCGAAAGATATGCTTCCGAAGACAGTCGGAACAGATTTTGCATCGAGTTGTTGTCAGTGGCCCACATTGTCATGTGGGAATAAGCACCACCGCCCGAAACGTCGTCATCACCACCACTGCCCCAGCGAACCTTGGACTTTTCTCGGCGACTGCCGGGGGCAAGGTAGGCCTCGATGCCGATGATTGGTTTTATGCCCTGCTTGGTTGCCTGATTCCAGAACTCATAAGCACCGTGAGCATTACCGTGGTCCGTCATGGCGATGGCCGGCATCTCGAGCTTTGCGGCTTTAGCCACAAGCTGTTTTATGCGAGCTGCGCCGTCGAGCATTGAATACTCGGTGTGGTTGTGCAAATGGACGAATGAATCGCTCATTTTTACCTCCACTTATTCAACGACGGGGCATAAGCCTAAAGCCGAAAATTCACATCTCTCAGTCGGTCAAGGGCGAGTTTCAATTCTGGCGGATACTGGCTTTCGAATTCGACCCAATCGCCCGAAATCGGATGTGAGAAAGCCAGCTTGTGAGCGTGCAGCCACTGTCTATCGAGCTGCAAGGCTGCAGCTAGCTTTGGGTCACTGCCGTAGAGCGGATCACCGACCAAAGGGTGCCTGAAGTGTGCAAAATGCACTCTGATCTGATGGGTCCTACCGGTCTCGAGACCTATTTCCATCAGGGCAGCCGACGGCAATAGCTCAATGGTCTGGTAGTGCGTTACGGCGTGCTTGCCTTCGGGTGAGATGGTGAACTTATAGTCATGCTTGGTGCTTCTAGCAATTGGGGTATCAATCGTGCCCTGTGCTGGATCTGGATGCCCCTGAACCAACGCGTGATAGGTCTTTTTCACGGTTCGATCACGGAAAGCTTGTTTCAAAACCGAATATGCCCGCTCCCCCTTGGCTAAGACCATCAGGCCACTGGTGCCGACATCTAAACGCTGAACGATTCCCTGCCGCTCTTGAGCGCCGGAGGTAGCTAATTGAATACCTCTTGCCAAGAGCGCCCCGGGGACGCTTGGTCCCTCAAAGCCCAAAGACGGGTGCGAGACCACGCCGGCGGGCTTATCAATCACGATGATGTGTTCGTCCTGGAATACCACTTTGAGTTCTGGGACATCCTGCACGATCACCTGAGGTTCACTGGAACGTTCAATCAGTTCGACCTCAATGATTTGATCTGACTCTAAACGATCAGATTTACCCAGCGTCCTGCTGGCCGAGGTCACCGCACCCTGGGTCAACAGCTCGGCAGCTTGCGACCTACTAATTCCAAGCATTTTTGCCAAAGCCGCATCGGCTCGTTCGCCGACCAGGCCATCTGGAACCGGTAGGTACTTACTTGCCAACCTTGCCGCCCACTTCATCGCCCATCAGGGTCCGAATCATCGCCAGCGAAACCCCAATAACCAAGAAGGTGTCGGCCAAGTTAAAGATTGGGAAGTTGAACGGAATTGAGATGAAGTCAACCACATGGCCATTGAGAAAACCTGGCTCTCGGGTTAGCCGATCTACCAGGTTTCCGGCAGCTCCGCCAAGGACCAAACCAGCAATTACAGTCCATGTGAGATTCTTGGCCCTTGGCCCAAACCACAACAAAGCCAGTACCGCGCAAATAGCGATTATTGCTAGAACCCAGGTTTGCCCAACACCGAGTGAGAATGCAGCGGCATCGTTGTAAACCAAGCGGAAGCGCAGCAGATCACCAATAACCGGAACAATCGATCCGTCAGAAAGAGCAGCTATCGCAAGCTCTTTCGTTAGTTGATCGATAAAAACTAAAACGACACCAATTCCCAGGAAAAGGAGGGTTCTGGCCTTAGTTGCGCTCACTTCGAGTTTCGTCTTCGTCCTCGACATCGGTTGAGGCTGCAACTTCTTCTGCCAGCTCTTCCTCTTCGTCATCCTCGTCAACCTCGACAACCGGCTCGGCGGTTACCTCGGTGATGGCGGCGAATTCAATCTTCGCTGCTGCCTCCAGAGGCTGCTCGAAGGATTCTTCGCGAATCAAGGTGGTCAGCTGGGATTCGATGTATTCGCGCAGGCGACCACGGTAGTCGTGCTCGAACTCGCGCAGTTCATCAATAGTGTTTTCGATCGCCTTGCGGTCGAGCTCGAGCTGGCCTAGAACTGCCCTAGCCTGAGCTTCAGCATCGCGAACCAAGCGCGCTGCGTTCTCCTGGCCATCCCGAATCAGCTGATCGCGCTTGGTAAGACCCTCGCGGACATGCTCTTCGTGTAGCTTGCGAGCTAGCTCCAACAGACTGTGCGAGTTGCTGGCATCGGCAGCGCTTGGAACTGCAGCCGCAACAACCGGAGCCACTGGGAAATCTGCCGCCGAAACAGTTGGAGCAGCCTCTGCCTGAGCCTTTGCGGTCTGCAGCTGCTGACGTAGTTCGTCGTTCTCGCCACCTAGCCTGCGCAGTTCGACAACGACTGCGTCTAGGAAGTCATCGACTTCGTCCTGGTCATAGCCCTCGCGGAACTTGACGATGGTAAATCTCTTGTTTACAACTTCTTCGGGCGTCAGCGCCATTGTTGCACCTTCCTGATACAGCGCAAAAGCGCTTCGACTATGTTATTCGCCTTAGAGGCTTACAGCCAAGCGCTGAAGAAAAAGTGCCGCAATAAACACAATTGTCCAAGCCAAATCGAGTGCAATGACTCCCAGCCTGAGCGGTGGCACGAATCTTCTAACCAGTTTCAGTGGTGGATCGGTGATGGTAAATGCAAAGTCAATCACCGGCATAAGGATCGCCGGCGGTCTCCAGCCGCGGTTTACCGACATGATGAAGTCGACAATAAATCGGGCAAACATCGCATAGATAAAGAGCTGGAAAGCCCAATAAAGAATGGTGCCTAACAGACCCATGCTTAGTCGAGCAGGTTGTCGTTGTCGTTAGCTTCCTGCTCGCCGTCGTTTACCTCAACGTGGCTAGGGCTTAGCAAAAATACCTTTGGGGTGACTCGGCGAATCTGACCCTCCAGGGCCTCCTTTAGGCCAAGCATGAAGTCAAGCATGCGCTTGGCATCAGCCTCGCTCATAGCACCGATGTTGACGATTACTGGAACGCCTTGACGGTAGTGGAAAGCCACTTCCTTGGAATCGGCGTAGGTCTGAGCCTCAAGTGTGATGATTTCTGACATCTCGGAACCGCGACGAGGTCGAGTGGCGGCCGGACGAGGCTTTGCACTGCTCGTTTCAACCTTCTGTGGTTCGGCAGATCCAAAACCAAAGAAAGTCATAACTGAATTAACTGCGCCCATCATTACTCCTTAGATTGCTTCAAGACTAAGCGTTAGTAGGCCTTGGGCCGGTGATTGCTGAGCCAACTCTTATGTGTGTCGCACCCATAGCAATTGCAATTTCAAAATCATCACTCATACCGATGGAGAGCTGATTTGCTCTAGGCGCTATGCGCTGCAGTTCTTCGCTTGCCCTCAAAACCTTTTCGAACTCGTTGCGCGGATCCTGACCCAATCCGGCGACCGCCATCACACCAAGAAGTTCAAAGTTTTCCAGCTCCAAAACTGATTGTGCCAAGTGGGACAGGTTCTCTGACATAACTCCCCCGCGGCCTGGATCTTCAGTCAGGTTCAGCTCAATAAAGCCTGCATAGCGACCCTGGAATTTCGGTAGCTGCTTGGCAAGTTCACTTACCAGCGATGGTCTGTCGATTGAGTGAATGACCCTGGAGTAGCGAAGCACGGACTTGACCTTGTTACTTTGCAGTTGGCCAACAAAGTGCCAGGTGGGGTTGCTGTCTGGGCGCAATTCTTGAAGCCTGAGGCTCTTCGGGGCTGCTTCCTGATCACGATTCTCGCCAAAGACCAGTTGACCTAGGTCCAAAAGTTCTGCCACCAACTCCGCCGGATGATTCTTGGTGATTGCCACCAATTCAACTGAATCAAGGCTTCTTCCAGAAGCCAAACAGGCACTGGCAACGCGTGCCAGCACCTGTTGGTATCTAGAAGCTAGTTGGTTCAACGGAAGAATTCAGGAAGATCCAAATCGTCACCGAACTGGCCGTTGGAGTTTGGAGCACTGTGGGCTGACACCAAGGTCTCGCTCTGGATTAGCTGCTCGCTGGTAGGCAGCTCTTGAGCTACCTCGGCTACCGCGTAATCATCGACAGGTGCTGCCTCGGCAACCGGCACAGTCACAGCTGCTGGAGCCTCAAACTTGCGGTAGGTAGGCTCACCGCCGTCAAATCCAGCTGCGATCACAGTGATGCGAACCTCGTCGCCGAGCGTGTCCTCGATGGTGGCACCGAAGATGATGTTGGCCTCTGGGTGAACCGCTTCCTGAACCAAGCGTGCAGCGTCGTCGATTTCGTGAAGGCCCAAATCTGAAGCACCCTGTACCAAAAGCAGTACTCCGTGTGCACCTTCAATAGTTGCCTCAAGAAGTGGTGAAGAAACTGCAATCTCAGCGGCGCGAACTGCGCGGTCCTCTCCCTTTGCGGTACCGATACCCATAAGAGCACTACCGGCTCCCTGCATCACGGACTTCACGTCGTTGAAGTCAAGGTTTATTAGACCTGGGATCACAATTAGATCGCTGATGCCCTGAACGCCGGCGCGAAGCACATCGTCTGCGGTGATGAACGCCTCAATAGCAGAAATCTTCTTGTTTGACATCTCAAGCAAGCGCTGGTTTGGAACCACAATCAGGGTGTCAACCTCGGCACGAAGTGCACGGATACCCTCATCGGCCTGCACAGCGCGGCGCTTGCCCTCAAAGTTGAATGGACGAGTAACTACACCAACGGTCAATGCACCGAGGCGCTTCGCAATCCTGGCAACCACTGGAGCTGCACCGGTACCGGTACCACCACCCTCGCCGGCGGTGACGAACACCATGTCTGCACCCTTCAGTGCAGACTCAATCTCGTTCTCGTGCTCCTCAGCAGCGCGACGGCCAACCTCTGGGTCGGCACCTGCACCAAGACCGCGGGTGATGTCACGACCGATGTCCAACTTGACATCAGCATCGCTCATCAGAAGTGCCTGGGCGTCGGTGTTAACTGCCACAAACTCGACTCCACGCAGCCCAGACTGGATCATGCGGTTTAGTGCATTCACACCACCGCCACCAACGCCAACGACCTTGATTACTGCCTGATAGTTAGGTGTCTGTGCCACGTTGTTCCTCCTTGTGAAAACTCTCAAGTTAAGGCTGAGGCTTAACCTTTTGAGACGAATTCAATTTGCGCCAAGAAGTTAGGCCCCGATTGCCTTGATTTGCTCGAGGATCTCGGGCGTGTCGCAAATGAGTTAGATCAGTAATTTGGATGCGTAACTACAGGAGCTTTTGGGGATGAAACATCGATGGTTACCCCGGGCTTTACGCCGGTCGCAATCAGGGAATTGAGCACTTCGGCTTTCAATAACCCCTGCTTAGCATTCCCCCAGATCACCCGAGTATCGCTCTTACGTAAAATCAGGTCGGTGGTGAGCTGATCACTCACCTGAATCGAGAAGACCTGCTTGTAGGTGGCTACCGGCAGTGAAAGCAGCACTTCCATGGCGGTTTTGTACTTTTTGTCCTTGAGTGGGTCGGCCGTAAATCGGAAGTAGGGATACTTGTCCTTCGCCCCCGCGACATCGATGCGGACGCCAGCGGCGTCATAGAGATAATTTTTGCCCCCGCGAACCAAGATAACCACGGGCTGGCGCTCTCTGATTTTCACCGTGAGGGTGTGCGGTGGTTCAGCTTGGAGCGTGAAGGTTTCGATAAGCGCGAAGTCTTTTAGCAGCTCGGCTACCCGATCTTGAGAAACGGTAGTCAGCGGTTGGCCAGCCAATTCCTCGAGTGCGCCCATTACCTTGCTGGCCTTGATTCGATCATTTCCGCTCACTTTGATCTGTTCAATTGCCAACATCGGTGTGAAAAAGGTTGCAACGACCAAAAGAATCAAAGCCACAGGTCCCGCAATGAATAGGCTCCTGCCCAGAATGCGGAAGCCAGATACTTTGGCTCTTTTGACCTTGGCGGGTTTTGCGCTTTGCTTGACGCGTTTGATCTCCCTGCCCAAAAGCTCGCGCTCAGGTTTTTTCAACTAAGCCTCCAGGGCTTGTAACAAAGCTGGCACCATACGATAAATGTCGCCGCATCCCATGGTGATAATGAAATCTCCCGACTGCGCAAGACTGGCCGCAACCGCAGGTACGTCATCCCAAACCGGCACGTAATGCATGCGGGATTGGTCCTGGAAGCGATCGGCAATCAGGGCACCGGTAACTCCCGGTTCTGGATCTTCTCGCGCTGCATAGATGTCCAGGCAGACCACCTGGTCGCTCAGTGCCAGCGCTTGTGCGAATTCGGCTTGGAAGATGCGAGTTCTGGAAAACAGGTGGGGTTGAAATACGGTAATCAGTTTGCCATCGCCCACCACAGCCCTGGCAGCGGTCAGCGCTGCCGCAACCTCGGTTGGATGATGTGCAAAGTCGTCATAAACCCTGACTCCCCGGCGTTCACCATGCAATTCGAAGCGGCGCTCGGTGCCCGAAAAATGAGCCACGGCTTGGGCTGAGTCGACAAAACCAAAGCCAAGTCCTACCAACACCGCAACCGCTCCAGCGGCATTCAGGGCATTGTGATGACCGGGTATGTTCAGGGTCAGGGCTACAACGTCGCCCTGGTGGGCCAGTTCAAAGGAGACATTTCCGGAGGCCGCAGAAACATTGCGGACTTGGACATCGGCTTCCGAGGCGGTACCAAAGGTTAGGACATTTTTGTGTTTCAAGCGCTGAGTGACCCGAACTGCGCCAGGGTCATCACTTGAGATGGCAACTAGGGTTCCAGCCGCATCAGCAAACTTGGCAAACTCGCCTTCAAATGCATCCAGAGATCCGAAGTGGTCTAGGTGATCCGGGTCAACATTTGTGATTAGCGCGACTTCAGTCTTGTAGTGCAGGAAAGAGCTATCTGATTCATCAGCTTCGATAACAAAGTATTCGCCCTTTCCGAAACCGGCAGAGGCACCATACTCCTGAATCACACCACCGTTTACGAAGCTTGGGTCAGCTCCTAAGCGATTCAGAGCGGTGATGACCATACCCGTAGAGGTTGTTTTGCCGTGAGCACCGGCAACCGCAATCAACTTACCCCTTGACGCCAAATGAGCAAGTAGTGCGGAACGGTGCAAAATCGGTAGCCCTTTTTCCTGAGCCAATAGCAGTTCAGGGTTGGTTGGCCATAAAGCGCTGGTAACAACCACGGTGTCTGGCTCGCCCAGGTTTTCGGCAGCATGCCCAATGTGAATCTCGGCACCTAGTTCACGAAGTGCTTTGACATTTGAGGTGTCTCGGAGATCCGAACCAGTCACCTTGTGACCCATGCCAAGCGTCAGTCGCGCAATGCCAGACATGCCGCTTCCACCAATGCCAATAAAGTGCACGGTGCCTAGGTCATCAGGAATGGGTTGGGAAAAGTCTGGCTTAATCACGGGTATTAGTATTCACTGCCGCAAGCACTAGATCGCGTAGCCGCTCGGTGGCGTCGGGAATTCCCACTGATTTTGCGGATTCTGACATTCGTCGAAGAGAGGAGCTGTGACTCATTATCGAAATCAACTCCCCCGAAATGTACTCGGCGGTGAAGTCCCGGTCCGACACTAACCTTCCACCACCGGCTGCCACCAAAGTTGCCGCATTGAACTTCTGCTCACCATTGCCAACCGGATAAGGAACGTAAATTGCCGGTAGTCCGCAGGCAGCAAATTCACTAACTGTTGAACTTCCCGCCCTTGAAACCGCCATGTCGGCAGCCGCGATGGCAGCATCCATTCGATCGCAGTAGGCAAGTCGTCGATATCCCGGTTCTGAGACCTCCTCGAGGTTCGCCCGATCTCCAACGATGTGCAAAATCTGGATTCCGGCGGCATTCAGCACCGATTTGGACTCGATCACCGCATCATTGATGCTCTTCGCGCCCAGCGAACCTCCAGTGACCAACAGTGTGGTCATAAAGGGATTCAATCCCAGTTCCAAGCGCGCCTGCTCCTTGTCGTAACCGGCCACGGCATCGACAATTTCGGGCCTTAGCGGCATTCCAGTTATTGCAGCGGGAGATAGGTCGCTATTGGCAAATGCCACGGCGATGTGCTTGGTGAGCTTGGCCCCAATCCGATTTGCTATCCCGGCTAGCGCATTGGCTTCATGAATAATCAAAGGCTTTCTTGCCAAAAACGCTGCCACATACGCCGGAGCGGAAGCGTAACCACCGAATCCGACTACCGCAGCTATTTGGTGGGCCTTGATCATGCGCATGACTTCGCGAACAGCCTTGGCAAAGCGAAACGGAAACAGCAGTGCGTAGCCAGACGGCTTTCTTGGAAAAGGCAACCTTGCGATGGTCAAGAGCTCAAAACCGCGCTGTGGCACCAGCCTGGCTTCTAAACCCTCTTTCGTCCCTAGCGTGATTACCTCATGATCTAGCGTCCGGAGGGATTGTGCCAGCGCCAACATGGGGTTTACGTGCCCCGCGGTACCGCCGCCGGCAAGTAGAAATCGGGTCACCGGCGTCTACCTAGGTTTGCCGTTCGATCTCGCTCGATCGCGAGCACTAGACCAATCGCCATCAATGATGCAATCAGAGAGGAACCACCAGCGGAAATCAGCGGGAGCGTCACACCAAGCACTGGGAAGAGTCCAACTACGACACCCATGTTGATAAAGGCCTGAATCACAATCCAGAACATGACACCAACCACCATGTTGCGGTTAAACGCATCGGTTTGCGATCTGGCGATGTTGAACATAACGAGTCCGATTGCCAAGAAAAGCGCCACCACAAGCAGGGCACCGATCAGCCCGAGTTCCTCGCCAATAATCGCAAAGATAAAGTCATTTTCAACTTCTGGGATCCAGCTCCACTTGAGCTTGGAGCGACCAAGACCGGTTCCAAAAATGCCACCGGAAGCCAAAGCCCAAGTGCCTTTCTCAAACTGCCAGTTAACCCCCATTGGATCTGCGGCCTCGGGGTTTAACCAGGCGTCAAATCGCACCCGACGAGATGGTGAACTGGTCACCAGGAAGGCGGCAGCGGCAAGGCCGGCGATGATGATGGTCCAGAATTGAGACATCTTTAGGCCGGCAATCAGATAGAGACCCATAAGTAACACCACCATGATGATGCCCGAACCCATGTCTTTGCTCAACACTGCAACCATGCCAACGCTGACCGCAGAGAACAGCCAAACCCTTCTCCAAATTGGGTCATCGTCTTCTTTGTATCCGGTTAGCTGCGAAAGCTGCAGTGAGAGCGCAACAATCAACCCCAGCTTTAGAAACTCCGAGGGCTGAACACCGACAGCGCCCAGGCTTAGCCAGTTCCTATTTCCGTTGATTTCCTGACCAATCAACACCGTGGCAGCCTGAGCACCCATGGTGATAAAGAGCCCGAGCATCGCGAATCGGCGGAGAAAATCCATGGTGAGGTTTGAAATGATCAGCATCAAAGTCAAGCCGATCAGGGCATAACCACCCTGCTTGAGGAAAATAGTGGCGGCGTTTGCGGTGGATTTGAAAGCGTCGACCGCTGATGCGCTAGCCACCATTGTCAAGCCGATGGCTACGGTTGCCAGAGTTAGGGCCAAAAGCGAAAAGAACTGCCTTGACTGGGCATGCAGCTTCGGCTGCAACATTTCTTTGATGTTCGTCACTTGATCACCTGCCTTCTAACCTCTGTCTGAAACTGATTGCCGCGGTCGGCATAATCCTTGAACTGGTCCATGGAAGCCGCAGCCGGTGCGAGCAATACCGTGTCCCCTGATGTCGCAAATTCCAACGCCGCACCGACTGCTTGCCGCATAACTTGCTCCCCGGAAATCACTCTAAGAGGCAAGTTTGGGAGGTGTTTGGCAAACAAGCCTTCAAGTGCTTGCGTGTCGGCACCAATCACAACAGCGGCTTTTAGTTTGCTGCCGTGTTCTAAGAGCAGAGGGGTTGGGTCCACACCTTTTAGCAATCCGCCAACAATCCAAACCACAGAGTCGAAGCTCGCAAGGGATGCGTTGGCAGCATGAGCGTTGGTTGCCTTGGAGTCATCAATAAACCGAACACCATTTTGTTCGAGCACCAGCTGAATTCGATGAGGTGAGAGCTGAAAGCTTGAGATTGCGGTTTTGATTACCGCAGGCTCTACTCCAACTGCCCTGGCAAGAGCGGTTGCTGCCGCAACATTTGCTTTCAGGTGCTCACTAACCACACCGATAGCTGCCAGGTCTGATTCATCGGCAATCTCAAGGGCTGCCGAATAACGCTCATTCGTAAACGCGCGATCTACCAAGAATTCTTCAACGTAGCCAACCATGCTCACACTCGGCATTGCGGTGGTGAAAGCTACGGCTCGACAACCTTCCACAACATCAGCCGCTTCGGCAGCTTCTAGAGTCTTGGGATCCATCGCGTTGTAAACAATCGCAAGCTCAGTCCCCTGATAGACCTTTGCTTTGGCGGCAAAGTAGGCCTGTTCGCTGCCGTGCCAATCAATGTGATCCGGTGCTAGGTTCAGAAATGCGCTTGCCACCGGAGCTAGGTCTGCGCTGTAGTGCAGCTGGAAGCTGGAGATCTCCACCACCAGATAATCAAAGCCCTCGGGGTCACGGATGGCATCCAAAATCGGGTTTCCGATGTTTCCGCAAGCTATGGCTCGCAGACCTGCGCTTTGCAACATGTGGGTGACCAGCTCAGTTGTAGTGGTCTTGCCATTGGTTCCGGTTATGGTGATCCACTTTGCAATGGCCTGAGTCTTATCCCTTAGTCGCCAGGCTAAGTCGATATCGGTCAGTAATTCGACGCCCTGCCCACTTAGCCATTGGATAGTTGGGTGACTAGGAGCAAAGCCAGGCGAAACTACCGCAAAATCTATCTTCGGGAGCTTAATCAGTTCATCAATCGAGTCAGATAACACCAACTCAGCACCAATGACCTCAAGGAGTTCGGTGAACTCAGGATTGGCGGACTGAGCAAAAACGGTAACCTCGGCCCCGAGTTCACAAAGCGTATCGGCTACCGAAAAGCCTGATTTGCCCAATCCCAGAACTGCCACGTGCAGTCCAGCCCAGTTATCGTGCCAGCTGCCCTGCGCGATCATATGCCGTAGATCCACTCCACGTAGAACAGTCCCACACCGCTAATCACACACAGTGCAGCAATGATCCAAAAGCGCACCACCACGGTAATCTCTGCCCAGCCTTTGAGTTCAAAGTGGTGATGCAGCGGTGACATCAAAAAGACGCGCTTTCCAGTTCCGGTTCGCCACTTGGTGATCTTGAAAAACACGCGCTGAATCACAACTGATCCGGTGACGATCACAAAGATTCCACCAATAAGTACCAGCAGCAACTCGGTTCGGGACAAGATGGCTAGCGCTGCCAGCGCACCGCCAAGGCCCAAAGAGCCGACATCTCCCATGAAAATCTGCGCGGGTGAGGTATTCCACCACAAAAAGCCAACGCAAGCACCAACAATGGCCGCGGCAACTACCGCAAGGTCAAGCGGGTCACGCACGTTGTAGCAAGAGGAGAGGTTCTCGATAACCGTCGCACAACTTTGGTTGAACTGCCAAAAACCGATCACGACATAAGCGCCGATTGCCATGATGGCTGAACCGGATGCCAAACCATCCAGACCGTCCGCGATGTTCACGCCATTCGAAGCGCTAGTGACCAGAAGTGAAATCCAAGCGATAAAGAGCCCCATGCCGATGACAGATCCCCAGACAAAGAAATCAATCGGTAGGTCCCTAAACAACGAGATTGCGGTTGAAGCAGGCGTTAGCCCATCTTCGTCCGGGAAGCCAAGAGCCAAAACCGCAAAAATGATTGCAACTACTACTTGACCACCGATCTTCGCCCAGCCGGATAGTCCCAAGCTGCGCTGGTTTCTAACCTTCAGGAAGTCATCGATGAAACCAACTAGCCCCAGTCCTAGCATCATCAAAATAACTAGTAATGCCGAAGCTGAGGGTGACTCTCCATTTATAAACTTCGCCACGAAGTAAGCGATGGTGGCCGCAAGCAGGATGACAATTCCACCCATCGTCGGGGTGCCTCGCTTGGTGTGGTGAGACTGTGGCCCATCGTCGCGGATGAACTGTCCCCACTGAAGATTTTTGAATAACCAGATAAAGCCAGGGGTGGCAAAAAGCGAGATAAAAAGGGCGATGCCACCTGATGCAAGTAAGGCTCTCACTTAACACCCGCCAACTCGTCGCCTAGAAATCTCAAACCGGCAACATTGCTGGACTTGACCAACACAATGTCGCCGGGAGAAAGCTTGTCACAGATAGCCTCAAAAGCCGCGCTGATTGTCTCGCAAAACACAGACTCGCCATCCCAGCTGCCTTCTTGGCTAGCTCCCATGTGAATCAATTTAGCTTCTTGCCCAACCACAAATAGCTGATCAATGTTGTAGCGAACCACCAAGCGACCGAGCTGATCATGTTCCTCGGTCGCGTATGAACCGAGCTCAGCCATCTGACCCAAGATGGCAACAGTGCGGTGTCCTTGGCGGCCCAAAGTAGCGAGCGTCTGCAACGCAGCGCGCATGGAATCTGGAGACGCGTTATAAGCGTCATTGATGATGAAGACTCCGTCTGGGCGCTTGATTAACTGCATTCGCCAGCGTTCTGCCATTTCCATCTCGGAAACCGCTTGAATCGCAATCTCCCTCGAAACACCAAGCTCGTTGGCGACCGCCAGCGCAGCCGAAACATTCATCGCTTGGTGCTCCCCCAGAATCTTTAGTGTGATTTCACTGACCTTGCCATCTGGGTACTGAATTGCCAACTTGGTTCCGGAGAGCGAAAGCGCAACTGACTTGATTTCAAAGTTTGCCTCGCGTGCAAAGCCAAAGCTGACCCGCTTCACATTTGGGTTGGCTTCAAAGTCACGAACTACCGGGTCATCCTCATTCAAGATTGCAGTGCGCTGAATAAACGGCATCAGCTCGCGTTTGATTTGTGCCGTCACCTCAATGCCACCGAAGGCCCCGGCGTGCGCCAAGCCAACCTTGAGTTCGACTCCGATATCTGGCAAGCACCAGCTCGCCAAGGCTGCAATCGACCCCAGCCCGGCAGCACCCATTTCCAGCACCAAGAACCGAGTGTCGAAATCCAGCCTTAGCACCGTAAGTGGCAGCCCGACCTCGTTATTGAATGAATCCCTTGGGGCTATCGTCGGTCCAACTTTGGACAGGATTTCCCGCAGCATGTTTTTAGTTGAGGTCTTGCCGTTAGATCCCGTGATGCCAATGACCTGCAGATCACCCTTGGACCGCACCTGGTTCAGCACATACTTTGCAAGTGCCGTAAGTGCTAGCACCGTGTCGGTTACTCGGATCTGAGGCAGTGTCAGTGACAGATTAGGAGTGGAAACTACCGCTAGGGCAGCCACACTGGACACCTGTTCTAGATAGCGATGACCATCATCGTGCTCGCCTAACTTGGCAAAGAAGATTCCGCCAGGCGCAAGTGCTCTGGAATCGGTATCGGGAATGCCGTTGACCGTAAGACCGGGGTCCCCGATCACTACTTCTCCGTCGATGGCTTTGGCAATCTCGGCAAGGGACAGCTCAATCACGACTGAACCGCCTCTCTAGCAATCGCCCTGGCATCGAAAGGCACCTTTTGACCAGCAATCTCTCGATAGGTCAAATGCCCCGGACCACACCACAGCACGGCAGCATCGCTAGCGGTCGCGCTGATTGCGCGCTTGATTGCCTCTGCTGGGTTTGGAATCTCCAAGATTCTTCCTGCTTCCAGCTTGGTTGCTGCTGCGCTGAGCAGGGCGTGTCTAATACTCGCCGGATCCTCATCACGGGGATGTTGATCGGTGATGATTAGTAAATCAGCATCGGAAGCTGCGATTCCCATCGCGGCTCGCTTTCCCTGATCGCGATTTCCAGAAGCTCCCAAAACCACCGTGAGCGCTGGGTACCTGCGCTTAATTTCCGCGACCGCACTTGCCACACCAGCTGGAGTGTGGGCATAGTCAACATAAACATGCGGGGTGCTTTCAGAGACCAACTCCAAGCGACCTGGAACATGTAGGTTGGCAACTTTTGCTGCCTGCTGCAATAAGTCAGCGTCAAAACCTGCCTCCAACAGCATCACCAGAGCAAGCACCAGGTTTTTAGCCATCAAAGCCCCTGGTGCGAATGGGATGTTCAGATCATGCTTTCCAGACACCAGCAACACTTCGTCAAGGTAGCTGTACTGATATTCCAGACCTACCCCAATACCCACCACTGGAATTGGGGCTGATTCATAGAGCTTTTTCGCCCAGTCATCTTCGACCAAAACCACGCCTTGGTGCGCGTACTTAGGTGTGAAAAGTTGTGATTTGGCTGCTAGGTAAGTTTCCATATCGGCAAAGTCATCGAGGTGATCTCTCGAGAGATTGCTGAATCCCACCACCTTGAAAAAGACGCTGTCGATCCGGTGTCGGATTAGGGCCTGCGCGGATACCTCGATAGCAGCATGTTGGGCCGAGGCTTCCCGCATTTTCGCCAAAAGCCAATGCAGCTCGGTCACCTCAGGAGAGGTGAGTTGGGCTGGAAGCTCGGTTTCGCCAATGATGCGATTGGTGGATGCACTCATGCCGGCATTGACGCCCATTGCAATCAGCAGTTGATGCAAGTAGTTAGTGGTAGAAGTCTTGCCATTGGTGCCAGTCACGCCAAAAAGTTCCATATTGGAGGCGCTGGTGCCAAAAACAAGATCCGAAATTTGGCCTGCTATGGACTTTGGGTCTGGGTGGATTAGCAGTGGAAACTCAGTCTCAAGTTCTCTATCCGAGAGCACTGCCACCGCACCTTTTGCAATTGCCTGATCCAAGTAATCGAGTCCGTGGTGCTTTGCGCCTCGGGTAGCGATAAACAAAGACCCTGGTTCACACTGACTTGACGATAGTGATACTGAGCTAATGACTACATCGGCGCCGCTGCGAGAAAGATTGAACTTCTGGGCCAGCGCGCTAGTTGCGAGATTCGACTTCACCGTACTTGCCCGATGGTAGATCTGGTGACTTGGTCGTCGATGGAGGCACACGGTAGCTCTTCAAAGCCTGCTGCATTATGGCCTTGAATGGGAATGTTGCCTGGAGTGAGTTCGAGACGCCAACTGCCTTGTAAATGGTTACGCCAACCACAAACTTTGGATTTTCAGCTGGGGCAATTCCGTAGAACGAGATGGCGAACTGGGAACCGTAGCCGGAACCGTCCTTGATCTGAGCGGTACCGGTCTTACCAGCTACTCGATAACCATCGATAGCGGCGTTCTGACCCACTCCACCAAACTCAACAACCTTT
>JACCDJ010743654.1_pt1 | contig 21660 bp, 15 predicted proteins | sample 7444481 | NCBI WGS metagenome assembly JACCDJ01 (sample SAMN15323435, study PRJNA562643) | freshwater metagenome | isolation source: river surface water | place: USA:Blue River Watershed | collected 2017-08-15 | reverse complement strand
GACCGCAGCCTAGAAACATTCAAGGTCCTCAAGGACTAAAAAGTGTGGCAACATTGTGGGGTTGAAAGGACTCCGCAATGAAGCGTGCAGAAACTCAGATCGACCAGCTTGCCAACCAACTAGTCAAGGACCAGGCAGCTACCTACCCATCATTCGCCACCTCAATCGGTTACCCGGGCGGCGAAGGCGACATGGATGACTACTCCCCCGAGGCCCTGGCCCAAGAGCAAGCTGACATCAAGGCGGTTATCGCCAAGCTTGAAGCGCTCACCCCTGCAGATGACATTGACATGGTCACCAAAGAAGCCATGCTCTTCACGCTGCGCGGCGAGATTGAGACCTATGACTCCGGCCTTGCCTTCCGCAGCCTGAACAACATCGCATCGGCAGCTCAGGGGGTGCGTGGTGTATTCGACATCTCCCCGACCGCAACCGTTACTGACTGGGAAAACTTAGCCTCCAGAATGCACAAGGTTGGCGACTCGCTGCGCGGCTATGCCAGAAGCCTTGAAGAGGGCGCAAAGCGCAACGATGCCCCAGCAGCAAGGCAGATCTCTGAGGTGATCGCTCAGGTCGAGCAGATCAACACCGCAGATGGCTTCTTCCACACTTTTGCGAAGAACGCCAAGCCTGAAACTGGCGAGCTTCCTGAGTCGCTGAAGAAAGAATTGGCAGAAGCTGCCAAGTCAGCCACCGAAGGGTATGCCGAGTTTGGTGAGTACCTAAAGGGGCTGCTACCTCGCAGCACCTCCCCCGATGCCATTGGCCGGGAGCGCTACCAAATTCTGAGCCGCAGATTCCTCGGCGCAACCGTAGATCTCGATGAGACCTATGAGTGGGGCAAGGAAGAGTTGGCACGAGTAATCGCTGAGCAAACCGCGGTTGCTAACGAGATTCTGCCGGGAGCATCAGTTGCTGAGGCTGTGAAGCACCTTGAAAATGACCCGAGCACCAAGCTGCACGGCACCGAAGCACTGCAGAAGTGGATGCAGAAGCTCAGCGATGAGGCCATCGAGAAGCTCTCCGGCACCCACTTCGAAATTGCCGAGCCAATTCGCAAGCTCGAGTGCATGATTGCACCTACCCAGCACGGCGGCATCTACTACACCGGCCCTTCGGATGACTTCTCTCGTCCTGGCAGAATGTGGTGGTCGGTGCCGGTTGGGGTAACCGAATTCGACACCTGGCGTGAAACCACCACCGTTTACCACGAGGGTGTTCCAGGCCACCACCTGCAGGTTGCTCAAGCTACCTACATTCGCGACACCCTAAACGCTTGGCGCAGACTCTCCTCTTGGACCTCGGGTCACGGTGAGGGCTGGGCACTATACGCAGAGCGCTTGATGCAAGAGCTTGGCTTCCTTTCAAACCCAGCGGATCGCCTGGGCATGCTGGATGGCCAGCGCATGAGAGCTGCTCGTGTGGTACTGGACATCGGTGTTCACCTTGGCAAGCAGAACCTTGAGGGCAGCCGAGTTTGGGACTTTGACTATGCACTTGCCTTTATGAAGTCGAATGTCAACATGAGTCCTGAGTTCGTGCGATTTGAGGTCACAAGGTACTTTGGCTGGCCAGCACAAGCCCCGAGCTACAAGGTTGGACAGCGCATCTGGGAGCAGATTCGTGACGACTATGCAGCTCGCAAGGGAGCAAACTTCGACATCAAGGAGTTCCACAAGACCGCGCTCAACCTCGGTGGTCTTGGTTTGGACACTCTAAGAAGTGCAATGGCTAGGGCGTAACGCATAGTTTTCCGTTACCCTTGAGCCTGTGTCTAAGGTTCTAGCTTCGTTACCCGTTGGTCAAAAGGTCGGCATCGCGTTCTCTGGCGGTCTCGACACCTCTGTTGCGGTCGCGTGGATGCGCGAAAAAGGTGCAATCCCATTCGCCTACACCGCCAACTTGGGTCAATATGATGAGGACGACATCGATTCGATCCCGGCCAGGGCTACCGAATACGGCGCTGAAGCGGGACGTTTGGTTGACTGCCGTGAGTCACTGGCGGAGGAAGGCCTAGCGGCAATCGCCTGTGGCGCTTTCCACATTCGAACCGGCGGCAAGGTTTACTTCAACACCACCCCGCTGGGCAGGGTTGTTACCGGCACCCTTTTGGTGCGTGCCATGCGCGAGGACGGGGTTGAAATTTGGGGCGATGGCTCAACCTATAAGGGCAATGACATTGAGCGCTTCTATCGCTACGGCCTCTTGGCAAACCCGAACCTAAAGATCTACAAGCCCTGGCTAGACAATGACTTTGTGACTGAGCTGGGCGGTCGTCATGAGATGAGCGAGTGGTTGCAGGAGCGAAAGCTCCCCTACCGGGCCAGCAAAGAGAAGGCTTACTCGACCGACGCCAACATGCTTGGTGCCACACACGAAGCAAAGTCACTCGAGTTCCTAGATACCTCATTCGAAATTGTCGAGCCGATTATGGGCGTAAAGTTCTGGGATTCAAGCGTCGACATCAAGACTGAAGACGTAAAGATCACCTTCTCACAGGGTCGGCCAGTTGCCATCAACGGAAAGCAGCTCACCTCGGCAGCAGATGTGATCATGGAGGCAAATGCCATCGGTGGTCGACACGGCCTGGGCATGAGCGACCAGATTGAGAACCGAATCATTGAGGCCAAGAGCCGTGGTATTTACGAGGCTCCGGGTATGGCTCTGATCCATGTTGCTTATGAGCGCTTGATGAGCGCAATCCACAACGAGGACACCATCGCGAACTATCACGCGGAGGGTCGCCGCATGGGAAGACTGTTGTATGAGGGCCGCTGGCTCGACCCACAGACCCTAATGCTTCGCGAATCCCTCACTAAGTGGGTGGCAAGTGCCATCAATGGCTCAGTGACTTTGCGACTTCGTCGCGGCGATGACTACACAATCGTCTCCACTGAGGGCGAGAACTTTAGTTACCACCCGGAGAAACTCTCCATGGAGCGCACCGAAGACGCTGCCTTTGGGCCAGCCGATCGCATCGGTCAGCTAACCATGCGCAACCTTGACATTCAGGACACTCGCCAGAAGCTCGATCTATACCGCAAGCAGGGTCAGATTGAGGGCGGCCAGTTCGAACTAACATGAGCATCCACATCTCGGCAAAGCCAGGAGAGGTAGCCGAAATCGTCCTGTTGCCAGGTGACCCGCTTCGCGCGAAGTGGATTGCGGAGAATCTGCTGCAGGATGCAGTGATGTATTCCAGCGTGCGAAACATGTTTGGGTTCACTGGCACCTATCAGGGCAAGCGGATCTCGGTGCAAGGCACCGGAATGGGCGCACCTTCAATCGGCATCTATGGCTACGAACTATTCAACGATTACGGGGTTCAAACTGCGATTCGGGTTGGCACCTCCGGAGGATTAGCACCAACCAAATTGCGCGATGTGGTTATTGCGATGGCTGCCTCGACCGACTCGGCCATCAACCGCCGGGCAACCAACGGCCTCGACTTCTCCCCTATCGCCGACTACGAACTGCTTGAGAAGGCAGTTGCCAAGGCACGGTCTATGGGTATTGAATTCCATATTGGTGGTGTTGCCTCGGGAGATCTGTTCTACGACGAGACTGACTCCTTGGAGCACTGGAAGAAGCTCGGCATCCTCGCACTTGAAATGGAAACCAGTCAGCTGTACACCTTGGCCGCAAGATTCAATCGCAAAGCGCTCTCCATCCTGACGGTCTCCGACCTTATGGATGGTTCGGCCTCAACTTCGTCAGAAGAGCGTGAGACTGGCTTTAGGAATATGGTCGAGATCGCCTTAGCGGCAGCGCTCTAGCCTTCGTGCTTGGCGTGGTATTCGTGCAGCTCGCGCCACAATACAAATAGCAAGGCAGGCAACAGAATGTCGGTGGCAATAAAGATCGGGTAGTTGATCAGGTAGTCGAAGTACCAGGTCTGATCTCTGATGTAAAGCAGCACCTGATTGACAATCACACTCAAAGGCCAAATGGTCGCAACGATTGGCAGGAGCTTTAAGCCTCGGTTGCTTCCGGCGGCATAGATAAAAAGCACAACCGAGGGCACGGTTGATATCGCTACCCAGCCGATTAGCGACAAGATCAAAGCGGCCTGGCGAAGTATCCAAGTCTCATCGAATGGATTGAAGATAAAGAATTGCGGGTAACTGGCCACCACCAGCCAATAGAACGCCGTTAGGAATGCCGAGAACGCGATGAAAGCATTTCTAAACGAAGTCTTTCCGTGCCGAGTGATTTGAGTCATGTCTTGCTCCTATGGTGTTATGTCGCACGAAAGGTAGTAGTCGCCAGCGCCGGCGGTTTCCCACTTGAAAATGCCAGCCGTGTTGCCCGGTCCGGCGTTGCAGGGCAATCCCGCTCCAGGGGTGAAGGTAGTAGAAGTGTTCACGAAGACTGAACCCGATGTGGCATCACTGAGAACGATGTACCCAATCACCATTACCGCTCCAGATGACGGTTTCACTGAGGTGAGGCTTCCCATGCCGTCGACATAAACGATGGATCCAGAAACTCCAAACGATGTGTCGAGGTCTCGCACCAGCCCGGTTGTTGTGACAAAACCTACTTCGCCGGGTGCGATGTCCTGAGTTAGCACACCAATGACTGCTGTGGTCTTAGTTGGGTTAGCAGCATCGGCGTATTCAACAGTCATGCGACCCGCGTCAGCTCCAGTGATTCGAACTGCCCGACCGTTTAGCAACGTGCCGGAGGTGTTGTTCTTCACCGGCTGAACCATTTCCTGCCCAACCTGCAGCGTTACCTGACCTCCTCCGAGGTTCAGATCAAGAGTCCCATCCACCGAGTTCCAGCGCAGCCTGCCAATCTCTGCGGATGCGGTAGCGGAGGTATTGAACTGCAGATAGCCCAAACTTGAGAGGTATTCGAAAGCGGCTTGGTCAATTCCAATGGTTCTTGTGCTTGGATCGTACGTTGCCGGCGAAGACGCGTATGCGACCCCAGATGGGCCTTGAGGTCCTACCGGACCCATGGGGCCGGTTGCACCGGTTGCCCCAGTGGCACCTGTGGCACCTGCCGGACCTGTTGCGCCGGTTGGACCGGCTGGTCCTGCTTCACCTTGCGAGCCGGTTGCACCGGTTTGCCCGATTGGGCCAGCAGGGCCCATTGGGCCTGGTAGTCCCGTCAGGCCGCGTTCTCCGGTTGGCCCAACTGGGCCTACTGAGCCTGTGACTCCCTGGGGGCCAGTCTCGCCGTCTGCACCGGTCTCCCCCTTTGGTCCGGGCTCAGCTGGCGGTTGGGTTTCTGGTGCTTCAGACTCTGAAGCGGTAGGAGTTGGCTCCTGAGATGGGTCGGTTGAGGAACTTGGGGTTGCGCTAGCACTCGAAGTTGGTGCTTGGGTGGTGAGAGCTAACTTTTCACCGATGTTGAATCCGACGATGCCGCCACCTAGGGTTCCCAGCCATAGCGCAATTGCCGCTGCCGATAGCACCGTGGTTATGCGTTGCATCGCGAACCCCCTATGGACAAACTCTAGTGCTTGCTTTCACTGCTAACTTGTTCTTATGCCGTCCCAAGCCAATCTCGCCGCCTTCCTCGTGCTGGCCGCAGTGATCATTTTGGTTCCTGGCCCTAGCGTGCTGTTCACAATTGGTAGGGCGCTAATCCTGGGCACCAAAGCCGCCGTCTTGAGCGTTCTGGGTAATGCCTTTGGCGTTGGTCTACAGATTGTGGCCATATCCCTGGGGCTTGGTGTAGCTATTCAGCAGTCGGAGCTATTGTTCTTTGCTATTCGGCTCTTTGGCGCTGGCATGATCATCTACCTCGGGGTGAAAGCAATCATTTCTAGGGCTGACTTTGATCTTGACCTAAATGCCGAGCAATCATCAGCCGCAACGGTGGTGCGGCAATCGATAGTGGTGGGAATCACCAACGCCAAAACCTTCGTTTTCTTTATTGCAGCCCTACCATCTTTCACTTCCCCGGAACTTGGCAACCCGGTGATTCAGATGCTCTTTCTAGGTGCAATCTTCAGCGTGATTGGCACCCTTTCAGATTCGGTCTATGCCATCGCAGCGGGGCAAGCTAGAAATTGGTTGGCAGGGTCAAGCCAGCGACTTGCCACCTTTAGAGGTATCGGTGGGGCAGCCCTGACATTGCTCGGAATCTACATGCTCTACGAGGCAATCTTCCACTGACCACAGAGCACGCATAGAGAAATGTGAGCGGAATTAACCGTCATGGGCTAGGCTCCAAGTAATGAGTGGTCTCCACTTCATTGCGTCGTAGAACGCTTTTCCACTTTTGGTGGCAACTCTTTTCCTTCGGCGAACGAATGCATCACAAGATGTATCCGCCATTTCGAGCAATTAGCTCGTCCAATGAATCGGTGCCTGCACCGAGTGAAAGCAAAACAAACTTATGTCTCAAAAATCATTCATCGATCTTGGCGTGCCTGCTGCCATCGCAGATGTGCTTACCTCTCAAGGTATTGACTCGCCATTCCCAATCCAGGTCGATACTCTGCCTGACACGCTGGCCGGCAGAGATGTGCTTGGTCGCGGTAAGACCGGCTCTGGCAAGACCCTGGCTTTTAGCATCCCGATGGTGGCCAGACTTGCTGGGAAGCGCTCACCTTCAGACCGCAAACCACGTGGTCTGGTCCTAGCGCCAACCAGAGAACTGGCCACCCAAATCACCCAAACCTTGCTTCCGATTGCAGACGCTATGAATCTGAGAGTAACGACCATCTTCGGTGGCGTATCTCAGCAGCGTCAGGTGCAGGCACTGAAAAATGGTGTTGAGATCATCGTCGCCACCCCGGGACGCGTCGAAGACCTAATGGCACAGGGTTTTCTGAAACTCGATGCAATTGAAATCACTGTTCTGGATGAGGCCGACCACATGGCCGACCTGGGCTTTTTGCCAGGTGTTACCAGAATCTTGAATGCCACCCCGAACCACGGACAACGCCTGCTGTTCTCCGCCACCTTGGATAACGGTGTCAACAAGCTGGTGGATAAGTTCCTAACCAATCAGGTTATGCACTCGGTTGATGAGGCTAATTCTCCAGTGGCACAAATGACTCACCATGTCTTTGAGGCCGCTGACGCCCAGTCCAAGAAGCAGTTGATTACTGCGCTCGCATCTGGAACTGGAAGACGCATTTTATTCATGCGGACCAAGCACAACGCGAAAAAGCTCGCCAAAGCGCTGACTCAGGCTGGCATTCCTGCAGTCGACCTACATGGCAACCTTTCACAGCCTGCTAGGGATAGAAACCTAGCGGCCTTTAGCGAGGGCAAGGTCAAGGTTTTGGTAGCGACCGACGTGGCCGCGCGTGGTGTTCACGTGGACTTTGTAGACCTCGTGGTCCACGTCGACCCACCAGCCGAGCACAAGGCATATCTGCACCGCTCGGGCAGAACAGCTCGAGCCGGCGCCGAAGGCGATGTGGTAACCATCACGCTCCCCGAGCAGCGCAAAGATGTTGCGGAGCTATTGCGAATGGCAAAAATCAACGTAGCGCCAATAAGGGTTAATGCGAAATCCGAAGAGGTTGTGGCCTTAATTGGCGAAGTTGCGCCATATGTAAAGCCGGTAGCGGAGGCTCCTAGGCCTCAGGGTGGTGGAACTTCAACTGGTCGCAATGCTCGGCGAAAGCGCGCCCTCAAGCAGGCCGGTAGTTCACAGAATCAGCCTGGTAAGCCAAAGGGTCAGGGGAAGCCGCAAATTGGGCCAGCAAAGCCTGCAGGCGCAAGCCGTAATCGGCAGCGCTCTCGCTAAAAGCTAGCTTTTGTCGTCGGAATTCTTGCTCTGTTTTTTAGTGGCGTAGGCAAAGATCGCAAGTCCAACCACTAGCGCACCCGCACCAACGCCGTATGAGATGACGTCTGCACCCCGCTTGGCGTCGACGAAGATTCCGACAAATACCACCGCGATAATCGCAACCACAACTCCGATTAGCTTGGACTTTAGGTCATCTAGATCCCTGACCTGAAGCCAAGCTGGAACCTCGATATCTGCATCAACAAACAGCTCATATAAGCCATAGCCAATAACCAGCAAAACTGTTCCTAGCAGGATGGCATCAACAGCGGTAAGTACCTCGACGATGGTGTCCTTCAGGTATGCCTGATTCACAACTGCGTCGTAAACCACCTCGATCATGGCTATCGAACCACGCAGCATGAGAAGCAGTGCTCCGATGATGGATGCGACCGCAGGGATGACTACCGCGTATCTGGTGAGACCGAGAAGTTTGCGCATGTGCTCAGTTATAGCAGCAAAACAGGAGGATCTGAGGAATGCAAGCAAACTGCGGATCGCTCTCACGTCTGTGACCAAAATTGTGCGTAACTCAACCCGAAACAACCAGTAGCTCAAAAAAGTGCAATACATAGATGTTTATCTATGTATTATTTAGACATGAGTGAATGGAACTACACCAAGTGTTCGAAGCCCTTTGCTAGCGAAGATGAGGCCCGAGAGCACATGTTGGCGAGAGACTTTGCCGGTTGGATCCTAAAAAGGGATAACGGATACGCCGCCGTTTGCCCCACCTATCCTGAGGGTTACTACCCAGATGCGGTAGTAGTGGCTGAAATCGAGAACTCGAAAAAAGAATTGGCAAAGGCCACCAGAGGGTTAGCTCAGATCGATTGCTGTTAGCGCCCTCGGCAGGAATCGAACCTGCGACCAAGAGATTAGAAGGCTCTTGCTCTATCCACTGAGCTACGAGGGCAAGAAGGCAATTCTATTGCCCCAAGGTGGCTAGAGTTAATCTCGCAAATTTCATTCCGCTTACGAGGGGACCAATGTCGCTCACCACAACCCAGATTCCTGCGATTCAAGGCAGAGAAGAGCTGATTGAGGCAACCATTGTCCAAACTCAAAAGTGGATCGAAGAGGCGGCAAAACTACCAACCCCCAAAGCGTCCAAGCGCCTCGCTGGACTGCTTCAAGATGCCAACGGCCTGGAATTCGCGGTTGGCTTTGTCGATGGAGTGATTCGACCTGAAGATAAGAAGGTCGCTGCCAAGAACCTCTACCAACTGCGCAAACTAACCCCAAAATTCCTGCCGATTGGGCTAAGAATGCTGATCGGCTTGGGCGCGGTTTTTGCCCCGCTCTTCCCATTTATCGTGGTTCCGATTGCCCGCAAGGTGCTGAGAAAAATGGTTAGCCACCTGGTAATCGATGCTTCCATGGGGAAGCTCGGACCTGCGCTCAGAAGAATTCAAAAAACCGGTGCAAAACTCAACATCAACTTGCTCGGTGAAGCTGTCCTGGGAGATCTTGAGGCAAAGCGCAAGCTAAACAAAACTGCAGAGCTGCTGACCCGCAAAGACATCGATTACGTTTCCCTAAAGGTTTCCGCCACCACTGCCCCGCACTCCAAGTGGGCGTTTGACGAGAACGTCACCGAGGTGGTCGAGCGACTAACTCCGCTTTACGAACTGGCCATGCGCGATGGCGCTAACAAGTTCATCAACTTGGACATGGAGGAATACCACGACCTAGATCTAACCATCGAGGTCTTCAAGCGCATTCTCTCCAAGCCACAGTTCAAAGACCTCTCCGCAGGTATCGTGCTCCAGGCCTACCTGCCGGATGCGCTTCGCGCCATGATTGACCTGCAGCAGTGGGCAGCACTCAGGGTGCTTGCCGGCGGAGCGGCAATCAAGGTTCGCGTTGTGAAGGGTGCCAACCTGCCAATGGAGCAGGTGGATGCCGAGATGCACGGTTGGCCGCTGGCAACCGTGGAATCAAAGGCAGCTGCCGATGCCAACTACAAGCGGGTTTTGAACTACGCCCTCACCCCAGACCGCGTCCAGAATGTACGGATTGGTGTGGCTGGACACAACCTCTTCGATCTTGCGTTTGCCTGGACTCTGGCTCAGCAACGCGGCATAGATAGCGGCATGGATGTCGAAATGCTCTTGGGTATGTCTCCGGCTCAAGCCGAAGTGGTCCGAAAGAGCGTTGGCTCTCTTGTGCTCTACACCCCGGTGGTTCACCCGCAAGAGTTCGATGTCGCTATCGCCTACCTGATTCGTCGACTCGAAGAAGGTGCCAGCAAAGAGAACTTCCTCTCCAATGCCTTCCAGCTGAGCAAGCAAGAATCCTTCGATATCGAAAAAGTTCGCTTTATCCACTCCATGTCGATGCTGGATGAACAGGTTCCGATTCCTAACCGACTTCAAGATCGTCGCAACGATTCTGCTGTCACTCCCGCAGCTGGCTTTGAGAACGCTCCAGATACCGATCCAGCCCTGGCTGGTAACCGAACCTGGGCCTATCAGATCATCAAGCGCTCGGGTTCGTCGCGACTCGGCAAAATCGAAGTTGAGCAGCAATACATCGAGACTGAGACCGCTCTGAATGAAGCCATCGCGATCGCCGAACTTGCGGGCATCCAATGGGGTAAGCGTGACCCATATGAGCGGGCCAGCCTGCTGCACCAAATTGGTGTGCTACTGGAGCGCAACCGTGGTGACCTCATCGAGGTTGCGATGAGCGAAACCGGCAAGGGCTTTGACCAGGCCGATGCCGAGGTTTCGGAAGCCATTGACTTTGCCCACTACTACGCCGAACAAGCGAAGAAGCTTGCCGACCTTGATGGTGCGGTTGCAAAGCCACGCCGAGTGACCCTGGTTACTCCCCCATGGAATTTCCCGGTAGCGATTCCTGCCGGTAGCGCGCTAGCAGCGCTAGCCGCCGGTTCAGCAGTGATCTTCAAGCCAGCCGGCCAAGCAGCGCGCTGTGGTGCGATGGTTGCGAAGCTATTAAACGAGGTGTTGCCTGCTGGTGTGCTCGTGCCAATTCAACTGGAAGAGAAGGCACTCGGAGCTCAGTTAATTTCTCACCCGGATATCGACCAAGTGATTTTGACCGGAGGATTTGAAACTGCTCAGCTTTTCCGCAAATTTGACCCAAGTCTGAGGCTCTTTGCCGAGACCAGCGGCAAGAACGCAATTATCGTGACTCCGAATGCAGATCTAGACCTCGCGGTCAAAGACGTGGCATACAGCGCGTTTGGACACGCGGGTCAGAAGTGTTCGGCGGCTTCACTGGTGATTTTGGTCGGCTCAGTTGCCAAGTCCAAGCGCTTCTTGCGCCAACTAGAAGATGCCGTGAAGTCAATCCACGTCGCTCACCCGCAAGATCCAATGGCGCAAATGGGACCGGTTATCGAAGCACCGCACGGCAAGTTGCTGGATGGACTGACCTCGCTTGAGCCAGGCGAAAGTTGGTTGCTGGAGCCAAGAAAACTAGATGACTCTGGAAAGCTGTGGTCTCCTGGAATTCGCACCGGCGTTAGACCTGGCTCGAAGTCTCACAAGACCGAATACTTCGGGCCAATGCTGTCGATTATGACCGCACGCAGCCTGGAGGACGCCATCGCGCTGCAGAATGCCGTTGACTACGGTCTTACAGCAGGACTGCACTCGCTTGACCCGGTTGAAATCAATGACTGGATCGCCAGAGTTCAAGCCGGAAACCTCTATGTCAACCGAACCATCACCGGGGCAATTGTGCAGCGCCAACCTTTCGGCGGTTGGAAGCGAAGCTCGATCGGACCCACCGCGAAGGCCGGTGGACCAAACTACTTGGCTACTCTTACCGACTTCGGCTCTAAGCCAGCCAACGCCCGTGAGGTCATCAAGGACAAACAACTGCTTCAGATTCTTGCACTGGCTGCCGCCAGCGAATTGACCGACAGCGAGCTTGAATCGCTAACTCGTGGGCTGCAGAACGACATCGCTACGCTTCGCGACTACTTCGCGGTGAACACAGACCCGAGCGGGCTTCGAAGCGAAATCAACGTGCTTCGCTACCTGACCGCGGACTGCGAATTGCGAATCAGCGAATCAGCGACCAGGTATGACTCATGGCGATCAATCGCCACTTTGGCAGCCCTGGGTAAGGGCACAGTCTCAGCGTTTGAAATTCCCGAGCGACTACTAAAGCCGCTGCGCAAGCTTGGCGTCGAGGTGAGGATCGAATCGGAGCAGCAGTGGCTGGCAAGAATCAGCGGAACTCAGACTCGGGTGCGCTGGATTGGAGCAAGTTCAACCATCGCTGCTGATTCACCGCTAGCCAGCTGCGAGATTGCGATTTACGACCAGAAGCCAACGGAGTCTGGTTACGTAGAGCTATTGCCTTACTTCAAGGAACAGGCGGTCGCTATCACCGCACACCGCTTTGGTAACCCGGTTCGGTTTATCAAGGCTCTCAAGTTCTAACTTGGAGTTGTCCGCAAGTTCTCCCCAGGGTTAAGAAAATAGGCAGTTTTTGGGAGTAATCTTGTCGTTTGGCTGTTTTAACTAGTCATCTAAACATTCGAGGTTTCAATTGTTCATTCTTTCCAAGCTTTCTCTCGCCAATCGCGCCGTTGTAGCGCTGATTACCGTGATCATCGCGGCTTTTGGTTTTCTGTCTCTGGGTAGCCTCAAGCAAGAGCTAATTCCTTCAATTGAGATCCCTTCCGCAGCCATTGTTACCAGCTATGCCGGAGCTAGCCCTGAGGTGGTTGACGATCAGGTTTCGGTTCCGATTGAAAACGCTGTTTTAGGTTTGGAGAACCTAGAGTCCACAACTGTGACCTCGACCACTGGACTCTCGGTTATTCGTGTTTCTTTTGAGTACGGCACCACCGCCGCTCAGGCCACCGAGCGACTGAATAATGCCCTCAGCAAGGTCCAGGGCTCTTTGCCACAGGGCACCGAGCCACAGGTGCTATCCGGCTCTTTTGACTCAGTGCCAATCATCATCTTGGCGGTATCGGCAAACGATGGTGACAACGAAGCAATTGGTCGCGAGCTTGAAAAGAGTGCTCCGAGCATTTTCCAGCAGGTTGAAGGCGTTCGCGATGTTGCAGTTTCCGGTGCTGTCTCCAAGCAGCTAAACCTGACCCTGAACCAATTCCGATTGGCATCGGTAGGGCTGACCCAGCGTGACATCGCAACTGCTTTGACTGCGAATGGGCTGGTGCTTCCGGTTGGAACGCTGACTGATGAAAAGGGTTCGATTGCAATTCAGATTGGCTCTGCGGTTAGCACCGTTGAAGCTATCGAAGCGCTTCCTCTGGTCGGTGGAAGTTCCAGCAGCGTTGTGACCATTGGAGATGTTGCCGACGTGGTTTATGAGGACTCACCAATTACCTCGATCGCGCGAACCAATGGGAATCCTTCGCTCGCGGTTGCGATCACTAAGACTCCAGATGCCAATACTGTTGCTGTCTCAAACGGTGTTCAGGAGCTTGTTCCTGACCTAGAGGCGGCCTTGGGTAACGACGTCACTATCGTCACCACATTGGACCAGGCACCCTTTATTCAGAAATCCATCAAGGACCTAACCACAGAAGGTTTGCTGGGTCTGACCTTCGCGGTAATTGTGATTTTGATTTTCTTGTTCTCGGTAAAGTCCACCATCATCACCGCAATCTCGATTCCGACCTCGGTGCTGATCACTTTCATCGGTTTGCAGACCGCGGACTACTCGCTGAACATCTTGACTCTGGGTGCACTGACCATCGCAATTGGTCGTGTGGTTGATGACTCGATTGTGGTCATTGAAAACATTAACCGACACCTCAGCTATGGCGAGAAGCGTAAAAAGGCGGTTCTTACAGCAGTCAAAGAGGTTTCCGGCGCTATCACCGCATCGACCATCACCACGGTCGCGGTATTCCTTCCTATCGCACTGGTTGGCGGTCTCATTGGTGAGCTCTTCAGACCATTCGCTTTCACAGTCGCAATCTCGCTATTGGCATCACTACTGGTCTCATTGACCATCGTGCCGGTTTTGGCGTACTGGTTCCTCAGAATGCCAAAGCGCCTGGTTGCCCTCAAGGAGGCCGACCCTAAGCGATTTGAAAAGAAGCAGCGTCATGCCGAAGAGGAGCGCGAGAAGAAGTCATTGCTGCAGCGCGCTTACCTACCTGCCCTAAACGGAACTCGTCGCCACCCTTGGCTAACGCTGTTTGCTTCGGTGTTGATTCTTGGCTTCACCTTCTCACTGGTACCACAGCTCAAGACCAACTTCATCGATGGCGCTGGCTCAACCCAGTTCATCGCTCGCCTATCAATGCCAGCTTCAACCACATTTGAGGAGCAGGATGAGGCAGCTTCCGAGCTTGAGCAAAAGATTATGGCTGTTGATGGTGTGAAGGTGGTCCAGGCAACCGTTGGTTCGGCCGCTGATGGTCGTGTCGCATTTGGCGCAGCGGCGTCTGGAATCTCAATCACCGTCCAAGTAGACGAAAAGGTTGATGTTGAGACCGTCAAATCCGAAGTTCTAGCCCTAGAGGTTCCTGCAGATTCTGACCTAACCGTGGCTTCCGGAGCTGGCTTTGGATCATCCGAGACCATCGACATTGAGGTTTCATCCAGTGACAACGAGCTACTCCAAGAGGCGGTTGACATCCTGACCACCGAGATGGAAAGTGTGCCAAACACCTCCGGTGTCACCAGCACCCTTGATGCCGATGAGCGCGTGCTGGAAATCATCGTGGACCGCGAAAAGGCCGCTGCGATTGGCTTCACCGAGACCCAGGTGACCGGCATTGTGGCGTCTCAGATGCGACCAAGCCCAATTGGTCGAGTGAGCATCGACGGTGATGACGTTTCGGTTTACGTTGCCGGCGCTGACCTTCCGGAGAGCATCGAAGAGATCAAAGCCTTGGTAATCCCATCCTTAACTGGTTTGGTTCGCCTTGACTCGATTGCCTCGGTTGAGGAAGTACTGAAGCCAACCTCGATTACATCCAAGGAGGGCAACCGCACCGCCAAAGTTTCTATCGCCCCTGAAGGTGATGACCTGGGTGCAATCACTCTGGACATCACAACCAAGCTGGATGCTATTGAGCTTCCGGCTGGCGTAACCGCTACCATCGGTGGCGCTGCCGCCGACCAGGCCGAGTCCTTCCAGCAGCTTGGATTGGCACTGTTGGCTGCAATCGCGATCGTATACATCGTGATGGTTGCAACCTTCGGGTCGTTGATTCAGCCGCTACTGCTGTTGGTCTCGATTCCGTTCGCCGCTACCGGTGCGCTGGGTCTACTGCTACTTACCGACACTCCGTTGGGAGTTCCTGCGCTGATCGGTATGTTGATGCTGATTGGAATCGTGGTAACAAACGCGATTGTTTTGATTGACCTGGTCAATCAATATCGCAAGGAAGGCCGCTCAGTTGAGGACTCACTGGTCTCCGGTGCTCGCCAGCGACTACGCCCGATTCTGATGACCGCCCTCGCAACCATTTTCGCCTTGACCCCAATGGCGATGGGGCTAACCGGAAACTCAGGCTTCATCTCACAGCCACTAGCAATTGTGGTTATTGGTGGTTTGTTCTCGTCGACTCTCTTGACGCTAATTCTTGTTCCGACCCTCTACTGGTTGGTTGAAGGTCGCAAGGAGCGCAAGGCGATTCGCATTGCCCGCCGTGAGGCTGCAGCGACCAAGAAGGCCGAGAAGAAGCAGGCCAAGGCCGAGGGGAAAGCTGCGGTTGCAGCACCTGTTGCAGTGGCTACCGAGGCAGAGGCGCCAAAGCCGGTTGCCGTTGAGGTTCTAGAGGCTGTTGCGACTCCTCAGGTGATTGAAGCACCAGAGCTTGCCGAGGAAGTTGCAGAGGATGCCCTCGCGGATGCTATTGCTGAGACCTTTACCCCTGCGCAACCAGCGGAGACACCTAACCTGTCTTGGTCAATCTCCCAGGACGAGGTTGAGCTCGACAGTGAAGCCACCATGCAGTGGAATGAGTCAAAGACTGACACCGCTCCAATCGCAGCCGTGCAGCAGCCCGAAGAGTCTTTGGACTTCTTGACAAGCGAGAACCCAATTGTGGCCGAGCCTTCGAAGCAGGACCTCAAGGCCCAACGCAAGGCTGAGAAGGCCGAGTTGAAGGCTCAGAAGAAGGCGGCGAAGAACTCCCGCCACTCTGGAGACTAAGCATTCATGGCGGACTACATAGTTTGGGTTGACTGCGAGATGACCGGTCTCGAGGTCACGATCGATGAGATCTGCGAAATCGGCGTGGTTGTCACCGATGGTAATCTCAACATTCAAGACACTGGCCTTCAGATAGTCATCAAGCCAAGCGATGCAGCACTTGCCAACATGGGTGACTTTGTGAAGCAAATGCACACTGACTCAGGACTTATCGAAGAGATCCCGGAGGGCATCACCATTGCCGAGGCAGAGCAGCAGGTTCTGGAATACATCAAACAGTGGGTTACCGATGAGCGCACCGCTCCCCTAGCCGGAAACTCAATTGGCACCGACCGGATGTTCCTAAACCGTCAGATGCCGCAGCTGGATAAGTTCTTGCACTACCGAAACATCGACGTCAGTTCGCTTAAGGAGCTTTCTCGTCGCTGGTTCCCTAGGGTTTACTTCCAACTTCCCAAGAAGACCGGTAATCATCGAGCACTTGCCGACATTCTGGAATCCATTCAGGAGCTTCGCTACTACCGCAAGGCAATCCTGGTTGAAGAGCCGGGTCCAGATTCGGAAACTGCAAAGGGTATAGCTAATTCGCTGAGCGCTGATAGAATCTAACCCGTTCTGGCTAGCCAGACATGGTGGGTATAGCTCAGCTGGTAGAGCACCTGGTTGTGGTCCAGGGGGCCGCGGGTTCAAGTCCCGTTACTCACCCCAAAGAAAAAGACCGAGGGTTTCTCCTCGGTCTTTTTGCATTTCTAACTATTTGCTCGCTCGAGAATTAGCTCGCGAACCCGAGCAGCATCGGCCTGACCTCGCATTGCCTGCATGACAGCTCCAATTACTGCGCCGGCGGCCTGAACCTTACCCTCGCGGATCTTCTCCAGGACATCTGGCTGCTTAGCAAGTGCCTCGTCGATGGCGGCGATAAGTGCACCCTCGTCAGATACCACCTTGAGGCCACGCTTTTCGATAACTGCCTCTGGTTCGCCTTCACCAGCTAGCACGCCGGCAACAACATCGCGTGCCATGCGGTCGGTTAGCTCACCGGAATCGATCAGCTGCTGAATCTTGGCAACCTGTGCGGGGGTGATGCTGAGATCCTGTACCGCCACCTCCTGCGAGTTGGCAACACGAGCAAGCTCACCGGTCCACCACTTTCTGGCTGCCTGCGGGGCAGCGCCAGCGGCAACGGTTGCCTCAACCTGGTCGAGAAGGTCTGAGTTCACAACATCTCTGAACTCAAGCTCGGCAAAGCCCCAGGCCTGCATAAGTCGCTTGCGACGAAGTGCTGGGTTCTCAGGAAGCGCTGAGCGAATTTCTTCGATCCATGCCACGGATGGCTGAACTGGTACCAGGTCTGGCTCTGGGAAGTAGCGGTAGTCATCCGCATCGGACTTTGGTCGTCCGGCCGAGGTGTAGCCACGGTCTTCATGCCAGTGTCTGGTCTCCTGGGTGATGGTGCCACCATTGGCCAGAATGTAGGCCTGGCGCTGGATCTCATAGCGAACCGCATTCTCAACCGATCGCAGTGAGTTCACGTTCTTAGTCTCGGTGCGGGTGCCTAGCTTCTGCTGGCCCTTAGGGCGAAGCGAAACGTTGGCGTCGCAACGCACGTTACCGCGCTCCATGCGGGCATCAGAAACATTCATGCTTTTCACGATGTCGCGAATGGCGTGGACGTAGGCAGCAGCCAACTCCGGAGCTTTCGCTCCAGCACCGAAGACCGGCTTAGTTACGATTTCGACCAGTGGGACACCAGCTCGGTTGTAGTCAACCAGCGAGTATTCCGCTCCCTGAATGCGACCGGTCGCACCACCAACGTGAGTTAGCTTGCCGGCGTCCTCCTCCATGTGAGCTCGCTCGATTAGGACCTCAAAGACTTCACCGTGTTCGAGCTCGATGTTGATCTTGCCTTCGAAAGCAATTGGCTCGTCATACTGCGAGGTCTGGAAGTTCTTTGCTAGGTCTGGGTAGAAGTAGTTCTTTCTTGCAAAGCGACCAGTTGGGGCAATCTGGCAACCAAGCGCCAAACCGATGGCGATTGAGGACTCAACCGCCTTCTTGTTCACCGCAGGTAGCGAGCCAGGAAGTCCAATGCAGATTGGGCAGACGTTGGTGTTTGGTTCGTTACCGAAGATGTTTGCGCAGCCGCAGAACATCTTGGACTTGGTGTTCAGCTCAACGTGAACCTCAAGACCAATCACAACCTCAAACTGCTCAATTGCCTGCTCGTAGGGCATTAGCTGTTCTTTAGCCATTAGAGCACCTCCAACTTCGGGGCCTTCGCAATTAGTGGGGATCCCCACTCTGCGATGTACATCTGCTCGATAATCGATCCAACCCGGTACATCTGAGCATCCTGCATCGCAGGCGCCAAAATCTGAACACCGGAAGGCAGTCCGTCTTCAGATGCAAGACCGTTCGGAACGCTCATACCTGGGATTCCAGCAAGGTTTGCTGGGATGGTCGCGATGTCATTTAGGTACATCGCTAGTGGGTCATTGACCTTTTCGCCGATCTTGAAAGCTGTGGTCGGCGCGGTTGGGGTCAGTAGCACGTCAGCCTGGCTGAATGCCTTGGCAAGGTCTTGCTGAATCAGGGTTCTAACCTTCTGAGCCGAGCCGTAGTAAGCGTCGTAATAGCCAGAGGAAAGTGCGTAGGTACCGAGAATGATTCTGCGCTTTACCTCTGGACCAAATCCAGCCTCACGAGTAGCAGCCATAACGCGCTCGATGGTTGGGTTGCCATCTGGAGCAACGCGAAGACCAAAGCGCACCGAGTCAAACTTGGCAAGGTTCGAGGACGCTTCGGCGGGAAGGATCAGGTAGTAGGCAGCAATCGCATACTCGAAGCTAGGGCAGTCAACTGTGACAACCTCAGCACCAGCGGCAACCAACTTCGCGATGGTGTCATCGAAGCAGGCCTTTACGCCAGGCTGGAAGGCATCTGAATCGAGCTGCTTCACAACGCCAATTCGCAATCCCTTCACGTCGGCATTGCGAACCGCGTCCGCCATTGACCCCAGCGATTGTGGCAATGAAGTCGAGTCGTGCTTGTCGTGGCCGGCGATAACATCCTGCAGCAGGGCGCTATCCAGCACGGTGTTGGACACCGGACCAATCTGATCTAGCGAACTAGCGAGTGCGATGAGGCCATATCGAGAGATAGCGCCATAGGTCGGCTTAGCTCCTACCGAACCGGTAACCGCAGCTGGGAAACGAATCGAACCACCGGTGTCAGAACCGATTGCAATCGGTGCCAGGTGCCCTGCTACCGCAGAGCTCGAACCACCACCGGAACCGCCAGGGATACGAGTTAAGTCCCAAGGGTTCTTGGAAGGACCAAAAGCCGAGTACTCGGTAGATGAGCCCATAGCAAACTCGTCCAGGTTGGTCTTACCCAGAATTGGAAGACCCGCTTTGCGGAGTCTTGCAACCACGGTTGAGTCATACTGCGGAACCCAACCCTCCAAAATCTTCGATCCGGAGGTGGTTGGCGCATCGGTAGTGGTCAGGTTGTCCTTGACTGCGATTGGCACACCGTGCAGTGGGGACAGCTTCTCACCATTTGCCAACGCAGCATCGGCAGCCTTGGCTGCGCTGATTGCGGTGTCGCGGTTTAGGTAGAGGTACGAATTGGTCTTTGGGTTTAGGGCAACCGAGCGGTCAAAGAACTCCTCGGTAACCTCAACCGATGAGACTGCCTTAGAAGCGATTAGCTCTGCTAGCTCGCTTGCTGATTTGTGAATTAGGTCCGACATGGCTTACTCCTCGTCCAAAATTGCTGCGACGCGGAAACGGCCCTCTGCGCTGTCAGGAGCGCCAGATAGCGCCGCCTCTTGAGTTAGCGAAGGCTCAACAACATCCTCGCGGAAGACATTTGCCATTGGTATTGGGTGGCTGGTTGCGACCACATCGCCCTTAACCGCCTGGGTTACAGTGGCGACCGACTCAACGATCAAACCAAGTTCACCGGCGAGGGTTTCAACCTCTTCGTCGGTAACCAAGATTCTCGACAGCGACGCCAAGTGGCGCACTAGGTCGGGAGTAATTTCTGACATTTAGATGCTCAATTCGTATAGAAAGCGAATGGCACAAGTTTACTTTGTGGAATCACCCAATCGGGCCAGGAATGTGGCTTCGTCAATAACCTCAACGCCTAGCTCTTCTGCCTTGGTTAGCTTTGAACCAGCACCGGGGCCGGCAACCACAAAGTTGGTCTTTTTGGAAACCGAAGAGGCAGCTTTACCACCCTGCTCTATGACCTTGGCCTCGGCCTCTTCGCGAGTCATGCTGGTCATGGTTCCGGTTATCACAATCGACATTCCCGTGAAGATGCCTGACTTCACTACCGAACCAGGACCGAGGTGACCCGGGATGGAGAGTTGAACACCTGCAGCTCGCCAGCGCTCAATGATCTCTCGATGCCATGGCTCCGCATTCCAGTCCTGAATCGACTGGGCCAAGGTTTGACCAACTCCCTCAACCGCGGAAAGCTCATCGATACTTGCGCTGAAAATCGCATCCAGTGAACCAAAGTGATCGCAAAGCGCTCTGGCGGCGACCGGGCCGACGTGTCGGATCGAAAGTGAGACCAGGATTCGCCAAAGCGGCTTGGTTTTGGCCTCCTCAAGGTTTGCTAACAGCTTGAGCGCCACCTCAGCCGGTGTGCCGTCTTTCTTGGCGAAGAAATCGACCACCTTGGGATTACCCTCAGCATCGTGCTTTGGAAGACCGGTATCACTATCTAGCACCAGGGATTTGATAGGAAGCAATCGTTCGATGGTGAGATCAAATAAATCTGCTTCGGAGATTAGAGCTGGTTCCAGAGGCGCTAGTGGCTGGGTGAGGGCAGTTGCCGATACATAGCCCAGGGCTTCGATGTCTAATGCCGAGCGTGAGCCGATGTAGGCGATACGCTCTCGAAGTTGAGCTGGGCAGCTGCGGGCATTCGAGCAGCGCAGGTCGACATCGCCCTCGGTTGCCGGTGCCAGCTTGGTGCCGCACTCCGGGCAAACTTCAGGCATTACAAACTCACGTTCTGAACCATCGCGAAGTGTTGCGACTGGACCCAAAATCTCCGGGATTACATCTCCCGCTTTTCTAAGCACGATGGTGTCGCCGATCAACACACCCTTGGATTTCACCTGATCCTGGTTGTGCAGGGTTGCAAACTCGACCTCACTGCCGGCAACTACCACCGGAGCCAAAACGGCAAAAGGAGTAGCCCTACCGGTGCGTCCGATTGAAACCCGAATATCCAAAAGCTTGGTGTTCACCTGTTCGGGAGGGAACTTATAGGCAATTGCCCATCTTGGGGCGCGAGAGGTTTTTCCAAGCTCACTCTGACGGGAAAGTGAATCGACTTTGATTACCACGCCGTCAATCTCATGCTCGATCTGCGCCCTGGATGAATTGAGGGCCTGAATGTATTGGTATGCCTCGGCTGGGGTGGCCTTTACTTCGAATCGGTCGGTTGTTGGCAGTCCCCACTGCTTTAACTGGGCATAAACCTCGCTCTGGCTGGCAATCGCGCCTTGCCAGAGAGCGAAGCCATGGACCAGCATGCGCAGCGGTCTAGATGCTGTAACGCTGGGATCTTTTTGACGCAGTGATCCTGATGCACTGTTTCTCGGGTTGGCAAATGGTTTTCCACCAGCAGCAACTATCGAGGCATTTAGCTTGGCGAAGTCATCGATGCCGTAAAACACTTCTCCGCGAATCTCAATTACTTCAGGGTGATTACTCCCCGAAAGTCGGTGCGGGATGGATTTGATTG
>JACCDJ010573542.1_pt1 | contig 21660 bp, 21 predicted proteins | sample 7444481 | NCBI WGS metagenome assembly JACCDJ01 (sample SAMN15323435, study PRJNA562643) | freshwater metagenome | isolation source: river surface water | place: USA:Blue River Watershed | collected 2017-08-15 | reverse complement strand
TACCATAAAAAGACCAATAATAAATTCTAAATTTAATTGTTTCAGATAATTTATTAATTACTTTTATCCAATCGTAAACCTCATCAATCCACATATAGTTCATTCGATTAACTAACATTTCATCTATCGTTTTTTGTGTGAAATTTGGAAGTGTGTCGTCAACCTGTGTATGAGGGTTAATACTTAAAAATCTATTGTATTTTTCAGAAAATACTTTAAATCTAGAAATTTCAGTCCATCCAATTATTACTAAATCATTCTTTTCTATATTATGAATATTTTTACAAAATAAACTAAACATCGATTGGTTATCCATTCCCCATTCTGCCATGTTTATAAGTTCCATATTTAAATCTTCCGCCAATAATTCTGACCATGTTTTGGGAAACGTGTTATTTCTGTATTCATAATATTTTTTAATATCGTTGTTCGTTAAGTTATTACCATGTACCGCACTGTGAGAACAACCAAAAACAAATAGTTTAGACATACCTTACTTGTAAATTAAATAATTACCCATAACCAAATAATCCATATCGGTATCAAAAAATGTATATATAGCATCCCTTGGTGTTAATACCATTGTCTTATCTTTTACGTTCATGGACGTATTCAATAAAATTGGGTATCCTGTCAATTTTTCAAACTCCAATAGAAGTTCATAGGTTAATGTATTTTTATATACCGTTTGTATTCTAGCCGTCCCATCAACATGTGTGACTGCTGGTAATTTTTCTATGTAATCAGATTTAACTTTTACCACTTGATTCATATAAGGAACATCGTCTGTCACCTCAAAAAATATGTGTTGTTTATCTTTAATAACCATTGGTGCAAATGGTCTAAAATTTTCTCTTTTTTTAATCAACCTATTAATCCTATCTTTCATGTTAGGGTTCGTTGGGTCTGCCAATATTGACCTATTTCCCAATGCCCTTGCACCAAATTCTACATTTCCGTGATACCAACCAACCACTTTACCTTCCTTAATTATTTTTGCAACATTTCTAATCAAAGAATCTGTTGGTACCTTGAAATATTTTAAACCTTTATTTTTAATGTATTCATCATAAAAATAATTTGGTCCTAAAAATGGATTTTTTTGTACTCTATCTTTTAGTGTTTTGTTCTTAGACAAATAATGTAAACACGCACCTATCGCGGAACCAGCATCAGATGGTGCCGGTGGAATCCATAAGTTATTAAAATGTGTATTTTTAACAATCTTACCGTTAGCACTTCCATTATAAGCACACCCACCACCAAGACATAGGTTTCTATTATCGTTTATAATCGATATTGATTTAATAACATCAAATAATATTTCTTCATATCTTTTTTGAACCGCCGCAGCCAAATCCTCATGACATCCTAATATTTTTTCTTCCGGTAATCTCGGTTGTAAATCAAGTAGTTCTATCAATTTTTCATTGAACATGATTCTATTGGTTCTGTTCCAACAGAATACATCCATATTACATTTTAAGTTGCTGTTTTTATATGAAATTAATTCTCTAACCTTTTCGATATAAACTTCAGGGTTACCATAAGCGGCTAAACCCATAAGTTTATATTCTCCTTCATTTGGTCTAAAACCTAAAAAAGCTGTCATTGCGGAATAGAACAAACCCAATGAGTGTGGATATTGTGCCAAACTTACATAATCAATACCATGGTTATCACAAAGCCCCATACTCATAGTATCAATTTCCCCAACACCGTCAATTGATAATGATATTGCGTTTTGAAAATTAGATGTATAAAATGAATAGTATAAATGAGATTCGTGGTGTGTTGAGTAAAATATGTTTTTAGAGTATTTTGATAATTCTCTTTTAACATTTCTTCTAATTTTTAGAACGTTATATAAGGAGGAAATGGTATAAAATGGATTTTTAAACCATTGGTCTTTTATGTTATTTTTAACTCTTTTTACTTTTAAATTTGGGTCTTCATAGTAACAAACCGCATCAATATCAGTCAATTTAATTTTGTATCTTCTAAGGATATAATTAATTGAATTTATTGGAAACGAACTGTCGTGTTTTATTCCTGTGAATTTTTCCTCTTCACAAGCATATACCAGTTGTTCATTTCTAAATAAACAAGCGGCAGAATCATGATAATAAGCCGATATCCCTAAAATGTATCTCATATAATCCCTTCCAAATATTTTAATTCTAATTTTATGTTTTCATCATTTATGTTTAAATGGACAAATTTTTTGGATGTCATTTTAATGGGATGAAAATCCGTATCTATATTATAATAATTATACTCCACAAAAAAACCATAATCAACTTTAAAATAATTTACATATTGATGTAATAAAAGTTGTTCTAACAAAGTTGGGGTTAGTTTATGTACGACATCTTGTGGAATCCTATTTAAGATATCCTTATACGATGATGAGACAAAAAGTGGGTTGTTTACCATCATTACGCAAAACGATGGATAAACTTTCCATCTGAAATGTTCTAGTTCTTTTACGTAAAAATCTTTTAAATTTTCGTCGAATGGTTTAATATAAGATTCGTATGCCCATGTTAATTCTTTAAGCGCAACATCTTCCTCAATAATAAGTTCAGGTTGTCCATATGTTATGGTATGATTGGATTCTAATCTTTCAAATAAAACAACATCAAAATCTATTAAAACATATGGTTCAGTTTCTCTCATCATTCCATATATTTTGGAAATAGAATATATGTTATAATATTTGAATATGTCTTCGTTATTTAATATGACAACCGTATCGAAATTTATATCATTTTGTTTAAAATATTCATACGATTCTTTATCACCATAAAACTTAGTGTTGTAATATTTCTTAGCGGATTTTACCGACAATTTTGCCAACCTCAAGAAATCATCATTCATTGGTTTGTAATGATAATCCATCTTATTATATGCAAAAATTGCGTTCATTAATTTACCAAGTTTATAAATGACGGAAGATATTTTTCCGCAAATAATTTATGGCCCTCTTCGTTTAAATGAAACCCTTTATCCATATAATAATCATCCGGATTATAGTTGTCTTTTAACCACTTCATGAATGGATAATCAATGTATCTACCCTTATCTATTTTTTTAGAATCCTCAAGTTTCCATATACTCATATTACTTTCATATCCCCAAAAATAATCGTCATATGGGATTAAAATAAAATCAATCCCTTTAGATTTAAATAACTCTTGTAGAACATAAATTTCATTAATGACTGTTCTAATATAGAAACTGGAATATGTTACACTTTCAAAAAAAAATCTAATCGCCTTATTGTCTAATGGCATTTTTTTACCTTCAACTGCCTCTAAATAATTTGCGGGTACCAAATGAAATAGTTCATTAACACTATTGTCATATCCAATAATGTTGTTTGTTAGATATGGTTTTTCTCCATTATATGATATTGGATATCTATCTAGTGTTGTTAACTGAAAAATTACCGTATCATAATTTTCTTTAGATATTTCATTTATGATACATTGTGTGGAATATTGTAATGAAGATGCGGGTTGCGAGACGTTTGTTAAAACGTGGTTATTATTCTTTGCGAATATTTCACCCCACGATTTATTCTTATCATTTAAACCAAATCCAGCGGAATGACTACATCCCGCCAATAACATCTTTTTCATTAAATTATATCTTTACTGTCGTGTTCGTTTAGGTTATGTAAAATGTTGGTGTATTTTTTAATCTTCTTTAATTCTTTAACAAAATCATTGTATTCAGGATTGGTTGGTTCCCATATTTTCATTTGTTTATATCTTTCATCAGATATACTTGGCCATTGAACCACCTTTTGTAATTGAATAACTGTCTTAATTTTAGACTCTTTAAAGATTCTATCAATCATTAACACAAAATCTTCCATCTCTCTAAAGTTATTCTGTTGAACAACAAACGAAAATATGATTGTTTCAATAGTATCAATTGTTTTGATAAATTCTAAGTTCTCCATTAATACTTCCCACTTACCACCCAATCTTGTTTTGTTTTCATATGTATCTTTGGTTGCGGCATCGATAGATATTTCTGCCATTTTAACGTGTGGGTGAATTGCCTTCATTTGACTCCAAACTTTTTCGGTCCATAGAGAGGCGTTAGTATGTAAAATAACTGTCTCTAAAGCCGGATAGTTTTCACCGTTAATACTACTTAAAAATCCTCTCATTGGGATACTATAAAACGGGTCTCCACCACCACTAACGTATATTTCTTTAAGTGTTGGTCCATAATATTCGGTGATACTATCCAATAGTTTATTTGTTCTTTCAGTTTTTTCTGGTGTATTTGGGTATAATTCTGTTCTACATGTTGGACATCTGAAATTACAAGCATCATCCGAACATACTTTAATTCTTCTCGGTCCTTTATGGTTATATCTTTCAGCATCAAACTCACTTATTGGTCTAATGTTACCCGCGGGTTTACCTGTGTTTAATAACGTATTATACGCCGGACAATTGATTGGATTACATCCAACAAAATTACCACTAAGATGTCCTTCTCTTACTTTTTTTGCGGGCTCAGACTCCCAATTCTCCATTAAATTATCCGACACATGTATGTCCACGTCATTCCAATCTGGACAACATAAGAACTGAGTTTCTTTCACACCTTGATGTGTGAATTTTCTATGAAATTCTGTGTAAACAAATGGATGTTCACAGTAATATTGAGTTAAATCTACTTTTGGCATATTCTTGTTTTATAATGATTCAAACCATTCTTTATAGTGTGGAAATGTTTCAACAAATGATTCATTTCTATTCACGTCTTTTATTAATGTAAATTTCTTTAGGTCTTTTAATATTTGTTCTTTAGGTCTTTCGGTTTCTAAATCAAAATACTTTTTGATTACTTCATAATTTTTTTCTAAAAATGTATAATCGTAAAATTTACTATCAATTACATTTCGATATCTATTATTTGCAATATGTTTATCTAAATTTTCAATTGCTTTTTGTTTTAAATCGTCTGGTAATATGTTAATACTATAATAATCAGGAAAAGTTAATACGTTATTCATTTGCATCCTATCTGACCTAATACCCAACTCGTGCATTCTTTCAACAAATTCGGGAAGATGAAAAATGTTAAAAATATTCACAGTTGTACTTGTCCAAACATTCATACCAGCACCGTGTACCCTTTTAATATTATCCTCAACGGAAGACCATTTTGTATTTTTTCTCGCATATTCCGCAACACTACCTATACCGTCTAAAGATGCAAATATTCTAACATTATCAATATTATCTTCAATAAATGGTTTCCATAATTTTATTAAATCCCATTTTTTAAATTTTAAACTTGTAAAATTAGTATTATATCTAATTCTACATTTTGTATTTCCCGCTGCAATTAGTTTCTCAAGAATAAGGTAGTGTTCCTCCATTATAAATGGTTCTCCTCCTGCGAAATATATCTCTTCCGCATCGTTGATAAATCTATCAACGTAAATCATAATGTCCTCTTTACTTAAGTCATTACAATGTATTAAAGCCCTTGGAGTGGTTGATGAACCATACATTTTTATTTGGTCGTCGTACCAACTTGAACTAAGTTCGGGACCACACATTCTACATTTTAAATTACAAATGTTTGAAAATCTAAAATCCCAATAGTTTAATTTAAAATTGGTGTCGGTACCATCAGGTAGAGTTGTTTCTATGGCTTTGTCAATATGATGTTGCCATTGGTTATTGGAACTAACCCTAAATGATGCGGACCCCATATCCTCTTGCATGTAACATCTCTTACATACCATAGGTTTTTCTCCATTTATTAATTCTTTTCTGATTTTCTTTAAATCATTTGAATTCCAAATTTCTTCTAACGTATTGTCTTTCAAATTACCTAATGGATAATCAGAATCGGCTAAACAACATGGATACACATTTCCATTTGGCCATGTATGTAGATGAACCCACGGCATAATACAGAAAGTTTCGCTCACTCTGTCTCCCTGACTTTCAAATCTATTTATATTACTCATTATATTACTTTACCTCCTTTGTATTCGCCAATTTCATAATTGGTTATTCTACCATCTGTAATTGCAACATTAGGTATATTGTAATCAACTTCAATGGTATTATACCAATCAGCTAATTCTGGAAATGTTTTACAAAAATCTTTACCTCTTCTTTTATCATATTGTTCGTAAAAACTTTTGAAATCGTGAAAGTGTTTATCCATATCCAATTCCGTTGCAATATGACCTTTGTCAACCACTTCAACGTAATCTATTACTCTTTGTATTTGTGCAATTTCACCTTCATGTAACAGTTCCAAATTTTCTTTGTTTTCAAACCAAGTTTTTAACTTATCATGAACATACTGTTTTTTATCATTAGGAAGTGCAATTGGTGCCATAAATCCTGGCCATCTTAGAATATTTAAATCAACAACAAGTTTATATTGACCGTATTTCTTCTTAATTGAAATCATATCATCTAAGAACTCGGTGATACTAAATAAACATAAACTGTTAATTGTCATCATCACAATCAATTGTCTACATTTAGCCTCTTCGATAATACGAATAACATTGTTTCTCCATTTGTCATAAATTAAACCATCTCTGATGTACTCTGCGTGTGCACCAAATGATTCATTAGATGTATATAAATCGAAATTCTTAACATCAATTTCGTGAGTTGATTGGATTAATTTATCAATCAATTTATCATCAACACCTAAATTAGAATTAACCGCCATATTCAGATTTGGTGACGGGTTTTGTTTCATAACTTCAACAAAATTCCAAAAATTAAACGACGTTGATGGCTCACCACCGGTGATTCTTACTTCTTGCAATGTTTGTGATAATTCAGGCCACCATTCCATGAATGCTTGTACGTATGGATTGTTTTCACCATTCTTACCATAGATTTCTGACCAAGAACCATCTGAGTGATATGCACCAGCGGAAACGGATTTAAACTTTTGGTATGGTCCATTTTCTTTAATATCTCTACCCCAAGTTGTTGAATAACCAGAATTACAATATGAACATGCGAAGTTGCATGTTCTATCAAAAGATACCTCAACAGTTTTTAGATTAATATCTTTATCCCAAGGTCTATCTTTTAATTCTGCGATTTCATTTTCAGGGTAAATAATACTTTTGAATACTCTATCAGAAACATTATTTCTACCTACATCTTCCACCTTCCAACAGTATGAACACTCAGCGGGTCTAACACCCTGTTGCATCATTTTTCTCGCCTCTTTCTTCAATCTTGTATTGTGAAGTGCGGATGGGTTTGTTTTTATTTCTTCCAAATCTATTGGATGTGGGAGTGGAAGGTGACATGAATTAGTATATCCGTGTCCTAAATGTAAACTTGCGTTAAACCATTTAGCAGCACAAAAACTCTTACTTATTGAGTTTAAGTTTTCTTCTCTCCATTTAATTAAATGTTCTGACATTATTTAAAGTTTATGTATGAAATTGCAATTATTAGTTAAATCCACAAATTTGTTGTGGATTATATTTTCAAAATCGTGGTCACAAACCAAAACATTATTGTGATATAACTTGAAATAAAACAAGTCTAAATCACAGGAATTAATGTCTGGAGATAACCACGGAAATGTTTCAGAACCAAGGAATATTTGTGGGTCATTTGTTCTTACAAAATTTTGCGTGGAAACCACTTTTCTACCATCAATATACACAAAAAAGTCGGAATTATCAAGATTCTCAATCTTTAAATTATGTATTTGTCCTAACTTAATTGTGTATGGTATATCTTGGTGTAAGTTGTGTAGTAGACTATCGTTATTTGCCATATGTACCGCACTCAAATATTCATTATAATAATGAAGTACGAAATAGTTCGGGTTTACAGACAATATGGTTCCTCTTTCACCATTAACACTATTGATTCTAAACTCAAATTCTAAGGTAAAATTGTGGTTACCAGAAATCATTTGATTTGCCGCCAAATCATGGAATGATGGACATATTTTAGTGGGCCACAGTACCCAAGTTTCATCGGTTTTTATATTTCTCATAAAAGTCTTTTAATTGGGGGAATGTTTTTAAAAAGTTGGTTTCTCTTCTTTTGTCATATTCGTCAACATACTTAACAAATCCCTTTCTAAAGTAATCTTGATTTTCACCATTATCCTTTATTGCATAATCATATGTTCTCTTAATTTTTTGAATTTGGATATCGGAGAATCCATAACCATTCTCAAACTTACCATAGTATAATGCCTTTTTTGCAGCCTCCAATATCAATTCTTTGTGTTCTCTTTCTAAAATGTTAATAGAAAGGAAAGAAGGAAATCTCAAATAAGATGTATCTAATAAAAGAGATTCATTCCAATACCTTTGGTCGTTGTGGAACTTCTTTTTATATTCAAAAACCCTTTCAATTAAATCACCATATGTAAAAACAGATAATGCATTAAATGTTGCCATAATATTGATTACCACTTTTGGTAATTCGTTTAATATGTCGTGAATGTTTTTCCATATTTGTTCATAATCTAACCCGAAACGAATATACTCGGCGTGTTCGCCGGCAGCCTCCATCGATGTGTATATAATTAATTCTCTAACTTTATTATTTTCTGTTAAATCTTTACATATGGTAATTAATTTATCGATTAATACTCTTGGTACACCTAAATTTGTATTGATACATAAACATAAGTTTGGATTATCTCTCCAATGTTCTTGAATATATTCTAATACTTTAAATGTATCATTCATTAACAACGGTTCTCCTCCGGTAATTCTAAAAGTATGTAAGTCTTTATACAAATCCGGCCACCATTTCCAAAATGCATCTCGATATGGGTTGTCTTCAGTTAATCGATATGTTGTGTCTAATCTATCATCCACAAAATCCAAGGAGTTGAAGTTATCGTTTTCCTTATATGCACCAAATTTCTTAATCTCTTCAGTCCATTTTGATGAATACGGTGGACTACAATATGCACACTTAAAATTACATGTGTTACCAAATGATATTTCAACATATCTTGGATTATAGTCTTCTCTCCAATCCAAATTTTTAATCGTTTCCATTTGGTCTAAGGACCAAGGTTCCGATGATTTAAAAACTCTATCTGAAAATGAATTAGATGTTTCTTCTACATTCCAACAATAGTTACATTCTTTGGGCTTTTCACCGTTTAACATTTCCCTTCTCTTTTGTTTCTTAAAAGAGGTGTTATGTAATGCTGTTGGATTTCTTTTTAATTCTTCTAATGGAATTTTATGTGGTACTGGATGGTGACAAGAATGGGTTGTGCCGTTCAATAAATGTATTGTTACTTGCGTCCATTTTGCGAGGCAAAAGCCACACCCAACTCCATCCAATTTCTTCTTTACCTCATTATAGTTTGTCATAGTATTTTTTGTTTTGGTCCAAGTACGGTATATTCATTTATCTTAAAGTCTTTAAAAACCGGGTCTTCATACACCACTCCATGATTACCATTACCGCTAACATCAAATGTTTTAAATCTTGATTGATTTTTAAAATCAAAGTGAGCGAATAGGTTTTCTGTATTGTCAGAATTAGTTACGACTTTATCGAAAATTTTAATTTCATTTATTGTTCCATCAAACTTACATTCCCACGATTCAAAATGAGGATTTATAGAACCAATTAAAATATTCTTATCACTATAATCAACCATTTCACCGCTTTCCCTTGTTCCTAATAAATAACCATCTCTATATATTCTGATTTGGTCTGATATTGTTACCAACACTTTCATTGGTTCAAAAACATCACCCACCTCTAAGAATATATCGATGTATGTACCTCCCTTTTTGTGCCAACAAAACTTAAGTGCGTTAGGGTTTTGTAAAAATAAACCCATATAATGTAAATCCTGTCTACCAATAATACATGCTTCATTTTCTATAAACTTATCTAATTTAAAATCAGCATAGAACGTATATCCATTTTTTAAACTATCATAATTTTTGATGTTTGTATTGTGTTTAGTGTTACTCGGGATATAGTAAGTTAAATCGTCTCTCTTCATTACTTGATATTTTTATAGAACTCCTCTAATTCGGGGAATATTTTTACAAAATCAGTTTTTCTCCTTTTATCGTGTTCATCAATGAATTTTTTAAAATCACTTCTATTAAGATTTAATTCATCTTCATTTTCAGGAACATTAAACCAATCAAAAATACGATTAATTTTATTCAATTCAATTTCTGTATATCCATAACCGTCCAACCCAACTCTTACTTGTTCATAAAAATCCATCAACTGGGTTTGTTTCTTTATTGAATCTACCCAATTGTTTTCCAATATTTTAATTGATTGGTGTTTTGGCCATCTTAAATAAGACGCATCCAACATAACCGAAGAACCGTAATATCTATTTGGATTATGGTACTCTTCTTTTAATTTATAAACATTCTCAATGAGTTCGTGATAGTTTGGTACAGACAACGCGTTATATGTTGTCATAATGATTACTGTCAATTGTGGAATCTCTTTTAATAATATATTCACTCTATCCCACCATTGATTAAACACCATACCGTGTCTTATATATTCAGCTTGTGGTCCCCACGTATCCGCACTTGTAAAGACTATCAACTCATTAACTCTATTTTCATCAATTAATCTTTTAATTTTAACAACAAATTCGTTGAATAATTTATCAGGTGCACCTAAATTAGTATTAACCGATAGGTTTAAATTTCTATTTGGGTTTTCGGATTCTAAAATAAAATCTAAAACGTTCCAAGTATCTTTATTTAATAAAGGTTCCCCTCCTGTTATTCTAAATGTATGTAAATCTTTATATAGTTCTGGCCACCATTTCCAAAATGCTTCAACATATGGATTGTGTTCAGAGTGTAGATAAGGTAATGGATTTAATCTCCTACCAAAAAGAAAATCTAAATTGTTAAAGTTGGTTGATGTTGGATATCCACCGTGTTGTTCAATTTCTTGTACCCACTGAGATGAATATGTTGGTCCACAATAAGAACATTTGAAATTACATTGATTACTAAATGCAACCTCCACGTATCTTGGGTTATAATTTTCTCTCCAATGTAAATCTTTTATTTCTTCGTAGTGTTGAATTGACCACGGTTCCGCGGATTTAAAAACCCTATCAGAAAAGGAGGTTGAGTTGTCTTCGATATTCCAACAATAATTACATTCCTCAGGTCTACCACCTTCTAACATTGTTTTCCTCTGTCTCTTTTTAAATGTACTATTGTGAATCGCCGATGGATTTAATGGTAATTCGCTTAACGATACTTGATGTGGGGATGGGTGATGACAAGAGTGTGTATACCCAACTTGAAGTTGCATTGTAACTTGTGTCCATTTTGCAAGACAGAAACCGCATCCTACCTGATTAAGTTTGTTTTTGGTATTATCGAATATTTCGTTAAACATATTATTTCATTGTTACGTTAATGAACTTTGTATTTGGATATAATGTTTCGTCAATATTAACAATATCCAACACATCTAAAATTTCTTTTAGTCCTTCGGTTTTATAATTAATTTTTCTTTGTTGCATTTCTGTAACAAATCGTTTTTCATTTCTTGCTGTTGTTTCGCCTTTAGCCCACCTTCCATTTACAAATCCCTCATCAATGTGAGGTAAGCAATAAAAGGCACCTTCTCTTCTATATGGTATAATATTTTCAATTACTTCAATGTTTTCCTCAGTAAATGTAACATTGTTAAATAATTGGTCACTATCATCGGTGTCTAATTTTATTAGATTGTTTTCATTATCAAACACTTGGTTAATATTACTAAAAAACTCTCCGTATATTTTTACTTCCGCAATTTTACCTTTATAAAATGTGTTCGTATGATTACAATACCCAACTAAGAATGGTCTAACCGCATCATGTGATTTTAAATCACCGGGGGATGGGAATGGTTGGTTTTGTTTAATACCATTCATTTGACTAACTAATTCATCATTGATATAAAAATATATTAAGTTTTTTTCTTTTGAATAGGTGATTGTTACCCATGTCCATAATTTTTCAAATCTTTTTGCCCAATTATAAACTGGATTGTTGAACATATCATAATATTGCATGGTAACTGACCTTGAGTTATTAAATGATAACCCCCAATTCCATGAGCCGTCCTTTCTTAATAATGGATACTCAATAAATCTTTTATTTTCATCACCAACCAACCATATCGGAACCTTATCCTCTTGTTGTTCGGCACTAAATAAAATTGAAATTGTATGGTCTCCTCTCAATGCCGAGCTAATTTCTCTGTTGGTTGGTAACGCACAATATGAATTTTCACCTGAGAAGTTAATTACTTTTTTGTTTTCGTAAGTTTTGAATACTTTACCTGTTGTCATTCCTTCGTAATAACATCTCCAAAATAAATCATCGTCTTCTTGACCCCAATCCCAATATTGATTTGAGTATCCGTTTGTTGAATACGCTTGTTCTTTAGTAAACAATACCACACCTCCAAAGTATTGGTCGTATCCTATTCCATATCCATATTTTGATAGTTTTGTTGCAATATGGATTGGGTATTCTTCTGGATATGAATAATCTCCTCCTGGCATATTTGTATCATATGTCAACATATCTACATCATGCCACGCTATGTAATCACACCCATCTTCAAATGCAACATGAGCCGCAATATTTTTCATTGACCCACGATTAAATAACTTATCGTCAACTTGATGACCTACATAAAAGGTGTGGTCGATACCCTGCTCGGTTAGTTTTGTAGATAAATGTGGAATCAATCTATCTATGTGTTCTTTTCTATTTCTGTACGGTATACATACCCCCAATTTATGACTCATACTCCTACTTTAACATGTAAAATTTTTCCTTTATGTGTTTTTGAATGTTCGATAAATTCAAGATTTGATATACCATCATTCATTAATAAACTATAATCGTTTGATACCTCATTATGGTACCTTAATTGATTCCATCTGGTTGCACCATCTTTCCACCTATTACCCAAAAATCCATTTTCTTCATGTTTTAATGATTTAAATAATGATTTTCTTCTGTGTGGTACTAATACTTCTGTGTAGTCATCAAAGTCTCTTTCAACAACTTCACAATTGAATATTTCTCCGTGATTTTTATTCCCACTTAAGTCAAGTAACTCATAGTGTTTTGAAATATGGTTTGAATCAAAATAACATTTTAAATTTCTTGAGGACCTGTAGTTACCGAAATCTTTTCTCAAGAGATAGGCTTCGTTTTCCGCAAGTTCAACAATTTCATCCTCTTCCAACAACTCATCAAAATATGCAAATGATTCAAAATAACCCGCAAAATAGTTGGGTATGATTTCCCTTTTTGGGTTTCCGACACCAATGTAAAAATTGGGTTCTTTTCGATAAAAATATAATCTCTTAAACTCGTCAATATTACCAATTAAAATTCCATCTTGATAAACTTTAATACATTTATCATTTATGTTGATGGTAAATGTAATATTGGTTTTATAATTAATTTTTATATCCGAATTGATAAATAAAGGATTGTGGTTGATGTCAAATACACAAAAATTATATCTTGAGAATGAATTGTAGCACAACGCAAAATCCCAACCAGGCACACTAAAAATTGTAAACTCATCCGAATCCTTAGTATGATTTAAAAATAACTTGTCGGGATAAAAAGTAATTGATATCGTCATGTTTGAATTAAAGTCCAAAATGTTTTTGACCTTAATCATTGAATCAATTCCATTAAATTTTAAAAACCTTCCTGTGTTTTTACCCCTGTTCTTAATTTTTAAAACATTTAAATCTATGTTATGATATCTACATCTCAATAACATATCTGTATCCTCATATCCCCACGCCCAATATTTGTTAGAGTATCCATCAATCTTTTCAAATGATTCTATTGGAAACATTGTAACTCCACCAAAATATTCTTCGAAAACCTCTCTGTTCTTTTCATCACTTTCAAGAACAAAGTTTGTTGCCATGTGTATGGGTTTTTTAGAATATGAATAATCAACATCAATTGGTATCATGTCCACATCATGAAAAACCAAATAGGTACATTTTAATTTTTTTGCGTAATGATATCCTATATTCAATAAAATACCTCTATTGAATTGTTTTCCATCATCTTGGTCAACAATAATGATTTCATAACGAATATCTCTATCATCGAGATATTTTGTTATGTTCTCAATAAAAATAGGTAGGTCTCTTTCCCTATGTCTATAAGGAACGACCACACCTAACTTATGTCTATCCATTAATTGTTGGGTCTTTTGGTTTAGCGGTTTTATGCCACTCAGACAAATAATATTGGACTCTATCGCTCCATTCTTGTTTATCAATTTCCTCAAACCAAATGGTAAGTGCATCCAAAGAATTTGCAATCTTTTCCAATGCTTTAACTTTTCTTTCTTCTAGTTTTTGAAGTTGTTCGTCTTTTTCTGTTTTAGTACTCATATTGATATTATTTTTCTTATTAGTTTATCCCACTGTCTATATCTTTGAAATTCTGGTTGTATTAGTCCCGTCTCGAACATAAATTCCGGTTCATTCAAATCAATTTTAAATTTTGTTTTTATTAATTGTCTATACATCATTCCATATTCTTCCGAATAGGCATAATCTTGATTTATATTAGCCACCGATTTAATTCTTTCAATCGATGTTTCATCCCATTTAAAATGATGTACTTGAACAAATGAATATGGATTTATTAATGGGTGATTCCAGCCTTGCCATTTCCAAGTTGTTTGACCATCAATTTTTGCATAATGTTGACCACTTGTTAATTCAACATATCCTTTCATAAGACATATTTTATTTGGACATGCCTTACTCATTGGATATCTAAAAAATCCTGCATTTGGAAATTGTTCAAAAATGTTTACGTCTGGTTGTAATTTAGAAAATTGTCCTTCGGGTCCAATTCTATCTATGAATCCTCCCCTAACAACATCATAACCATAACGATTAGATTCTTCAACAATACTTTTAATAAAATTTGGATATAAATGAAACTCGTCAATATCTGCAACAACCCACCAATCTTTGGGGTGTTTAGATTTTATAAAATTATATAATTGGGTAACTTTTTCCCAATCAAAAACCCTATCCTTAATTATTTTTACAATTTTAACTTTATCATTTTCCCTAATCAAATCACTAATCTCGTTTGCCAATGATGGATACATATCTGTTTCATATACAACAAATTGTATCTCATCAACTTGATTTAAATAATGATTAATGTAGTGGGGAACTAAGTTGATTCCGTGACCAATAACTGATAATGCTCTAATCATTTTTTTCGATTAATAATGGTAATACCACTTGAGGATGGTTTATCCATTAATATACGAAAATTATGTAAATTAATCAAATTATAGTTAGGATTTTTTTCCAATTCTTTAACGAATTTGGATGGTCCATCAAATCTGTGATGGTCTCGTTTGGCATCTTCGGATACTATTAAGGTTTCTTCGTAGTTACTATCTGTATCGTGTATAATAATAATACCATTATCTGAAAGTATATTTGAATATAATTCAAAATCTTGTTTAACTCCTTCGTATGAATGGTCGCCGTCTATAAATAAAACATCTATTTTAATATCTTGTCTAATAAAAAAATCATAATACGCATCGACTGAAGTCGATTTAATAAAACGCGGGCAAAACGTGCTTCTAAAGAATGAGGTTTCGTCTTCAAGGTCGTTAGGGCCACCAATACCATTACATGCATCGACAAGATAAGTGACACCAATATCCCCCCAATTAAAATCAGAGTTTCCATCAAATATTTTTTGTTTATGTAAATCAATTCTTGCTTGTGTCATGATTCTTGGTATGTATCCACTACCAGAACCAATACAAACACAATTTTTGGCTCTCATGTGTTGAATCAATGAATAGACTAATAAACCATCTCCCATATGGTCTTCAGTTGCACCGTGTGTCCAAAGATATGGTATAGGGTTGCCTTCATTTGTTGTAATTGCGTTTTTAATAAACGACTGATTTAACATCATTTCATCCATTCCGGCCAAAATTCCTTTCTAGTGTGTCTTCTACTAACACTTATCATTTTATCTTTTAACATATCATAAAGTTCTAAATCTCTCTGAATATCTGAATCTGATAATTTCGCACTAATATGTATTGATATTCCTTCTCCCGCTCCGTTTATCTCTTTATTTAATGTTAGGTCACAAAACTCTTTCGCTACTTGTAATTTTTCATAATAATTATAAAACAAATTTTCTTTAAAACCAACTTTGTTAAAGATTAAAAAATATTCCCACATAGTTTCAAAGTCTCCATAATTAGGATATATTTTACTTGCATATGTATGATATGAATTCCACTCAGTACCATCAGTATTGATTAATTCTTTAACATATTTTTTATTTGCGGCATGATTTTCTAATGTATCTATGTATGAAATACCACATTTAAAATCGTAAGTCTTTAATGATTTTAAAAACGAATAATCTTTAATGTGAGTATCTGCATCAATCAATATACAATAATCGTGATTTGATAAAATATGTTTGGGTAAAATCATTTTATCCGCATAAGATTTATAATTTCTTTTATACGGAATGGTGTGTAAAAATGTATCGGTAAATTTTAACTTAAAATAATTGGGGTTTTCTGTTAGAACATAACAATGGTATCCCTCGTTTAAAATATTTTTAATTTTTTCAACTGTACCCTTGTAGTAATATTCTTCTCCAAAACAAAAAATACCAAATCCTATGTTATTCATTGGCATAATATAAATAAAATATTTTAAATTATGGACATAAAACTAATTAAACTCCTGAACATACTGTACAACCCGGATTATAGGTATAATATTGGCAACCATAACCACAATCATAATAACCCGAACCGAACCTATTAATTGTTGCATAATAGTTTTGATTTAATTCTCTATATGATAGTTCTCTATTATATACTTGAAAAATACCTATATCACCCCAATATTGAGAAGCACTATTAACTGAAGTGTTTCCATTATGATATGCACCTATACTACCAAATCCTCTGTTATATCTAGCATTTGCATTATTTATTGTACCTCGATAAGTTTCATTGGAATTGTTTATGGATAAAATATAATGTGGTGAGGATGGTCTAAATCTAAATGACAACATATTCCAAACACCTGTATTATATCCAGGTAAAGACGTTTGGTCATATCCACTATCTAAGAATCCTACGCTGTCGTTATCATACATCCCAATATCCCAAGCACCGCTTTGAATAATGACATGATGGTCATTAGTATATGACCTTGTTAATGTTCTCCATTCAGATGTTGAGTTCTTAACTCTTGTCCATACAATATATGTAACTCCGTTTGTATCATCGAGTGAAATGTCAGTATCATTTTTCGCACATCCGTAACTACCATTAAAATCCATATATTTTGGACCAGATGAATTAAATGCGCCAGAATTTACATTAAAATTATATCCGTTTAATGTTAAGTCAGTCCATAATGATGCATAGTCAACTGATACAGTTCCAACTTGGTAAGTTCCTGAATCGGATTGATTATCATTGGTGTATCTTATCAAAGTTACCTCGTCACCAGAATTTGTAACTAACATAATTCTAGACACTCTTGGGTGATGTGAATTAACGGCACTACCTTCAACATATCTCCAATAACGATGAGGTGTTGTCGGTGTTGAGCTTGTTATTGTTCCAGTCTGTACACCATAATCTGAATTATTAGACATAACACCACTAAACGCGGTTGTCCAACTTGAGTTATCGTCACTCCATTGTACAGAATAGTTTGATGACCTAAGTCCATTAAATGTTGAATATATTCTTGCAGCAACAAACTGCCTACTTGATGAGTAACTATTGGTATTTCCAGCATCTAAATATAAAACTAAACCATCTCTAACAACACCTTGTATTTGAGCACCCGCGTTGTCGATAGACCTAGAATTAACAATATTTCCACCAATGTTTAACGGCATTATCTTTCTACTATTTTAAATTTTCTACCGACGTATCTTTCGTCATATTTTAATTGGTTTATTTTTTCTTCGGCTTCATTTAAAGTAATATAAGAAAATATTTCATCATTTTCAATACATGAACATTTATCAATATATTGAAAATTATCATCACCCTCCATTTCGGGTAAAAGTTGTTTTAGTATTATAAAACTCATAATTAAAATATTATAATGTTTGATACAATAGTTATTCCTGAACCGTTACATGCTCTTCCATGTGTTGGTCCCGCATATGATGTTCCATTTCTTCTTGATAACATAGTAAAACCTCTATTACTACCTGTAAGATAACCACCATGCATAAAGTTAGTTGGGTCATTATCACATGCATTCGATTTTGCGGTGTATTGTGGTAATTCGAAAGAATTAAATGAGTCCATAAAAAGGTCACCCGAAGCTGCCGACCAAGTCAACATTCCAGATGATGGTGAATACCCATCAGCATTAAAGTTCCAACAAGACGCAGCCCCTTCCATATAGAAATCACAAATTAAATATGACCATTCGATGTCTCTCTTTATTTTAATTGCAAATCCACTACTATCACAACCACTATTACTGTGTTGAAAATTTAATCTATAATAACCATTTGAATCATTACCCGATGAATTAATGCTTGATGTACCCGAGGTATTAACAGCGTCAATCATATTTGCGGTTACTCTTCTAAATCTATAACCAAACAACGTATTGTCTGGTGTAAATAATTTCGATGATAATATTTTTCCTCCTATGTCAAAACCCATATTATATTGAAAATTTATTTTTTTGTATAAAGTAATTTTGGTAAATCTCAGCGGCACTTAATCCTCTATTATAGACCATAAATAATGATAATTTACCGTCCCAGTTTGATGATGTTGACGACGAATAATTATCATCACCTCCTATATAAAGTTGGGTACTGTCTAAATCGATATTGGCAGCTGCGGAAGTATTTCTCGCATAACGAACACCATTCATATATATTCTTCTGTCGTTACCATTTCTAGTAACTGCCCACATTCTCCAATTTGTCATATCACTTAAAGAAAATGTGTAATTTGTTCTGGTGTCGGCATCACAACAACCACCTTGGTCAAAATATATTGTATTATTTGACCATCCAGGATGTACGAATATACCTCTTGTAAGTGTTTTAGTTGATGAAACAAATTTAAACGCGGCGTTTGCACCACCATTATTTGTTTGTGAAATCCATATTATTGAATAACCTGACGTGTTGTCTATTCCATATCTATTAGACCCATATCCTCTACACATTCTACCACTTGGATTAAAATATGATGCGGACCCGTTGTCTACCCAAGAAACCGAATTCCAAGTTGCATGTAATCCAAATCCACTCATATCATACCACGTAGTACCTGAACCAGGATAACTATTTTTATCACTTGCATCTAAATAACATGTTAATCCATCGGTTACCACATTATTTATTAATGACGTGTTACCAAAAGAATTTGTATTTATTATATCACCACCAACATTTAAAGGCATAATTAACTCAAATAAAATTTGTTTGCATCTTCATTAGATTCAAAACATTTTGTTTCAACGAGAGCATTTTCAATTATTGTATATTCAACACACCACGTTCCATTTTCATTTTCATATACTCTATGATATATTCTTTCCATATTAAATCTTTTTAGGTGGTACTATTGATGGGTCAACTTCTTGTAATAAGAACTTGAATACCTTGTTTGTTTTATTATTATATATAAATAAATCTTCTTCACCTTCAACAATTGTATAATCACCAACACCATTTGACATTGATAAGTCAGATGTAAAAACTGTGTTCCATCTTAGTGATGATGAACCTAAATTATAGGTTCCATTCACTTGTGGTAATAAGTGACCACTTGTATCAAAATACGCTCTTTTAGTTCCACCAGAAGTAAAGTGTAGAACACCGGTTGCAAATACTGTGATGTTTGCCGCACTTCCACTATGCGCCCAATCATCGGTACCCAATCCACCTCTAAATGTTGAACCGTCATAAAATCTAAATGCCGCTGAACTTGGGTTCAAATCACAATGTGCACCAAATTTAACACTGTTAGATGTACCTAAATTCTGATTGATTGTGTACGATGTGATGTTAGATGCATTAATATTCCAGTTACCAGATGCGTTTGTTCCATCAGTCCATGCAACATCTTTATAACTCGAATATGCCGTTCCTGAACCAAACGATTGTTGCCATATTCTCATACCGATTCCACTTTTTGAGAACATTACAAGATTATCGGAACCTCCACTATTGTCGCTATATGAACGTAGATGTAAATAATCTGCCCATGGAGATGTGTTATTATTATTAAATGATGTAAAACCAAATTTTAATTTATATGCATCATGACTATTTGGTGCAATAATTCTTAAATCTGTCGTTCCTAAATATCCGGCATTTGTGGAGTTTGTTGCGGAGGTTGCTGAGGTTGCGTTTCCACTCAACGCACCTGTAAATGTAGTAGCTGTTACTCCGGCAAATGTCGGTGAACTTGTTGTTAATAGAGCCTGATTTATAATTGACCCATATCCTGTTGTACCGGTAAATGATATTTGTGAAGAACCAGAAACTAATCCTGAAGGAACTCCACTTATACTCCCAAAAGATACTTGTGATGAACCGGATACTAATCCTGAAGGTACACCCGATATACTTCCGAAAGAAACTTGTGATGAACCTGAAACAATTCCTGATGGTACACCTGTTATTGAACCATATGAAACTTGAGCAGAACCTGATATTACACCAACCGCATCCAATCTTGTTTTAATACCACTTGCGTAGTTTGTTGTATTTGTTAAATCAATCTGTGATGAACCTGACACTAAACCACCAGGTACGTTGCTTAAACCTGCAAATGAAATTTGTGATGAACCAGATACTAATGTTGGTTTATCGGTTATTCCGTTAAAGGATACTTGTGAGCTGCCAGATACAATACCGCTTGGTACACCTGATATACTACCATATGTTATTTGTGAGGAACCTGAAACCAAAGCGGGTTTATCACTAATACTGTTAAAAGATATTTGTGAAGAACCGGAAACTAAAGCTGGTTTATTTGCAACGTTCGCATATTCAACATAAGATGCGGTTGCCGCTGTGCCCATTAAATTTGTTGATGCACCAGTACTTAAACTCGCAATATCGAAATATCCACCTCTATTTGTACCACCACTTTCAAATATTCTAACTCTGTCTCTCCAAACATCAATAGTAACACCACTAGTTAATGTTGTATTTGTAACTGGTTTATTAAGATTAATTTCACCACCTTCATCACCCACAGAATAATTTGATACTAAATTAGCGTTAGATGTTATATTTGCGGTAGAAATTAATGAACCAGTGATTTCTGTATTTGAATTTATTGAAACTTTTGTACCGGTATCTGTGATATTACTATCGGCTAAATGTTCAATTCCTGTACTTTTAACTAATCTATTTGTTGTAATATAAGCCTCATTCCCCAAATTATTATAGGTTTCAGGACCCATTAATAAAACAGATGATGTAATTGTTCCTTGATTTTGATGAACGAATAACCATTGGTTATTTACTGAATCAAATAACATCGAACCCGATACTTGTGGAGAAGAACC
>JACCDJ010159195.1_pt1 | contig 21721 bp, 22 predicted proteins | sample 7444481 | NCBI WGS metagenome assembly JACCDJ01 (sample SAMN15323435, study PRJNA562643) | freshwater metagenome | isolation source: river surface water | place: USA:Blue River Watershed | collected 2017-08-15 | reverse complement strand
CGTCGCACTTCGAAATCTGCCTCTCTGTCGACACCTCAGCTCTCGCCAGGCGATAAGCTGCGACTGAGAACTTCGCTCATGACTCAGCTCTACTTCGACGGGGCAATATCCTCGCAGAAGAATGCTGAAATCATCAATGGCCTGATCTTAGGACGTGTCCACCAAGGAATGCCTACCGATACGATTATCGGCGAAGCATACGCCACAGCGGCAACACTTCCGAAGGATGACCAAGCAGTACTCACCTTCGAAACATCGGTTGCAACGGAGAATGACGCAACCATTGATGCGGCGACCTCATATGTCATGCAGGCCGTCGATGACGAAATGATTGCCGACGGCGGAGGAATCGATGACCCGCAAGCACTCATGATGACAGCGCGGACTGTGGACTACACGAGTAATCCGTATGTGCCGATTAATATTGCACCATTTCCAGCAAACTTATTGCCGAGTGGTAACGGTCCATGGATTACATATAATGTGGGAACTTCATATCCGTGGAGCTCTGTACCTCGGACACTAGTCAGCTCGAACGGTCCGTCTGTCCGTTCATATCAATTCGGTACAAATACTAACGGAATTTCAAGATTGCGTTACGTTCCCACCAATCACGTCAACCAACTTGGGAAACCAGTCCGGCATATATTCGCACTCTGGTACACACTGACGAATTTGTATAGCTGGTCATTAGTATCTGATTATGCACGTGCGTACATCTACATCAACTACTACAACGGAAACACGGATTTATCGACAAATCACTTCGAACTTGAATTCGGCTTGACTCCCAACGGTTGGAGCAGACCAGCATTCCTCATAGACACAATGCCGAATAAAACTCCGAGTGGCGTGCCCGGCGTCAAGTACTACGAGATGATTTTTGAGGTTAAAAAGTTAAATCAGCCTTCTCGTCCGGCCTATCAGAATCCTTCGTTATCAATTGACCCGAGCGTTCAGTGGATTCCCTACTGGCTACCACCGATCCCGGAGGATTTCATTATCGAAAATGTTGGTAACCAAGCATGGGTGCAGTGGAATACCATCGCATATCCAAGAGATAGCTATCGGCTTGCGTTCACCACATTCCTTGACTCAGATTCGACCAACATGGTCTGGAGCACATCGATCGGAGTGCCCGTGACCTACACCAACGAAGTCGCCACTGCAAAGTTTGCCGCAACGAACGCCATGCGCTTCTATCGGTTACAACCACTCTAATCAGTAACAACATTCACACCCGCCCTCTCATCGGAGATGGCGGGCTTTTTGTTGCACATTCTGTGCACCCTTTCATGCTTTTTCCTCTGCCCTATCCGACATACCCTTTTTCTTGAAATACCCGAGAATGACCCGTGCGAGCTGAATATCCCTAAATGAACTCATACCCTTGATACGTGCTTTGACTGGCGAGAGCAGTGGCGGTTTGTCGTCAGACTGCTTGTCGAAGACTTCTTGCAGTGCTTTCTCTATCTTCATGAAATGCGGGCGCGAGATGCCATCCTTGAGGTATGCAATGTCGGAGAGTTCGAGACCGCCACGCTCAGAGCCGAGCTCAATCAGCTTCTCAAGATGTGCGATGATCGTCTCAGGAACCATGTCGCGTGCGCCAGCTATCTCTTTGAGCGGCTTCCCTTTCTTCACGAGCTCGGCGGTGCGCTCGAGCGTAGATACTTTGTGTGCTTTTCCACTACTACCTTTACCCTTTCCCCTATACCCCTTCCCCATCCTATGCATCGGAGCAACTCTCGCCAAGAATTCGTCATGGGCGCGTTTGATCTCGGCAACATCGGTGTATTCAACAACACTCTCAGCCTTGGCTGACAATTCACGGAGGCGCGCATCATGCTCGAGCACATCGGGATGTACTTTGAGGGCGTGCTGATTCATGCCTAGAATTGAAAGACCTGCAAGCGTGCGCACACGAGAGAGAGCGACATACCCCATGCCTGGCTCGAATGACTTGGACAGATCAACTTCGACAGCATCGAGCGACATACCTTGGCTCTTGTGCACGGTGATGGCCCACGCGAGGCGGAGTGGGTACTGTGAGATCTGCGCGATGACTCTGCCATCATCCTCAATAGTCCAGTCAGCGAGCTTAATAGTAACCTCACGTCCATCAGGATAATCAGGAGTAGCGGCAGTGCGAATGACCGGATCGATACCCCAGCCACAAGAAACAACGACACCGAGAGTTCCGTTCACATACCCTTCCTCAAAATTGTTCTTCACGCACATCACGCGTGCACCTTTCTTGAGACGGAGCTTCTCGGGCGCGAGACATGATTTCTTGAGCGTCTCAACAAGTGGCTTCTTGCCTTTGGTGATCATCTCATACACACACTCTGTCCCTGAAATCTTCCCAATCTCACGTTCATTGATGGTGTCGACATCGACATTGTGAGTATAGAGACGTGTGGGTTCGACACCGAGAGATTCATCGGGGAGAGTGACGACATCTCCTACATCAGCAAGCTCAGCGCCACGCTGGATCACATGTCTACCCTTCAGAAGCTCATATGAACGCTCGGACACTTCACCACTCCTGATGTCATTCAAGATATTCACGGACTCATCGGTACCCTGACGGTAATTCTCGGAGAGATAGCAAATGGAAAAATTGCCCTGCTTCCACGAATCGGATTCATAAATGAAGTGTGCAGTAGGTTCGCCGAGACGGGACACGGGCGGCAGCTGGAAGAAGTCTCCACAGAGCACGACCTGGATGCCTCCGAATGACTTGTCGGTCTTCTTGATATGACGGAGCACCTGGTCGACGAGATCGAGACGGAAATGGTGAAGCATGGACACCTCGTCGATGATGAGCACCTGCGCCTCTTCTATTTTACGACGCACCTGTGCGCGCTCGGAAATTTCTTGGAGGTCATGTAGACCGAGACTATCTTTGATACCGATACCGGCCCACGAATGGATGGTCACGCCACCCATGTGCGTCGCGGCAATACCTGTCGAAGCTGTCACACCGAGTGGCACACCATGATCCTTGAGATATTTGATATATGAATTGACTACGTACGTCTTGCCCGAGCCCGCGGGCCCAGTGATGAAGGCATTCTTGCCAGTCTTGAGAATGTCGAGGGCGTGGGACTGTGTCATGCGGGAAGTATAGCAGAAAAGCGTACATCGGCTGTATATACAGCTCAACAAAGCTGTTTTGTGATGATTGACAGATGCATATATAGTGTGCTATAATATGCTCAGAAGCAGTATGACCTATTCAAGGCATATGAGAGCTTCGACGGAGTACATTTACAACACACAACGAATGAAAAAATCCTTCTCTAACATGGTCGCAACAACGATGTATCATGATCGGCGAATCGCCGTCGTGCAAAACTTCTCGTCCAAAAGCACAAAAAAACACGGCATCGCCAAAGATACGGTAACCGGCGAGCTCATTTATTTCAACATGAGCGGCTGCCGGAAGTTTACCTGCAGCGACACATACCCCGTATTCACGGATGAAGCGAAGCATGTTGAGCCGAATGAAGGTGACGCAATCACTTTCATCATCGACCCGAAACCAGTGCAAGCTGGTAAGCGTCCTTGCATGCTCTACTGGAACTACGAAGAGTCATACCAAGCCTGCCTCGCCGACTGCCGCAAACGGACAGCGGGCACCAATCGGGATGTTCAGTCACGCCGGCTAGTGAACAACCAGCCAGACGTTAAGGTCACCAAGTACGCACAAATGACCGCAACGAATGGACACGCGCACCACACAGATAGTGGCAACAAAAACAGCCATCGTCGGAACGTGAATCATTGCGCGCGGCGTCGTGGAAAATTCCGGCAGGCGCCTGGTCCCGAGAATAACTGGGGATACAGTCCTATCTCCTCAGAAGGACAGTGTGCCAACGGCGCAGATGTTGATCTCATCAAGGAGTTAACTGTGCGCCCACGTAATCACTGATCAGTTAGAAATTCAACAACCCCTCACCGGAAACGGCGAGGGGTTTCTTTTTGCCACAATCTACTTTCCCAAAAGAAAAGCCCGCTGACATGAAGTCAACGGGCGGAAAGAGCAGTGACGTTGAAGAGAGGAAATGAATGGGTAAAAGTGAAGGGAGAAAGAATGTGTGATCGTGAGATAAATATATCGGGGGCGTGAGCCGGCTGAGAGTACCTGGGGAGTTAAAGTCATGGGAAGGCCGATATATCCACATTCTGTCTATTCCTTTTTCAACATCTCAAAGAACTTACGTCTATATTATGGGCAAAAAAATATCAAAAGTCAAGTGCATATCGGTTCAAAATTTACTGTAAATCCACAGCAAAATAACAACATGTTAGACAATACTGTGTCAACATGGTACGATGTGTCCATGAAACACCCTGCCCCCAAGGAGCCAGCATCTGAAACCCTGCGGAACAGTGCTGAAACAGCCGCTGAAACATTCACGCACACAACAAATATGGCTGATACTATCTACGACGTCGCCGTGATCGGCGGCGGACCAGCGGGCATGATGGCAGCAGGACGAGCGGCTGAACGCGGGCTCAAGGTTATACTCCTCGAGAAGAACGACAAACTCGGCAAGAAGCTCCTCATCACCGGCGGTGGACGATGCAATGTCACCAACGCCGAGATGGATACGCGCACCCTTCTCGCGAAATTCAAGGACAGCGACAAATACCTCTTCTCTGCATTTGCGCAATACGGTGTGAAGGATGCACTCGAATTTTTCCATACGCGTAATATGCCCACCAAGATCGAAGCTGAGAAGCGCGTCTTCCCTACCTCGAACAAGGCGCAATCTGTCTGGGATGTTCTCGTCGACTACATGAAGACAGGCGCAGTCACCGTGAAGTCAGATGCGCCCGTCACCGGATTCGTCATAAAGGAAGGTAAAGTGTCCGCTCTCAAGCTCAAGGACGGATCCCTCATTCACGCCAAGAGCTTCGTGTTGGCGACCGGTGGTAAATCACATCCAGAAACTGGTTCGACGGGAGACGGATTTGCATGGCTGAAAGAACTTGGCCACTCAGTATCAGAGCCACGCGCAGCCCTCGTACCGGTGAAAGTTTCCGATGAATGGGTCAAGAAGCTTTCAGGCTTCTCACTGCCAACCGCCAAAATCACTCTTTTCCAAAATAACACCAAGGTTCCTGGTAAGCAGTCGGTGATGAAGGGTAAAGTGCTCTTCACGCACTTCGGTCTCTCGGGACCAGCCGTGCTCAACATGAGCTCAGAGATTGATGAGCTCCTCAAGTACGGTGAAGTTGTCCTCTCGCTCGACCTCCTCCCTGCACATGACTATGGCACGCTCAATGAAGCTCTGCAGAAACTGTTCAAGAAGCAGAGCAACAAGAAATTCAAGAATGCGATCTCCGCGCTCATTCCTGCGCCGCTCGTGCCGGCAGTCATGGAACTCTCGAAAATCGACGACAATATTCCATGTCACAGTGTCACGCGTGACGAACGTCTCGCGCTCATCAAGCTCCTCAAAGGCATGCCGATACATCCAACTGGACTTCTCGGTGCAGACAAGGCCATCATCACCTCAGGTGGTGTCTCACTCGACAAGATCGACTGGAAGACCATGCGTTCACGTCTCATTTCAAATCTATATATTGTCGGCGACCTGCTCGATATCGACAGGCCATCGGGAGGATACAGCCTTCAACTCTGCTGGACGACTGGGTGGGTCGCGGGGAGTGCGGTTTAATCAAGCCCCTTCAACCGTTTCTGCAACTTCTTATACTCAGGCACCGTCCTCTCGACCAGCGCCCAAAATCTTCTCGAATGATTGAGTTCGCCGAGATGACACAATTCATGCACGACGACATAGTCACGGAGCACGTCAGGAAGCAGGATGAGCTTGTAATTGAAATTGATATTTCCTTTTGCAGAGCATGATCCCCAACGGGAATGTTGATCACGGATGGAGATGCGGCCGTAGGTGAAACCATATGCCTTGTTGAAATATTCGAGACGCTTCGTCAGGATGGTGAGCGCCTCATCTTTTCTCGCCTTGAATTCACGGTGATCTCTCTTACGCAGAAGTAGGCTGAACGCACTCACCGGATTCTCAGCGAAATGAGCTTGCTTCTTGCGAATCCAATCAGCTCTTTTTGTTACAAAACGTTCGATGAGCATCATCGGCACCAATGGTGAAGCACTCACGCACACTTCTCCCGTGTAACGCACGGTCACACTGATAGAACGCATGCGGCGTCGAGTGAGGATATATGAGATACCAGCGGCGGAATGGGTCGAGTTGGAGGACATGGGTGGTAGTATAGCGCTCTTCTTATATATGAAAAAACCCACACTGCATACCGTATGGAATGTGGGTTTGCATAGCTAATATTGACTTTTTTGTTTATATGTTATATAATAGACTCAGTAGTTTTGAAAATCAAACAATAAAACCAGAGGAACGATATGAGTTCAGATATGTATTCGGAAATCATCAGAGCAGCAGGTGTCACGGAAAACATGGTAATTTCGGCTTTTGCTCGACAACGTATGGTACCCTTGCACGGCAAGATAGATGCGGACAAGGCCGATGGTATCGCAAAGACAATGATCGCATTCGACCTCAAAGAGGTCGCACCGATCAAGCTCATCATCTCGAGTAAAGGTGGTGATGTGACAGCGGGCGAAGCAATCATCGATGCAATACGCTCACTCAACTCCCCTGTCGAGGGAATCGTCGTTGGGCATGCAGCTTCGATGGCGATTGATGTTTTGTTCGCATGCAACCGACGCACCGGACTTCCGCACAGCAGATACTTCCTGCATTTCCAGAGAAAAGGATTCGACATCGTCTGCGATGATGAAGTGTCCAAGAAGTCTTCAATTACCGCGGTCATGAACAAGATCCGGGAAGGCAAAGCTCGCCAGGAGAAATGCTATGCCGAGCGGATGAAAAAGCCCGTTGGGGAGATTCGTCGCCTGCTCCGTCTCGGAGAAGCGCTGCATGCTGAGTACAGTGCCGATGATGCTGTTAAACTCAACATCATCGACGAAATCAGTCGGAACTTCAAATATTTCCCACTCCCCAAAGAAGGGGGTGCTCAAAAAAGCAAATAGCTGGAAATAGAACTTGCACGCGCGATCATTTCGGTGGTCGCGCTTTTTTATCCCCCGAAGCCATCCTCTTCTTCTCTCCTCTCGTCAACCTCTTCCACTCAGCCTCTACTGCTCGTGCCCGCGCAAGTGTGCGGAACTTTTTGCTATATCGCAAGATGACAGGTCGGCGAATCTTGGTGTAGTGGGCGCCGGACTTGAGGTGGTTGTGTGCGTGAACACGACGCGCGAGGTCGGTAGTATATCCAGTATAGTAGGTACCGTCGGCGCATTCGAGGATATAAGCGTAGTGCATACTGCTATTCCCCGAATTTCTCGTCCTCGAGATCCGCGAGTGCGTCTGCCTTGGTGACATGGATACGGCCGTCGATATGATGCGCCGGAGAATAGATAGTGTACATCTTGAGATGACCAGAGCCCGTGTTGATAATGTTGTGTTCGGTACCCGCAGGCACAACGAGTGCAGTACCGTCTGCAAGATCATATTCGACACCAGCGACGATAGCCTTACCCGTCCCCTGCTCGAAGCGGAAGAATTGATCATTCTTGGGATGCGTCTCGAGGCCGATCTCCTCGCCTGGCTGGAGGCACATGAGGACTACCTGACTATGAGGCGCAGTAAACACGACTTTTCTAAAATTGGTATTGTCGAGCGTCTCGCGCTCGATGTTGGAGGTGTATGGTTTCATGAATTGATTATAGCACCATACGCACAACAACATAGTGAACTAGAACCGGTATTGACATATATATGTAAATATTATAGAATTATTCTAGATATGCGTCGGATGACCCGACCAAAACGAACAACCACAACTCAATAGTGAATTATGACCTACACACTCGCGCTTCTACTCATGCTGATCTGGGACATCCTCATCATCGCCTCCTGGGTTACAGTCATTCTCAGCATTGCATTCTTCAAATTCCTCCTCGTCAACAAGCCAGACAACGACGATAGTGATATCAAGTTTGTCCGACTGTGTCGAGGATTATTCGTCGCTGCACTTCTCATCATCACAACCCCCTTCTTCTTCGAAGGGATTGTACTCACAACATACATCTTTTCTCGGGATGGGACACACATCGAGACCATTGATGGTATCGACGTGTTCACCCAGAAGGAATACAACCGCAGGACTCAAGCGGCTGGACTGATCATGATAAAAGGTGGCTCTATACACATCGATCGTGGCAATGGATTCCTCCCACCCATCTACATCACCAGCAACATCACTGCTACCGTCGCGTACAGATACATCCCTGGCGACACTGTCACCAATCATATCAGTGAGCTGATCCGTGCCGACGTACCCCTCAACAAAAAACATGGGGGTGCAAGTATTCTGGCAAATTATGTCCTGTCCCAGTCGACCAACGAGGTCGCCCTGATTCAGCGAGATGTAGCCGAACTCCAGCCATGGAACATGGACTACACCAATCGCACACGGATCACACTAGCTATGCAGTCGGCTGTAGCCACTCGACTCGAGCCGATCATGACGAAGTATAGTATGTATCCAACCATAATCACTATTTCAGAAGAATAGGATCGAATCCACCACCCCCAGCACCAGCAATGGCGCTGGGGATTTTGTTTTGATGAATCCTACCCAACCACACCCCTTCCTGCCCTCGTACTCACATAGAACACAACAAGTCCGACCATAGTCACGGCGACCGCGGCACTGAGCGCAGTAGTCGGGTCCCAGTGCTGCCACATGAAGCCGCCAATGATACCCGAGAACATCACGCCGAAGCCGACAATAGCGTTGTACATGCCATAAGCGGTGCCACGCTCATAGTCAGGAGTTGTCTTAGCAACGAAGGCACGCTGAGCTGCATCAGTGCATGCAGATGAGAGACCGAGTGCGGCAAACGAAAGCGCAAGAGTGAGCGGTGTTGCGGCAACCATGAGGACAACATACCCGATAGCGAGAATGGCATAGCCGAAAGCCAGCACGCGTGCAGTGCCGATAGTGTCAGAGAGCTTACCAGCACCATAAGAGAAGAGCACGAATGAGATATTATAGATCATGTAGAAGAGCGGAATGGATGCGATGATGAGACCGATATTGGTAGTTTGTAGGAGGAGAAGCGCAGATGGCAGCGACCCGACGGAGAATATGAATATCGAGAGGAGATACCAGCGGAAATGAGGCGAGAATGACCTGAATGTCCTCAGCGAGAAGATTCGGATGTTGTTGCTGTCGCGTGCAATGACGACATCCTTCACAAAGAAGATGGTCGCAACTGAAATAAGGCCGATGACAAATGCGGCAAGGAAGATGACATTGAACCCGAATGGCAGATACGACAGGATGAGATACGCAGCGAGTGGACCGAGCACGCCACCAGCAGTGTCCATGGCGCGATGATAGCCGAATGATCTGCCAACATCACCATTCTGAGCAGAGACTGAGATGATAACATCGCGTGGCGCCTCACGGACACCCTTGCCGAGACGATCGATGATGCGGAGCCCGAGCACGCCCGTAACGCTCATCATGATCATATAGAACGGGCGGATGATGACGGACATACCATAGCCAAGAAATATGAAGACTCGACGACGCTTGAGTTTGTCGGAAAGCTGTCCAGAATAAATCTTGATGATATTGGACGCACCATCAGCGATACCTTCGACAATACCGAGTGATGCAGCACCGGCCTTGAGCACAGAGGTGAAGAATGCGGGGAACGCCGCCAAGATCATCTGGTTTGAAAAGTCGTTGAAGAAGCTCGTAAGGCCGAGTGCGAAGATGTTGCGATTGAGACCGAAGATACGGCGCTCGGGAGCTGCAGGGGGCATATAAGGACAATTATAGCAGGAAAACATCCTTGCCTGCTTCCCCTGTTTCTGATAGCCTATTGCCAGCACAATCCAACGAAAGGAATTGTATGAGGACCAACAAGCTGAAGCGTGCTGAGCGCAGGAAGGAACAGGCTGCAAGAATGCAAGCCCGAAAACAAAGTCAGATGCGAAATCCCTCGGGCACAAGCGCCTACGCCACTAAGAAGAAGCTGCAGGGCAAGGAGCCTGGATGGATCGGTAATGAGATGTCACTCCAGACCTCATCTGGTCCGATCCGACCAACCGAGGAACACATCCAACAGCGGATAGTCCCGACCAACAAGGTACTCTTGCGATCAGGCAAATTCGCCCATGTCGTCGCCGATCGTAACAGCGTCAAGTTCATCTGAGTACAATACCGCTCACCAACATCAGCCCGTCTCTTGAGACGGGCTGTTTTCAATTCACCTCCCCGAGGTAGATGAGATCGAAATGTTTCCTGCACACCTCCCTTTTCTTGAGATGCGGCGCCGTCGCGACAGATCCGACGCGCATGCGTGCCTCGTATGCCCTATCATGATGAGTCGCACGGAGACTTGATCCGAGTGACAAAATGCCACGACCAAAACGTCGCGCGAGCTGATCAACAGTCTCCGCCACAGCGACACGAGCAGTGGCCTGAGGAGCATCACCGAAGAGTGATACTGTACGCACATCACGTGATCGTAGGCGAAAAAGGGTTACGCCAGCAGTACGATAGAGTAGATTGTGAACAAAGAGCGCATCGAACCGGGGCTGGATAGCGCGGAGGATCTCCTGGGGTTGGGCAGAAGCTTCTGGAAGAGCGACTTCTTCGCCGAGATATTCGAAATCTTGTGTCTTCAAAAAGAATGACGCCGCACTCGCGACAAGACCGTCACGACGAAGGCGGATACATGCGTCCTCAACGTGAAGCGAGAGTTGTGACCAACAGAATTCTTTGTCATTCGATGGTGGACGGAAGGTGCGCGTGCGCTGGACGGAGGCGTAGTCTGCATGCGAAGTAGGCAGAGAAAGCTCCATAACTCGCCCACCACGAAGCTCCTCGGCAATACGCGCCACTGGCAGATCGCAGTGCTCTCCTATCCATCCGCGATCCTTCTCTGCGAGATCAAGTGCCGTGATGATGCCGAGCCTCTTGAGCATCAGAGTCGTGCTCGAGCCGATACCCCAGACAGAGCCGATCGGAAGGTCCTGCAAGATGTGAGCGATACGGTCATGATCAATCACTGTGAATCCCGCGGGTTTCTCTCTCTTGGAAGCAACCTTTGCGAGCACCTTATTGATCGAGATCCCTACGGAAAATGTGATACCGAGCGATTCATGCAGGTCCTTCTGGATACGCGCAGCAATTTCAGGGTATGAGAGCGTGCGGGACAACGGGCATCCTGTCAGGTCGGCGAAGCATTCATCGATACTATACTCCTCGACACGATCAGTATAGCGTCGCACGATGCGATACATACGCTGGGCATACTGAGCGTACATATCATAGTCTGACGGCAATATCACCACCTCAGGACACACCCTGCGCATCTCATGGATCCTCATACCTCGATATATGCCACGCTTCTTTGCCTCAGGACTCATCGCTGACGCGATCCCCTTCTCGAGGCCTGTGACGACCGGCCTGCCACACAGCTCTGGCCTCCGCGCGAGTTCGCATGATACGAAGAAGGAGTCGCCGTCGATGTGGAGGATGGTTGGGGGTGTAGAGGAAGATGATGCTGGGGACATCACTGTATTATATAGTGAACGGGGGTTCACTAGGGAGGGTTATTTGATTTTCTGAAATACAAAGAGGTGCTCGTGCATTATGAGCAAGAAATTTGATTCTTTTGATCTATTCACCCAAAAACCAGTTGCTTTGCAATTGAATTGTCTCTTTATGATATCCTCTTTCAACAGAAATCCCGCTTTCAAAAACCTATCCATAACCTTATACGCGAGAGGCTGATACATCTTGTTTCGTCGAGTATCCCCCATCAAGATTGCACAAAATTTGCCCGGCTTGAGTACTCGATAAAACTCCTTTGCAACTTTTTCCATTTCGTCACAAAACGCATCAATATCATGAATATTCGATAGGTCATCTACAAGCTTACCTTCACTATAGTTAATAATATCAACATATGGTGGATGTGTGAGAACAAAATCAATCGTTTTGTCTTTGAGCTTTGCCAGATTTCGCGAATCCCAGACAAATCCTCTCTGCCATGATTTATTCTTGACCTTGAAATTCAAAGCACCTTTTGTTCTTTCGATCGCTTTTTTATTAACATCAGAATAGATGATATTCCTATTAAGTATTTTTGCTTCAATAGCAGTTGTCCCTCCACCAATCATCGAATCAAGTAGTACATGACCCGGTCTCGAATACCTAAGAATCAGGTTCCGAGCAACCTCGGGAGACCAGTTTCCTCGCCAATCTGATTTGTGAGTAGCCCAATTGCCCCGTCGTGGAAATGCCCAAACGGTCGTACATTCGAGTTCGAATGTTTCTGGATGGAGTTTTAGCTCAACTATTTTTGGCATTTTACTTCTTCCAACAATCTTTCGGATATCCAATTTCCTTTAAAATATCTGTAAACGCAACATACTCTATCTGATGCTCTTTATAGAAGGCCAAACTTTCATGTAATTCTGGAGTCTGATTACCAGAATCGAGCAAATCTCCAAATGCAAACTTTTTTCGAGCCTCATATTCCTGGTAACCAACCAAAACAATTTGAAGTGGCTTTTTATACAACCTCGGCAATTCTCCATACTTAAGAGGGACGCCTAATATTTTCTCACCCGCAGTCCCTGGCGTCGACCAACTTCGACCTTTTACCTCATATACATAATCATCACATTCAAGATCTGGATCGTAACTTTTGTCTCGTAGTGAGCTCTTAATTGCGTCAGGTCTTCTGACATTTTTTCTACCCAGTTTAATAAGCGCCTCCATAACCAAATCCTGACAAAGAACTGTAGTCCATTGCTTGCTATTGGTTGTACCGAGGACTTCATTACCCCATTTCTTTTCAACTTCCTTTACCTCTACAAGTTTATCCTCATTTTCAGTATTCATTAGCGAAATATCAGTAATTGCCTCATAGCACCATTTTATGACTTTAGGATTACTGAGTAAATTTAAATTCTCCTTTTTCATATTATTTCCATTTGCCAGTTTCAATTGTTTTTAAAAATATATCATATATTTCCATCGCAATTTTTTTTCCACGTAACTTAATTGCATCCCTAGGGTCAGATTCAAACGGGTAAGAATTAATCTCTTTGTTAAAGCAATAAGTATTATCTTTATATAATGGAAACTTAGCACTTAACTCCTGATTGAATTTAGTTTTATCAGAATTCTCACTTTTCTCAAGAATCGTTAGATTACCTAAACTATGGATCAATCTTAGCGCCTCATCACCATCAACAAATTTGGTGTGTATTTTATCCGACTTATCCTGAGGAATAATATGCTCAATTGTCGGTTCCATAAACTTGCCACCCCCTCCTTTCACATAAATTAATTTCTCTAAAATAAACTGTACCTCGCCGCTTTTTCCTTCCACAAATTTAATTCTTTCAAGTAATCTACTAACAAAGGACTCCTTCTGTTCTAAACATAATTTTTTAAGTCCACTAAAAAATTCTTGCCTAGAAATTTCATTTTCACAGTAGGCTGCAAAATACTTTCTTTCTGGAATACTTGGACTACTAGACGAATACTTATATATAAATTGGAACGCAGCTAATCTATTTAGATCTTTCTTAAACTGTTCATTATTTTTTTCGTAAATAAATAACAGTACAGAATAAATTTGTTCAACACCCAAAAAACCTAAAAAGGTTAATGTTTCTTTTATTTCTGATAATTCATATCGAACCCTAGTTAACTCTAAACTTTCGACTTGAGCATTTCTTAGTGACAAATATGTACCCGCTAGATCAAATAGTGATTTAGCATATTTAATCTCCTCATCCTCGTACTTCTTAGTAAAAGCGTCAAAAAGTTTTGAATGACTAATGTAGCCAACCGAGCTTATCCAATGGTGTCTAATATAAGTCTTAAGAAAACTACTGTCCTCATTGAATAGCTCAAACATTTTCTTCCATCCGTTTTCTACAAATTTAAAGGCCTTATGATCATCCTTTAACGACTCAAACAACGAATTTTTTATAAGATCAGTTGTAGCAAGGCTGATACCTGTCGCATTAATACTTTCAAACAAATTGTACGCAGAAGATCTGTTTGAACACTTGATAAATATTATTTGGAGTGATTTTAGTTTGTTGTAGATATCATTAATTTCATTATATTTACATTTTGGCGAATGTTCTTTAAGCATTTCTGAAATTACCCTAAGATTTTTAACAAACCTCTTCTGTATGACACTTTTTGGCTCCTTATCTTCTTCAAGAACTAGTGACTGATAGATTGAATTAGAGTGTTCATCATCAAAGCAAAGCCGAATATCCTTGTTATCTCGAGAGTATTCAATGAGCAATTTATCTAATTCTCGCTCAATATCAGAAAAAGTTTTTGACTTTCTATTCCTGATATAATTTCTAAGCGCGATAACAAACAGTGATAAAGTTGTCATTCTCTGTTGCCCATCAATAATTTGATCTCTACTTAATGTGCCACCCGAAACGACAGCAACAATACTACCTATATAGTATCCATCGTCATTTTCCAGTATATCTTCCACTAATTTTTCGACCTCTCTTTTGTCCCAAGTATAAGGCCTTTGCAACGAAGGAATATAGTAGGATCTAGAAGCTCTATTATAAAAATCTCCAAAAGTCGTATCGTTCGCTCTTATACTTGGCTCCATATACTTTATAAATTAATAATTAGTAACTAATACCTCAGTAATCTTCCCCCTCCCACTTCCTTTTGAATTAATAGCTCTCCCAGCTTGAACCTTATTAATTCTGACCCCCTTATACCCAGAATATATCTTATTAATGAACGGCGCATCGGAATTGGAAAGCATCACAAAACAGCCTCTCTTTGTAAGTTCAAGAAATGTATCGCGAAGTTCTATTTGTTCTTTATCTAGGAAGGATTCCTTCACATACGAGGTAAACGAGGCTGTTTTACTCAATGGGTAATACGGCGGATCAAAGTACACGAAGTCCCCTCTTTTTGCCTTCTTTAGAACCTCTTTGTAATCCTGATGTTTAATTTCAATACCCTGCAATGCTTTTGAAACCTTTTTCAAATTATCCTCATCACAAATCAATGGGTTCTTATTTTTACCAAAAGGCACATTGAATCCTCCTTTACTATTTACGCGATACAATCCATTGAAACCTGTTCTGTTCAAATAAATAAATCGTGAAGCAATAGACACATCATCCAATGTATTGAGATCTTGCGCGCGAATTTTCAAATAATATTCCTTACTAACTTTATGCTTCTTTAAATCACGTACCAGTCTGTCTAACTGATTTTTAATAACGTTATATGTCACAACCAACTCCCTATTCATATCAGAAAGAAACCCCTTTTCCGGAAGTAAATCAAAAAATACAGCACCTCCTCCAACAAAGGGTTCAAAATATCTGCCAGTCTTAAAGTTGAACTTCTCGGGTGGATACAGATTCATCAGACGAAACTGCTTGAGCAATTGTCTCTTCCCACCAACCCACTTTACAAAAGGTTTCGGTTTTTGAGCAATGATCTGTGCAGCATCCTCAAACAACATATCTTTACGAGACAGCGAATACACCTTGTATGCAAACAGTGCATTTACATCAAATTTCTCTTGAATTGCCTTTATGGCCTGTTGGGTCGTCATTACCTGTATTTTACCATCTAAACAAGATTAACTAAACACTATTTTCTCCAAAAAATCTTTGACACACCACCACCCTCGTGGTACCATAATCTCACTATGCAACAGCATATAAACATCACCAATACGAATCGCTGGATGCCGCAGGTTCACTCCTTCGGATATATCCTCGTGGCCAAGAATATGGCCGATACCATCGGCGCACTTGCGTCCGGTCGTGATGTTTCTCATATGCCTATGACTCAGAGCTAAAAGCTCCCCTCTCTCTTCATTGCATGCAGAAAAATCCCGACTGGGCGAAAGTCGGGATTTTTCATATCCCTTCGCTCAGTATGGACACTTTTGTTCATTGAAAACCACATACAGAAAGTAAACATATGCACACACGCATCATCCGTCAGTACTACATCCTCTCCTGCCTATTCAATGCAGGAGGAATCTCAGTTCATTGCGCCATCTACGTGACCTTCCTCATGAGGCACGGACTCAACTTGTTCGAGGTCAACCTCGTCAACGCTTGTTTCTTCACTGCCATATTCCTCTGCGAGATTCCTACGGGAGTCTTCGCGGATGTCTTCGGGCGCAAACATTCATTCGTCACAGCCTGTGGACTCATGTCGCTCGCTTTGTTCGTATATGGTTCATCACAGACTCTCGCCGGATTCATTCTTGCCGAGCTCATCTGTGCCATAGCGAGCACGTTTGAAAGTGGCGCATTCCAAGCATGGCTTGTCGACAGTCTCAAGCATCATGGATATCATGGGCCGTTCAATCGAATCTTCGGACGCGAACGGTTGATGTGTCAGATTGCTGGGGGTATAGCCGCCATCATCGGCTCATACCTCTATGTCATCCACCCATCACTACCTTGGTATCTGAGCAGTGGCATCCTCGCTATCACCATGATTGCGGCACATCGTATCATGAAGGAAGACTACTTCGTGCGCACCATGAAGCTCTCGTGGCGCAACGGCCTCGAATCGATGCGAAACACCGCAGTCACCAGTATCCGTTATGGCATGAGTGACCGTTCAGTCAGATTCGTTTTGATTGTCACTGGCATCATGGCATTCACAGTAATGGGATTCAACATGTACTGGCAACCATTCTTCGTTGCACGCGGTGTCCATGAGCAGTATCTCGGATATATATTCGGGAGCATCATGGTTGCCGTCGGTATCGGATCTCACCTCGCCTCACAACGCAAAGAGAAGACAGATGAAAAGCGACTCATTGTCTGGAGCATGGTCTGCGCAGGAGCACTCGCCATCATTTCAACAATGGTACCAGGGGTGTGGCTCGCGGTGTTCATCTTCCTCTTACATGAGGTGCCTCGAGGAGCATGGAATCCACTCAAGGATTCATATCTCCATGAGCGGATACCCTCGAACGAACGAGCGACTATATCGTCATTCTGTTCGATGGTCCCCCACATCTGTGGAGCCTTCGGGCTTCTCGCAAGTGGGCTCATGGCCCAATCATGGGGTATCGATGTGACATGGATCATCGCTGGAATGGTCCTGATCATCGGTGCACTTATTGTCAGGAATGGAAGACATCCTCCGGCATAGTTCATATCGGTTTACAAAACCCTGCAGCAATGCAGGGTTTCACTTTTTAGCAGAACCGCTAAAAAGTAACAGACCGTTTTGTCGACGCCAACAAAATGGTCAATATTAAAAAACACCCCAGATTACTCCAGGGCGTTCTGAAACAGTGAGATTATTTACTCGCTTCAATCTCGTCCGCAATCTGAGAGATCAGCTGTCGCTCTGCATCGACAATGGGTCGAAGTGAATAATCATCCTCGAGGACTCGACTACCGATCTCGACCTGCATACAACCACTGTTGAAGCATGCTGCTGCCCGACTCACATCTTGGAAGCTACGCCTCGAGAGGCCTGAACTCGGCTCAGACACCTTCACCATGTATTTGGGAAATTCGTGATTTCCCTTACGTTCACACTTCTGAATATGAGCGTCAAAGGCCGCGAGATCACTGGAAGTAAATGTGACCCGACAATTAGGACAGGTACATCGGACTACCTGGCTCGTTTTCTCTGCATTCATAGGTACTATTTCCTTTCATAGATGAGACTACAGAAAAAATTCATGTGGGTCAATTGCGTCCAAGCTATTGAACCATTCGAACAGATTGACAAATCTCTATTTTAATGTAATTTCAAGCAGTAGTTAACTGCAGTTCACCACAACGAAATATAGAACCTATGCCCACAGAATTCGTCCCTTGGACACACGGCAGCATCGTATGAACCCATAACACAAAAAGCCGCTCGATCACTCGAGCGGCTCTTTTTATTCCTAGAAATCCTTGCACCTATCTCGCAACCAATCCCTCCACCATCTCGATCAGTCGATCAATCTTTTCATTGAGCGCATCCACCTGCCTCTTGAGGCTATGACCTTCACCACTCTCGTATTTCGAAACAGGCTGAGGGGTGCGACCTGCGGCGAGCGGGAACTTGCGCTCCTTGTGGAATGAACGATCTCCACCAAGTGCAGCGCGACCTGCGAAGCAATCACGGCAGTAGACCGGCTTGTCAGATGAAGGCGGGAATGGGACCTGGCACGACTTCTTGCAGGTGCTGCAGACTGCAGCATGCATGACCTGGTCGCGGTCAAACTTCTTGAACGGCTTGGAACCGAACTTCTTCGGGCCGCCGAACTTGTTTCCGCCGAATTTCTTGCCTGCGCCAAAGCCACCACCGAAACTGCCGCGCGGTGCGCCCTTGAATCCCCTCTTGCCCCCTTCGTGTTTGAATCCGGCCATGTGTATAGGTGAGTATTAGTAGATTTCTATCTAAACATTATTTTGTATTTTTGTCAAACCTAAACAACATCAAGCGTCGCCTTACAGCAAAAATCCCCGACGCTCGAAAGCGACGGGGAGTGAACGAAAACGCGATAAACAAATCAGGCAGAGACAAGCTCTTGCTCAACCAGCAGCTCTCGCCAGTGTCGATGAACCTTGTGGATGGTCAGACCATAGCGGGGTCCCTGACCATAACGACATGCCAGATCCATGACCGATGCCTGAAGCATTGCGATGGTGAGCTCAATCTTGAGTGGATGGAGCTCGTGGCGATTGCCCTTGAAGGTGATCGGGAATCCCGCATTGGCAAGACGTCGATTTCCTACCATGCAATCCCTGTGCACACCATGCGAATTCCGACGGAACATGTACGCAGGAAACTCAGTATCCCCCGACGACATACTGATGAATGTAGCGTGCGGATGTGAGCGCTCCACGATCTGTTTGGTAGTAAGCACCTGCGAACCAGTCGCACCCACGATGACATCGAACTCGCCGAGCCTACTCAGGGCATCAGCATGCTCTAGGCGAAGACCGCGGGATGCAAACATCTTACACACACGCTCATCGCTGAGTTTACGCACCGGGTCAACATAGTTTTGATCTGTGACCCATACATCAAACCCATTCTTGAGATACAACTGAGCAGCAGTATGCCGACCGATAGTACCCAAACCGAACACGAGGATCTTGGGTGAGGTAATCGTGTGGGTCTTGAGACATGAATCAATTCGTTCAGCACCGAGCGCACCAATGAACGGCGCCTCCTCGCGTTGCTTGAATTCATTCGAAGCAACCATGTGGCGAGTGAACCGCACGCCGAGACGCTCGATGCGAGCCTTACCTGAAGATGTCTGCTCGATGCCGACAATGCACTTGTTACATGTCCGGAATACCCGAGAGACCGCCTCATGCATGTGTCCACCGTCATCGAGCACGATAATGTGCCGGATCTTGTGCAGATTGTACTCTTTCAAGACATTAATGAGCCAATTCTCGAGCAGGATCTTGTAGCTCCCTTCGAAGTCAACCACAGGGTCGAATCGATTGCTGAATGGAGCAACTTCGAATCCCAGAGCGCAGAGCTCTGCGAGAACTTCATGATTGGTCGAGTAGCACTTGCCTGCAATGAGACAATTGGCAGGTTTCAACCCGCATGCCAGGAACGACCTGAACATATGGAGCTGTGGTTCTAGGAGGTGCTGACATGCGAGTACGAGCACATCTGACATGTCGACACCGTCGTACAATTCAGAGACGTGAGCGAGGAGCGGATACCGATGATCTTGGTATTGATTGGTTCTATTCATAGGCAGCCTTTCAATCTGTTGTGTGTTTGTTGTGTATGTAACTATGTAAAAGAGTCCGTTGATATATAAGCATATATATTTGACAAAGTCAATATATTCTGTCGTAAACAAGCGGCAACCTATTTCCCCAACTCGAGCACCTCATCTATCCTGACCTGCTTTACGAATTCTGGGACGTGAGAAACAAGAATCATTGCACCCTCATACTGATCGAGTGCCTTGGCAATAACGGGAAGATGACGGAAGTTGATATGATTGGTCGGCTCATCGAGAATAAGAAGACCAGGGCGCTGGAGCACAAGGCGCGCAAATGCGACCAGACCCTTCTGTCCTTCTGAGAGGCTACCGATCTTGGTATGAATGGCGTCTGCGCCGATGAGGAAGCTCGCGGCAGTGGCACGAAGCTCTGTCTCGACGAGGTGGCCTTGGCTAGCGCGAATGATCTTCTCAAGCGACTGATATACGGTGTCATTGAAATCCATCATCGAGAAATCTTGACGATAGTAGCCGACGCGAACACCTGGAGAAATGGTTACCCCTTCAGCACCATTGACGATCTTTTCGAGAAGCGTCGACTTACCGATACCATTGGGACCAGACAAGAGCAAGTGGTTCTTCTTACGAAGTGCAACCGAACATGTCCTCTTGACGATCTTGTGCTTCTCGGGATCCATTATGGTATACGAATCGATTTTTATGATTTCTCCGACGAGGTCTGGCTGTGCAGGAATGGTAAACGGCTTGATAGTACGATCCTCTTTGCGCACATCGACAATCTCCTCCTCCATCTCCGCAGCACGCTCACGCATGCGCTTGGCAACGAGGCGCATCTGACCTCCTTTCATGGCGAACATATTGGCTTGATCCTTATTGGCCTGGATCTGCTTCTCCAGCTGAGCGTTCTTCATATTCTCCTTCTCGATGCGCGCGCTGATCTGCTCCACCACATCGAAATAGTCACCGACATATTGCTCGACTTTGTGCGTATGAACATCGAGATAGAGCACGCCGTGCGTGAATGCATTCAAGAAGTCAGCATCGTGCGAAATGACAAGGCAGGTCTTCTGGTAGTTGATAAGAAAATCGGTTAGATGTTCGATACCGGCTTTGTCGAGATTGTTGGTCGGCTCATCGAGAAGGAGAATGTCGGGATCCTGTATGAGTGCTGAGGCAAGAAGAAGGCGCGCTTGCTGTCCTCCAGAGAATGATTTGACCAAACGATCCTTCACATCGACGACACCTTTTGCCTTGGCGGCAGCCTTGGGAACATTGAGATTGACCACTTCGAGAATCTCGTCGATCTTGGGGTCGAGGTCATATTTCTTCTCAGCGAAGCATGCTGCGAAAAATTCACGCACTGTAAGCTCGAGTTGGTCGCGCGGTATAACCTGGCGCGCAGTGGCGACGGTCGAACCTTTGGCGATATGGATCTCTCCAGACTCAGGAGTGTGACCCTCTGTACTATTACCATCGTGCTCAGCACCGAGAATGAGTCCAAAAAGTGTACTCTTACCTGCACCGTTCTGACCCATGATGGTCACCTTGGTGCCACGGCGCACATTGAAAGAAACTTCTTCGAGAATGGGCTTGTTGGGGCTATATTCAAAAGAAACATCCTCGAAACGGATGATTGTGTCCCCTGTGAACGCCTTTGTCGGAGAAATCGATTGTACTGACTTTTTTGCCATGAATGTCTACATTACAACATTTTTTGCTTCTTAGGAAGCTGCACCAAATTATGCACCCTCATCGTACTATGCATATATGGTCGACATTATGAGCCTAATGCCTGTTAATCACCAACATACTTAAATCACCATGAAAAAATACAAACGCACCCGCATTATCGCTAACCTTGCCGTGATGGGCTCGCTCGCATGGAGCAGT
>JACCDJ010138021.1_pt1 | contig 21734 bp, 14 predicted proteins | sample 7444481 | NCBI WGS metagenome assembly JACCDJ01 (sample SAMN15323435, study PRJNA562643) | freshwater metagenome | isolation source: river surface water | place: USA:Blue River Watershed | collected 2017-08-15 | reverse complement strand
TAAAAGAGAAAAAAGGTCTTCCAATTGGAAGACCTTTTTTAATTTATAATTAGTGATGAATAATGAATAATCCTTTTAGAATCCGATGAAATTCTTTCCATTATTCAGTATTCATTATTCACCATTCATCATTCACTTTTCATCATTCATCATTCACCATTCATTGTGCTTTCCAGCGCCAACTCAATCATTGGCTTCAAACTGCGTTCTCTGTCATCTGCCGATATGGCTTCATGCGTAGGAATGACATCGCTTATCGTCAATAAACACGCTGCATGCTTACCTAAAAACTTCGCATTAGCAAAAAGTGCAAAGCTTTCCATCTCCACGGATACGCAATTATTATTAATTGCAATCGCAGGAGTATTCATGTCTTTACGATAAAAAATATCACTACAGTGAACATTGCTATTACGAAGTGTTAAGCCCATTTGAGCCGCAGTTTCATTGATTTTCTTTTCAAGATCTGCGCTCGGTAACATACATTCACCTTCCATATCAAAGGCGTATTTCGCAAAAGTACTTTCGCTATAACTCGCGCTCACGTTAATCAGTTCGTACAAACCAACTTCGGGATAATAAGAACCGCTCGTGCCGATACGAATGATGTTCTCCACCCCGTATTCATTGTATAACTCAAATGAATAAATACCAATACTTGCACAGCCCATTCCAGAAGCACCTACTGTAATTGGTTTTCCTTTATAAGTGCCTGTATAAAACAAAACGTTTCGAGTATTACTCACGAGCTTAGCGTCCTGCAGAAAATTTTCTGCAATATACTTCGCACGTAAAGGATCGCCGGGCATAATTACCGTGGAAGCAATTTCTCCAACAGCAGCTTTGATATGAACACTCATAATAATTTAAATTAAGCTTGTTTCTTAACGTATTTCGTTAAAATGACAATGGTATCCCCTTCAATCTTTCCTTCAATTTGCTCTGCATTGTCTGGTACTAATTTGATCTTTCGAACACTGGTACCTTTAGGTGCAATGAAATTTGCGCCTTTCACGTTTAGGTTTTGTGTTAAGATAATATTATCTCCATTTTCTAATACAACACCAAATGCGTCTTTATGAACGATCTTATCAGCTTCCATCTGTGCCTCAGCATTAGCCCAATTAATAATGGCCTCGTCTAAGAATACCGATTCTAAAGCCTCTTGCGCCCAATTTTCACTTTGCATCGCATTCAAAATCTGATATGATAAAGCTTGTACTGGCGCATGTTCACTCCAAATACTACCGGTTAAACAACGCCAATGGTTGCTGTCTGAATAATTTTTACTTTGAATAGCCGTTAAACAAGTTGTACATACCACTACAACATTTGAATCTTCATCACCTGCTTTAGGTGGTACAGCATAAACGTGTAATTCTTCTGTGGCACTGCATAGCTCACATGCATTCTGAGCGCGATTTAATAAAGATGCGGTTGGTTTCATTGCCGCAAAGATAAAATAATTTAATGACTACGTTTTCAACTTTGGACTCACGCATTTTTATAACCAACGTTTGCGTCTAAACCAAAGAAATATTATAAGAACAATGCTTATCATACCTAACCAAACAAGAGGATAAGCAATCTGATATTCTAACTCCGGCATAAACTTAAAATTCATACCATAAATACCTACTATAAATGTCAGTGGTAGAAAGAATGCCGAGAATATCGTTAATATACGCATCACTTCATTCGTCTTGTGGGAAGCTAGTGATAAATATATGTTCATCAAATTCGTGCTGTCTTCATTCGCTTGATTATATAACACATTTAACTTCGCATACAAGTCGCGAACATCTTGATAAATAGGCAACTTCGAGCTGTTATGTTTGAAGGACTGTATCACTTCATTCGTCATCAAAAGTAGCTTATGCGTATTCGACGACTTGCGTTTTAAGTCATATAATTCTTCGATTAAATCTTTAGTTAAGTGTTTTAGAAAGATTCGATCTTCAATGGCTTCAATTTCTACAAACAACTTGACAATAGTTTCATTATAAGAAAGCAATACACCATGTAATATATGTAAAGCCATTTCGGCTGGCGTTTCACAACGTTGTTGATCTCCCCAAACCTTTCTACAATCATCAATCACCGCTTGCGGTTGTCGATGTATCGTGAGCAGAAACTTATCGTTATAATAGAAAATTATTTTTTTACTCATCTGCTGAATGGTTCTTGTTCCTAATTCAGCTTCTGGCAATAATATTCTCGAGATAATAAAATGAGCCTCGTCTACCATCTCATGCTTTGGTAAATGTTCCGGATCCAAGCAGTCTGCCAAATGATGCGGATTCAATCCAAGTTCTTGCCCAACTCGCATGAATTCATTCGCATCTGTTGTACTCACATCAATCCACTCCAAACCATTGTTATTAATAGGTGTTCGAATTACAGACATACATTTTATTTATACATAAATTTACTACTTTTAAGTATGTCTCGAATACTTATTATTTTTTCTTCTTTACTCTTTTGTTGCCTGCAATCGTTGGCACAACCTAATCAGGTCTTTTTAAGTTCGAATGGAACTCAATCGGCTTCTGTGAAGGAAGTGCAAGATTTCTATAATTTCTGGCTTAGTAAAAAATCACATCTCCGAAAGGGATTATCCGTTACACTCAATGCGCAAGATAATTTGGTTTCGTATGAAATTGGAGCCAGCAATCAACAACCTGATTCTACTTATGTCACCCTATTAATTAATAACGCCATTCATGCCGGAGAACCCGATGGAGTGGATGCTACGATGTTATTGTTAAACGAACTCATGACAGGTAAATTCCCTTTGCCGAAGCATGTTCGACTTATTATTCTTCCATTCTATAACATGAATGGATTGCAAAATCGAAATAGTACCACACGCGCTAATCAAAACGGACCAGATATATATGGTTTTCGTGCCAATGGGCAATACCTCGATCTGAACCGCGATATGATGAAGGCGGATGCTATTGAATCAAACTTTATGCAAGAATTACTAATAGCTCAAAAAGTCGATGTTTTAGTCGATAACCATGTTAGTAACGGAGCCGATTATCAGCACATCATCACGCTACTAACGTCCCAAAAGGATAAATATGAACCTACGGCACGCGACTTTATTCATCAACAAATGGAGAGATCGCTTTACACGCAAATGAAGAAAAGGAATTATGATTTATGTCCCTACGTAAATCATTTTAGTGAAACACCAGAAAATGGATGGCAAGAATTTTACGAAAGTCCACGCTTCGTAAGTGGCTTTGCATCTATGTTTAATATCTACGCCTTTGTAGTTGAAACGCATATGTTGAAGCCTTATAAGCAAAGAGTGGAAGCTACTTATGCCTTCCTGCAAGAGATGATTAACTATTGTGAAAATAATTACAAAGCCATTAATATATCTCGTGAAAAGGCCTTACAAGAGCAGTTACAAGCAACTACTATCAAACTTAATTTCCAGTGCGACACTTCTTACCACGAGATGATTCGTTTCAATGGATATACGCCTGGCTATAAGCCAAGTGCCATTTCTGGTTTGCCTCGTTTGTATTATGATCGCGCAAAACCTTTTTCTAAAAGCATCCCATTTTATAATCATTTTGTTCCGAAGGATTCTGTGCGTGTGCCTGACGCGTATATAATACCAAAAGAATGGCTGATGAAATTCGATGACAAGTATTTGCTGAAGCAATTTATAAATTCTACATCTTATTTCGCTAAAGACACCATTCTAACTTTATCCTATTACACGATTGATAATTATGCTACCACTAAATCCCCTTACGAAGGACATTATCTGCATTATAATACTTCCGTAACTTTAAAAACGGAAAAGGTGCAAGTACATGCTGGCGATTTAATTATCCGCTTGCAAGCAGACAAAAAAATGGTTGAAGGGGCGCTATTGAAAAAATGTTTAGTACAACTTTTGGAGCCCGTGGCGGAGGACTCTTACTTTAACTGGAATTTTTTTGATCCCATATTACAACAAAAGGAGGGCTATAGTGATTACGTGTTTGAAGACCTTGCCGCGGAGGAATTGAAGCAAAATCCTTCTCTTGCCAAGGCATTGGAAGAGGCAAAGTTAAAGGACACTAATTTGGCTCAAAATGGCGGAGCACAACTGAATTGGGTCTATCAACACAGTATCTATCGCGAGCCGGGATACAAGCGTTATCCTATTTTAAGATGGAATTATTAATAATTATTAATTTTTAGTCCCTTTTTGCATTTGCTTATTGCCACTAAGTATTCATTTTTAAACTACAATTCTGTATCTTTATCCTATGAATTTCCTTGAATTTGAAAAGCCAGTAGAAGAACTCTACAAGCAAATTGAAAAGACAAAAGAAATCGCGGAGAAAACGAACGTCGATATGTCTTCCACTATTACTGAGTTGGAGAATAAAATTGTCGAACTCCGTAAGAAAATTACGTCTGAATTGACCCCTTGGGAACGCGTGCAGTTAAGCCGTCACCCCGACCGTCCTTATACACTTTACTATATTGAGCAAATCTGTGATACATTCATAGAATTACATGGTGATCGACAAGTAAAGGATGACAAAGCTATGGTAGGTGGACTTGGGACGATCAATGGTCAGACATTTATGATCATCGGTCAGCAGAAAGGTACCAATACCAAACAACGTCAATACCGTAATTTCGGTATGGCTAATCCTGAAGGTTACCGTAAGGCTTTGCGTTTGATGAAAACAGCCGAGCGTTTTAATATCCCTGTTCTTACTTTGATCGACACTCCCGGTGCTTATCCTGGATTGGAAGCGGAAGAACGCGGACAAGGTGAAGCAATCGCCCGTAACCTTTTTGAAATGGCTCGTTTAAGTGTTCCAATCATCGCTGTTATCATAGGTGAAGGAGCCTCTGGAGGGGCCATTGGGATTGGGGTTGGTGATAAAGTATTGATGCTTGAAAACTCTTGGTATTCTGTAATCAGTCCTGAATCTGCTTCTTCTATCTTATGGCGTTCTTGGGATTATAAAGAAAAAGCGGCGGAACAATTGCGTCTAACGGCTGCTGATATGTCGCGCTTTAAGTTAATCGATGGTATTATCGAAGAACCATTAGGAGGTGCGCATGTGAATCCAGAACAAATGGCCAATACCTTAAAAGCACGTGTCCTTGCTGAATATGAAGGCTTACGTACCCTTGAACCGAAAGAGTTACGTCGTCAGCGTGTTGCCAAATTTAGTGCAATGGGTGTGGTAAAAGAACTTGCTTAATTCGTAAATATGTTTGATTGGCTCAAAGCGATTTATTTTAAGAAAGCAATGGCAGAAGCGCTTGCGCAAAATCCTGCCGTTGAGCGAATGAAATTACCGCTTGCGCAAATTAAAACTGTTGGCATTTTATTCAACGGACCAGAAGAGCGTTACTATCCGCAAATTGAAGCATTTGCCAAAGCCCTCGGCTCCGATAGACAAGTAGATTTCCTTGCCTATATCCCCGTTTCTCAAAAGAAACTCGGCGTACGAAATATGCCATATACCTTCTTCTTGAATAACCTCGTTAATTGGTTCGGAATCCCTTCTGGATTGAAGATCGATCAATTCATGAATAAGCGTTTCGATCTATTGCTTTACCTCTGCGACGAGCCGATGCCAACATTAGAATATATGATGGCACTCTCTAAGTCTAAATGTCGTATGGGACGCTATACCGAAGGGAAAGAATATTGTTACGACTTGATGGTGAATGTGCCTGAAACAGCTACCGTACCAGAGTTAATCTATGCGGTTCAATATGCTTTACAGCAAGTCAATCATAACTGATTTTAATAACACAACCGCTTTACGTACCTTTGTAGCCCATCATGAATAAAGGTAAACTTATCATTTTAGCGGCCCCTAGCGGAGGCGGAAAAAGCACGGTTGTAAAACATCTTCTAAGCAATTTTCCAGAATTGTCATTCTCCATAAGTGCGGCAACACGCCAGCCTCGTGGAACGGAACAACACGGCATTGATTACTATTTCATCTCCGTAGATGAATTTCGTGATAGAGTAGAGAAGAATGAATTTGTCGAATGGGAAATGGTATACGAAGGAAAGTATTACGGTACCCTGAAGCAAGAAGTAGAACGAATTTGGGCCAATCAACAGCATGTCGTTTTCGACGTAGATGTACAAGGGGCCCTCAATATAAAAAGTCAATATCACGAAAAAGCCCTCGCTATATTTATTGCTCCGCCAAGTATAGAAGTCCTAGAACAACGTCTCCGTAAGCGTAATACCGATAGCGAAGATATGATTCAAGAACGCGTGAAGAAGGCTGCATTAGAAATTACCTTCGCGCAACAATTTGATGTCGTTATCGTTAACGATCAGCTCGATATTACCCTTTCTACCATTAGTACGACTATTCGCAACTTTATCACGGCTGAATAAGAGAATATCGGCTACATAGATTATCTTTGAGATACTTATGCCTACTAGAAAATCAAATAATTTTAACGACTCCAAAAGGAGTAATGTCCGTTCTCGAAAGAGCGATGATAAGCCCGTTTCGAAAACACGACCAACAACCCCTAAAGAGCCGGCCAAAAAAGTGACGAGTAAGGAAGGTCCTAAATTCGCGAAGAAAGAAGAAGCTCCTAAGAAAAATACAGGCGCTTTACCTTACAAACGTGCACCACTCAAAAAAGCAAAACCTCCTCGTCCTGTCGGTCAGGCACCTGCGCCTATCGATCGACCAGAAGCGGAAAAAGATACCGTGCGTTTGAATAAGTTTTTGGCGCATGCAGGTATTGCTGCACGTCGTAAGGCAGATATGATGATCGAACAAGGTTTGGTTTCAGTGAATGGATTGGTAGTTCGAGAAATGGGTTACCGTGTAAAACCAGATGATATCATTCGCTACAAGGATAAAGTCATCAAACAAAAAACGAATTTCGTTTATATACTATTAAATAAGCCAAGTGGTTACATCACTACTACAACTGATGATCGCGAACGTCGCACTGTCATGGAGTTCGTAGCCGATGCTACCAAAGAACGTGTGTATCCTGTCGGTCGATTAGATCGTCAAACCACCGGTTTATTGCTCCTAACAAATGATGGCGATTTAGCACAACAGCTTTCTCATCCGAGTCATAAAGTGGAAAAAGTGTATCAAGTACAACTTGATCGTCCACTCACGCCAAAGGATGAAGAAGCCATTCGCAATGGCTTAAAGTTGGAAGATGGGGTCGCTATAGTCGACGACCTTGCCTTTATCAAAGCGTCTAATCGTGCTGAACTAGGTATCGTGATTCATATCGGTCGTAACCGTATCGTGCGTCGTATTTTCGAACACCTCGGATATACCGTTGAAAAGCTCGATCGTACCGTTTATGCAGGTATGACGAAACGTCTATTGCCGCGCGGTAAATATCGTTTGTTGAATGAGAATGAAATTTCGTTTTTGAAACGTCGTAGCTATAAGTAATATTCGTTTCGAATCTCTAATTCGAAGCGTTCAAGATAAATTTGAAATCTAATTTTGGTGAGTTGAAAACGGCATTTAAAATAGCGTTGGTAGGGAATCCGAATTGCGGGAAGACATCGCTGTTTAACCTATTGACCGGACTCCGTCAGAAAGTAGCTAACTATCCTGGCGTCACCGTAGATAAAAAGACCGGTGAATTTGATTTAGGTCCTAACCAACATGTCGAAATTGTCGATCTTCCAGGCACCTACAGTCTTTACCCTCGCTCACTCGATGAGTTTGTTGCTTTCGATGTCTTGCTCAATCGCGATAACGAATCACACCCAGATTTAGTCGTTGTCGTAGCAGATGCTTCCAACCTCAAACGCAACTTATTGTTCGCTTCGCAAATTATTGATTTGAGAATCCCGACAGTAATCGCTTTGAATATGTTGGATGTTGCAGAACAGCAAAACATTCATATCAATTTATCAGCACTTAGCGATGCGCTGGATGTTCCCGTTGTTGCAATCAATGCACGTAAGGGAACGGGTATTGAAGAGTTGAAGAAAGTGATGTTGAAGACGAAAGAAGCGGCAAAAGATGACTTTATCGACCTCTCACAATTGCATCCTGCCTTAGTGCAAGAGATACATAGCATTACCAAATGTTCTAGTGATTATGCAGCCTTATTAACTGCGCATCACTATATGAATATCTTTTGTTTGGATGCAAAAACAAAAGAACGTGTTCGTGCCAAGATCCAAGAACATGCCTTCAAACATAGTGTGATTCAAGGCGATGAAACCCTGCTCCGTTACGAACGCATCAATCAACTCCTTTCACAAGTAAGCGATTCAAAGCCTTCGCAAGAACCGCACGACTTGGGCAAAATTGATAAGGTACTCACGCACCCTATCTGGGGCTACCTTTCTTTCGTAGCCATCATGTTTGTGATGTTTCAAATAATATTCTCGGTGGCCTCTTATCCAATGGATGCCATTGATAATGTCACGGTTCAGTTACGCCTTTGGTTGAGTCAACAATTACCGAATAATATCTGGACCGATTTATTAAATAACGGACTGATAGCTGGTTTGAGTGGCGTTTTTATTTTTATACCACAAATCATGTTACTATTCGGCATGATAACCATTTTGGAAGATACGGGCTATATGGCGCGTGTTTCCTTCATGATGGACAAGCTAATGCGTAAAGTAGGTATGAACGGACGTAGTGTAGTGCCCTTAATGTCAGGAATGGCTTGCGCTGTGCCTGCTATTATGAGCGCGCGAACTATTGAAAATCGAAAGGATCGACTCATTACTTTATTCGTAACCCCATTAATGAGCTGCTCCGCTCGTCTGCCTGTTTATACTTTATTGGTAGGAATGTTAGTGCCGAATGAATATTTGTTTGGTGTGATCAGTTTACCGGGATTGGTTATGCTAGGACTTTATTTCCTCGGCTTCTTCGCTGCCATTGTTGTTGCCTTTATTATGAAGCTTATAGTGAAGCAAAAGCAGAAAAGCTATTTCATTATGGAGCTCCCTGTATATCGTATGCCGCGAATAGGGAATATTTTCATCACCATGTATGAGAAGGCGAAAATCTTCACTTTCGAAGCGGGTAAAGTAATCTTAAGTATCAGTTTAGTCCTTTGGGTATTAGCTACCTTTGGTCCGTCTTCTTCTCGAGAAAAAGCCGAGAAAAGCTATCAAATAGCTCTTGCGAAGGCGAATACCGATTCGCTTCGTACATTGGCTGAAAATGAATACCAGGCCGCCAAATTAGAGACCTCGTATGCTGGTACCTTAGGTAAGGTGATTGAGCCTGTTATTAAACCGCTTGGATTCGATTGGAAATTAGGGATTGCTTTAGTGACTTCCTTCGCAGCACGTGAAGTATTCGTAGGCACTATGAGCACATTGTATTCTGTTGGTTCGGATGCAGATGAGCGCTCTTTGAAAGCGAAACTAAACGAAGCGCGTGACGAAGAGGGGAAGCCTATTTTTACCATGGCTATGATCTTGTCGCTTTTGATATTCTATGCCTTCGCTTTACAGTGTATGAGCACCATCGCAGTGGTTAAGAGAGAATCTGGTAGTTGGATGTTGGCAATAGCACAAGTCTTTACCATGACAGGTTTGGCCTATCTATGTAGTGGAATTGTATTCCAATTATTAAAATAAATTAATTCAGGTGGATATACTCTAGTGGTGGGTTTTCTATAACCATCACACTAGCCGCTTCTTCTAAACGAAGCGATAATTCATAGCCTGCAACACTGATAGCGATTGGATCTCCTAAGGGAGCAATATTAATGACTTTTACCACTTCGCCAGGAAGACATCCCATTTCCATAAGCTTCGTAGATACACCTTCATCTGTGAAGCTGCTTACGACACCTAACTGACCAATTTTCAACTTGCTTAATGGCAACATCTCTTTCCTAATTATTTGCGAATACTGCGGTTGTCTACGTTAAACTTAGCACGTGAATCTTGAGAATTATGTCCCCAATAATAACTATGACAAGAACTTCCTAAAATAACAAGCGCAAACAGTACTGCAGCTAATTTAATTGTGTTCTTCATGATTAAACAATGTTTTGTTTAGAAATGGCTAATGCAGAAAAGGTCGGACAAGTATTACACTTTTTCGACTTGTGCGGAGTTCCTTTAGGTTGGCATGCAACCAACGATAAGCTTGCGCAAAATAAAATGATAGCAATGTAACGCATACGACCGATTTTCAGTCCTTAAAAGTAAAGGAAAATTATGGAATCCACTAAAAAATCATTGCGAGAACTTTATTGTGATGAAATTGTTTAATTGATGTAAATCAGTTTCAAAATATGGCTGAAAAATACTAACTTGTTCCTTTAATTTAATCACCCTCAAATCACCCCTGTTATGGGCATAGTAAAAGATAAATTTCGTGAAGTCTCCTTGAAAGTAGGCGAGGAGGTAAAAGAATTGTTGAAAGAGCATGGCGACAAAGAGCTTGGTAAAATTACCATCTCTCAAGCTTATGGCGGGATGCGCGACATTCCTGCAATGGTGTATGAAACATCATTGTTAGATGCGCAAGAAGGTATCCGTTTCCGCGGGTATTCAATCCCTGAACTACGTGAGAAATTACCACACGCTGAAGGTAGCTCAGAACCATTACCAGAAGGTATTTTCTACTTGATGTTAACAGGAGAATTACCAACACCAGAAATCGTTAAACACCTTTCTACCGTTTTTGCTAAACGTAGTCATGTGCCGAAGCACGTTTTCGAAGTATTGGATAAATTGCCAATCTCTACACACCCGATGACGCAGTTCACAACTGCGATCATGGCAATGCAAACAGAATCTTTGTTTGCTAAAGCTTATCGTAAGGGAATGAGCAAAAAAGACTATTGGGATTATACCTTCGAAGATTCGATGAACTTGATCGCTCGCTTACCTCGCGTAGCAGCCTATATCTATCGTCGTACCTACAAGGATAACGTACATATCGAACCAGATCATTACTTAGATTGGGGTTCTAACTTCGCTCACATGTTGGGTTATGAAGAGAAGGAGTTTCATTATTTGATGCACCTTTACTTGACTATCCACGCAGATCACGAAGGTGGTAACCTTTCTGCACATACCGTGCATTGCGTAGGGAGCGGATTAGCAGATCCTTACTTGTCATTTGCTGCAGGTATGAACGCATTAGCGGGTCCTTTACACGGATTAGCAAACCAAGAAGTAATTCGTTGGATTCAAGCAATGCAAGAAGAATTGGGTGGCGGTATTCCTAGCAAACAACAAATCATCGACTACGTTAACAAGACAATGGAAAATGGCCAGGTAATTCCTGGTTATGGACACGCCGTTCTTAGAAAAACAGATCCTCGCTTCACAGCGCAGATGGAGTTTGCTAAGAAATATATGCCGACAGACGAATTAAACAACATCGTTTGGACATTGTACGAAGTAGTTCCTGAAATCTTAGGTACCAAAGGCAAAATCAAAAATCCATGGCCTAACGTAGACGCACACAGTGGCGCTTTGTTAGTACATTATAACTTAGTTGAAAGCGATTTCTATACTGTATTGTTCGGTGTTAGCCGTGCTCTTGGTGTATTAGCTCAATTATGTTGGAGCCGTGCTTTAGGATTCCCATTAGAGCGTCCTAAGTCAATGACTACAGAATGGATTAAAGAATTTATTGCAAAGAATCCTGCGTAATAAACTTTCTAAATAACACTTAAGCCTCGAAGATCTCTTCGGGGCTTTTTTGTTGCCTATCCTAAATTAAAAAAGGCCCCTTTTTTCACGGAGCCTTTTTTAATAGAAAGAAGTATTATCTAAGTAGCGTAACACTACCTGTCTTGCTGAAGTTCTTACCATCCGTGCTATTACCTTTCCATACACGACCGTCTAAGAACACAGCATCCACTTTCCATACATACACGTCTTGTGGCAATAATTCGCCTTTAAACGTACCATCCCAAGCTTCTGTAGGTGTACCATGTTCGTCTAAGGCAGTCGATTCAAATACTTTCTCTCCCCATGTCGAGAAGATCTGTAAATGATAGGTCTTAATACCAATCCCTTTCGGACGGAAGACACGAACCTCTTGGTTGCCGCCTGCATTCGGTGACAACGCATTCGGAACATATAAGCTACTCAAATAATTCGTTTCCACTACTTGATAAATCGTATCGGTACAGCCATTATCACGAATCGCTACCAACATCACTCTGTAAGGCCCGTAACTAGGGAAACTATGCGAGGTATTTGCTTCTGTTGTCGCTAAAGGTGCACTACCATCACCAAAATCCCAAACATAACTGCTTGCGTTAGTCGAGTTGTTGAGGAAGTTAAAATCAACTTCCGGAGCTGGCGTATTCAAGGCATCTGCACTGAAGTCTGCTTTTGGCTTCGGTAATACTTGAATGTACGCTTGCTTCGTGATACTGTCTACACATACTTTATTAATTCCCTCAATGACTAAAGTAACGCTGTATAATCCTGCCTTCTTATAAGTATGTGCCGGACTAGGATCATTGTATAAGCTGCTGCCATCACCGAAGAACCAATGCGCATAAACACTATTTCTAGAAGTGTCTTGGAACTGCACATAATCGTTCTCACAGATTGGATTTGGAATGCCTACAAAGCCTGCTCTCGGCGTAGGATACAATACATATTTATGGGTTGCAATAGAAGTACAACCATAAGTGTTTGAAGCAGTCAATGAGATGTTATAAGTGTTTGGAGTTGTATACGTGAAACTAGGACTCGTATTCGTATTCGTATTGCCCATGCCATCGTTCCATAAGAAACCATTCGCACCTGTTGAAGTGTTCATCGCCAATACGGTCGCCGGACTAATACACGAGAACGTATCATTCAACAAGAAAGCAGCTTGTGGTTTAGGATACACATATATCGACGTATACGCAGTGTCTTTACAACCACTAGGATTACCTGCAATGAAGGTTACATTGAAAGTACCACCCGTACTATAAACGTGATTAGGCGCAAAGTTCGATGATGAGTTACCATCACCAAAATCCCAATTATTAAAGGAAGAGAACGGTGTATTGTTCACAAAACTTACATTCAATGGTGCACAACCGATTAGCGGCGTAGCGCTGATATTTGCAATTGGAGAAGCAAGAATTGTAATGGTCTTTTTTGTTGAATCCGTACAACCGTATGCGATAGAAGTTCCTACCAATGTCGCTGTATACGTTGTACTATTACTAGAATAAACGTGGTGAACAGGATTGGTACTTCCATAACTACCGTCACCAAAGTTCCAGTAATAACTACTCAAGCCTGGATTCACAAATGAGAAGGTGATATCTTGTCCCACACAAACACTCGTTTGCGAAGCAATAATACTTAACGAAGGACTAGGATTGACAGTCACAGGAATAGTTAACGGAGCACCGCTACAACCATTGTTTACCGGTGTTACCGTATAGTTCACTGATCCTGGGAAAGCAGTAGTCGTGTTTAATACCTGGTTAATAATCGATCCTGAGCCATTGGCAGCACCAACCGTATTACTTTGAACAACCGTCCAGCTATACGATGTGTTTGGTAAATTAGAACTCAAAGTGATATAATCTGAATTACCATTACAAATAGTTTGTGCGCTTGGTGACGCACTCACAACAGGAATAGGACGAACAAATAAAGTTGCATATTTAGGGGCGCCTGGGCAACCGTTCGCACTTGGTGTTATTAAATAAGTAGCACTATCTAAGCCTAAGGTTAAGGCTGTCAAGGTTTGTGCAATGCTACTACCAGTGCCAGCATTCGCGCCTCCGCAAGTTGCATTCGTTACAATCCAGCTATACGTCGTACCTGCAACACTACTAGATAAGGCAATATTGGTTGCGCTACCAGAACAGATGGTCTGAGTGCTAGGAGTCACGGTTAAAGCAGGAATAGGATATACAGTGATAGGAACGTTTAATGGAGCTCCGTTACAGCCATTCGCGGTTGGAGTCACAGTGTAGGTTGTTATTCCTGTTGCTGTTCCCGTTGTCGTAAGTGTTTGAATAATATTCAATCCATTACCATTGCTACCGCCACTAACTCCGTTATTGGCAGCAGTCCAAGCAAAGGTAGTTCCGCTTACATTTGAATTTAATGCAATATTTGTCGTTCCGCCAGAACAGAAGGATTGATTCGGCGGAGTCGCACTAACTACTGGAACCGGATTTACATTCACAGTTACTTGAATAGAGTTTCCTGCGCACAATCCAACACTTGGTACGATAGTGTAGGTTACGTAACCAGGCTGCGTACCCGTCGTGGTAAGGGTTTGTGCAATCAATGAACCAGTGCCATTTGCGGCGCCTGCTACCAAGCTTGGTGTAATCGTCCAGTTAAAGGCAGTTCCAACAACATTAGAACTTAATGAAATATTTGTGGCAGAACCACTACACAATGTTTGTGCAGTCGGCGTTGCAGTTACTGTCGGATAAGGATTTACAATTACAGTAACAGTGATTGGCAAACCACTACAACCGTTAGCCGTTGGAGTAATAGTATAAGTAACGTTACCTGGCGCTAGGCCCGTTGTAGTAAGTGTTTGCGCGATAACAGCACCAGTACCGGCACTCGCACCACTTACGCCTGTTTGACTAACCGTCCATGCAAAGCTCGTTCCAGCAACTGTACTCGTTAATGCGATATTGGTACTCGCTCCGGTACATAATGTTTGGGTATTCGGCGTTGCAGTAACTACTGGAACCGGATTGATAGTAATATTCACAGGAATGCTACTTCCCAAACATCCATTTAAATTCGGAGTGACTGTATACGCGGCCGTTCCTTGCGTAGGTGTATTCGTTACTAAATTTTGAGCAATCGTAGAACCAACACCTGCCGTAGCACCACTGATATTATTTTGAATTACCGACCAAGAGAAGGTAGTTCCTGGTAATGAGGAGCTTAAACTAATAGCCGTCGAACTTCCTGAACAAAGGGTTTGTGTATTCGGTGTAGCAGTTGCACTCGGAGTTGGTGTGACAGTCACTGTATCTTTAATAGCAGCTCCCTGACAACCATACACACTTGGCGAAGGGGTAATGGTATAAACTACCGTACCACTGCTTGATCCAGGAACACTTAAAATCTGATTGATGAAAGTTCCTCCACCTGCTGAAGCACCAGTAACACCTGTTGCTTGAGCGGTCCAATTAAACGTCGTTCCAGCCACCAAACTACTTAAACTAATATTGGCCATATTACCCGAACAAACAGTTTGTGGAGATGGGGTGGCAATCACGTTCGGAACAGGATAAACAGTTACCACACTTGAAGTAGTATCGAAGCTACAACCATTATTTGCACTTAAATAAATAGTATAGGTTCCTGGTGCGATATAAGTTACGGTATCTACATTTTGTGTCGAGTAGGTTCCATTACCAAAATTCCAAGAGAACGTCGTATGACCAGTGGAGTAATTGCTCACGATAGTCGTGAAGGGCGCACAACCAGCTGTCGCTGTGATATTCATAAACGCATTCACCGTATTAGGATGAACGAGAATCGTTTGATAAGTTGTATCCACACCACATGCATTCGTGGCAATTAACATAATCGTAAATGTAGTATCATTTGCACCTGTATAGAACGTATGCGGGCCAGGATTCTTGGCAGTATCCGTTGCAGATCCATCCCCAAAGTTCCATAAATAAGCCGTTGGTAAACCTTGTGAGGTGTTCGAGAAGTAAATCGGTAAAGGACTGCAACCAACGCTCACATTCGTACCGAAGCTCGCGTGCGGCCCTGGGTGCACAATCACAGAATCTTGCATCGTTACGGTACCACAAACATTACTCACTTGTAAGTCGATGATAAACGTAGTATCAAAGCGATATGGAGTAGGGTAGGTAGTTGGAGGAGGCGTTACACCATTATAGAACGGTCCACCTAATCCTAGATTCCATTGATAGCTCGGATTATAACCAGAACTATAATTGGTGAAATTCACCACTACCGGTCCACAAGAAACGTGCGGACTTAAAGTAAAGCTGTCATGCGGAACGGTGACGATTGTAATCGGATGAGTGATAGAATCAATACAGCCATAAACAGTCGTCGCAGTAAGGGTTACATTAAACGTACCTGTATTTGCATAGGCGTGATTCGGACTGTTGATACCAGAAATACCTCCGTCTCCGAAACGCCAGTTTCTTGAAATAATTAATCCCGTTGAATTGTTCGTGAACAATACGCCTATCGTAGCACAAGCAGGATTAGGGTAGGTGAACGCCATTACAGGAAGCGGCTTCACAGTAATTACGACGTTGTTTGAATCCTGACAACCATGAATATCCGTCTCCGATATAGTATAAGTAGTTGTAACACTCGGGGTAACCGTATCATTCGGAGCAGTACTGCTATATCCACCCGGAACACTCACCCAACTATAAGTACTACCTGGCACTTGCGCACCTCCAATTGGTGCAGATTGACCTGCACAAATTGTGGCATTAACACCTGATAAGGCCGCTGGTGCAGGGAACATAGATACATGAACCGTATCTGCAAAAGAAGTACATCCCGCAAAAGTTTGCGTGCAATAGTAATCACCGCTATCCTGATAAAGTGCTAATGGATTCACTGGATTCTGTAAGCTAGAAACAAATCCGTTAGGTCCTGTCCAATTATAAGTGGCTCCTACCAATCCATTCGCAAATAAATTAATATTGGAGTACCAACATACTGGGCTATTACTTGTTGCTACCGGAGCTGGAGGTAATGGAACGGAGGTAATAACTACTGTATCGTATTTATAACATCCAGTAATACTATCCGTCTTCGTTAAATAATAAGTCGTCGTGACACTAGGATTCGCTATTGGATTTGATTTGCTCGTATCATTCAATCCTAGTGACGGCGTCCAAGAATAACTATATCCCCATACCCTTGGAGCTCCAAGGGTGGTGCTCGCACCTAAACATAAATTTCTATCTGCTCCTGCAACAGCAACTGGTAAAGGTTTCACCGTAACCCAAGTACTGTCCGTTACATTACAGCCAACCCCATTCATCGCCGTTACATAATACATCGTAGACACGCTTGGCGTAGCGACTACCACCGGACCAACTGTCGTGTTCAATCCAGCGCTCGGCGTCCAAACATAATTCGCTCCTCCAGTCACCCACATCGTATCTATGCTTTGTCCTTTACAAATGGTAGAATCAAAGTGCGTTACTGTCAATGGCTGAATAGGTAGTACAGTCACAACAACCATTCCGGTGTCTTGACAATTCAATCCGCTAGAACCTGTAACAATATACGTAGTCGTTACAGTCGGTGTCGCAGTGACTGTAGATCCTGTTGTTGGATTTACACTGCTAGAAGGCGTCCATGTATACGTGTTTGCACCGAATGCATTCAAGGTTACAGGAGCACCAGGACAAGAAGTGCCACTTGGTCCTGTCGCATAAACATTCGGCAAGGAATTAACGGTAACAACTTTTGTAATGGAATCAATACATCCATAAATATTCGTTCCTACCAAAGTATAGGTCGTTGTAACGGTCGGCGTTGCAATAACATTGTTTCCGGTGGTCGTATTTAAACTGGCTCCAGGGTGCCAACTGTAAGTACTTGCACCACTACCAATCAAGTTGATACTCTGACCTAAACAGATAGTACTATTGGAAGGAATAATACCCAAATTTGGTAAAGGACGAACAGTGACATAAACGTTATCATTATCTGTACATCCTTTTGCTGTCGTTCCTGTTACACTATATGTATTGGAAGAGCTAGGGATAGCAATTACAGTATCTCCAGTCGTTGATTGCAGGCCTTGTCCACTCCATGTAAAGGTGGTTCCCGGAACGGTTGATGTAGCAATTAAGGTAATCGGTTGGCCGAAACATACCGGATTTGGAGAGGCACTGATATTCACCACGGGCGTCGGATTCACCGTAACAATCATACTATCCGAACCACTGCAACCACGCCAGTCACTAACATTCAAATAATAAGTCGTAGTGCTAGATGGATATACATTTGGACAACAAGACCATGAACCTGAAGGTGACCAGCTATAATTATAGCTAGGTGTTCCATTACTAGCAGAACCTTGTAAGAACGCTGGATTCCCACTACAAATAGTCATACTTGGCCCTGCACTTACAACTGGAATCGGCCATACCGGCACATATACAGTAGCTGTCTTCGAACCACATTCATTCGTTGCAACAACTGTCATTGCGTTACTACCAGCATTCGTAAAAGTTACGTTACCTGGACTTGCACCAGTGCCTGTAGAAGGAGTTCCGTTGTTAAAGGTCCATGCATAATTGGAAATCGTACCACCACATCCATTAAACCCAAAATAGGATGATGGATTAACTGTATTAGAGCCACATGCCCCTGAAACAGAGCTTGTAGTAATATAGGGTAAATCTTTAACGACAGTACTTTGTGAAGCAGATACGGTTCCACAAGCATTGGTAACATTCAAAGTGATATTATAGTTACCCGGTGTAGAGAACGTGAATACAGGATTCTGTGCAGAGTTCGAACCAGAAGAATAAGTATAAGAACCCGAAGAATAATAGATACAACCACTACTATAACTTACAACCCATGAATAGCCTAAAGAACTACAACCAGCCGAACCCAATGAAGTATTAGATACAGTTACGGTGGAAGGTGCACAACCATTTGGCGGAGTCATATTGAATGCAGGCTGAGCCGGTGGTACCACACAGATGGTGCGTGTAAGCGTATCTAAACCACACAAGTGCGTAGAGCCCGTGATTAAGGTAATCGTGTAAACGCCAATTGTATTAAAATTCACACCAAGGGAGTTAGAACCCCCACTCCAAAGATTTGGATCTGTCAAGCCGAAAGTATTACCAAAATTCGAACCACTCGTCCACCCAGTACTCGGACTGATACTCCACATCACAGGATCATTATTGGTGCAAACTCCACTTGCAGCATTATAACCTACAGAAGTATTCGTAAAAGTTGCACTTGAATTCACACATATCGTAGATGCACTCATGCTAAAAGATGCATTCGGAGGAGTGGAAACATAAATTGGCGTAACACTCGCCGCCGTACTTCCACATGGATTATTAACGGTGATGGTCGCTGTGAATGAATTAGGGAACGGACTTGCAAAGGCAGTCAAGCCACCATTACCAGCCGAACATGAAGTTATATTGAAAGTGTGAGAAACACTTGCCGGAGGTGGATGCGTAAAGGTTACAGGCGCAGTTCCATCACCAAAAGTAACAGAGTAGGTCGTTCCAGGAGGATTTGAAGAAGTATTTGTAATTGGAAACGTTAGAGTCCCCCCTGAACAAATATCCGTATTACCAGGACTACCTAACGCAACCGCAGGATTCGATCCAACAAAAACATTATAATGTGCTGTATCAACACAGCCATTCCCGCCAGTGACAATATAGGTCATCGTATATAATCCTATTGCATAGGTATGCGTCATAGTAGGCCCCCAGCTCGCTCCTGTGAAGGGTGCACTTGCATCACCCCAATCAACAAAATAATTCGTATTCGTTGCGCTCGTGCTAGAAGTATTCGTGAAGGTAAAGAGTGCCGTAGGGTTAGAACTACAAACCTTAAAATAAGGAACACCATTGATCGTTGTTGCTCCTGATCCACCCATTGTGGTACTCGGTAGTTGCTTAACGGTAACTGTTTGTGTTGCTGTAGCCGTACAACCATTCGATGCTGTCACGGTTAAGGTTACTGTGTAATTCTGTGTTCCATTACCAGCCGTCGGACTATAACTATGTGTCGGATTCTGTTGATTAGAATTACCACCATCACCAAAATTCCAACTATACGTTAATCCCGATCCTGTACCACTGCCCGTAAATTGTATAGGCGTTTTCGCACATAGCGTTCCACTCGGACTATACGTGAAACTAGCTGTAGGAGGGGTTTTGATAGTAACCACAACCGTGGAGGTATCCGAATTACCATTCTGACACAAGCGGACTACAGTGTAGGTTGTATTAACGGTCGGACTAGCTACAACATTCGCTCCGTTAGTTGTATTCAAGCCCGTGGCAGGACTCCATGTCCAAGTACCACCGCCACCACTAGCAGTTAAATTGACACTTTGGCCCAGACAAACACTGGCAGGATTCGGTGTAATATTTACGCTACATGGTTGTGCTTGTAAGCCAACATGCGCAAAACCTAAAATGATGAAAATTAGGGTTAGTTTTCTCAACATAGTTTTTCGTTTAAGGACGGACTTTGAGTAATTTGCTAAAATAAGAAAAAACGTCTATAATTTCCTTAACAAATGAGATTTTCTGCAGGCATGCTATTTCTTTGCAAAAAGTCATTACAAATAGGGTTCTTAATTATTTTCGATTATTTTTACTCCTCTATTTTATCATATTCTAATTATGCAAAATATTAAATTCGGAACCGATGGTTGGCGCGCAATAATCGCGCAAGATTTTACGTGTGAAAACGTCGCTCGCGTGAGTTATGCCACCGCTAAGTGGCTCTTAAATAGAACACCAAATCCTGTAGTAGTCATCGGCCACGATTGTCGTTTCGCTGGCGAACTCTTCGTTGAAACAGCGATTAAAGTTTTAACAAATATGGGGGTGAAAGTGCTTACACACAAGGGCTTTGTCTCAACTCCAATGGTCTCTTTAGCCACAGTAAAACTAAAAGCGAACGCCGGTATTGTAATCACCGCAAGTCATAACCCTCCTTCCTATAACGGATTCAAAATTAAAGATGCTTTCGGCGGACCAGCAGCGCCTGCAGAAATTACATTAGTAGAATCTCATATTCCTACTGCCACTGAAATTCCTGCAACAAGCCTCCAATCACTCGTTGAGAATGGGATGCTTAGCTATATCGACATGGAAACACTTTATGAAAATCATGTTCGTGAATCCTTCGACCTACAAGCTATCGATAAGGCTGTAAAATTAGGCTACGATGCCATGTATGGCGCTGGTCAACGTATTCTACCTCGCTTATTGCCAAGCGCTGTGATGTTGCATGCGGACTACAATCCAGGATTTAACGGTCAAGCACCTGAACCGCTAGAGCGCAATACAAAAGAGTTCCAACAGTTTATCCGTGAAAAAAAATCTGTGAGCGCTGGCCTTATAACGGATGGGGATGCTGATCGAATTGCAATGTATGATGAAAATGGAAAGTTCATCGACGCACATCATATTCTTCTGCTACTGATTCATTATACCGTGAAATATCGTCAGATGAATGGCAAAGTCGTGGTGGCCTTTTCTACCTCTGACAAGATCAAAAAAATCTGTCAACATTATAATATCCCAGTCGAGATTACGAAAATTGGTTTTAAGTATATCGCAGAGAAAATGTTGGTTGAAGATATCTTGGTTGGCGGTGAGGAGAGCGGTGGAATTTCTGTGAAAGGACATATTCCTGAACGCGACGGAATTTGGGATGGATTACTATTACTCGACTTGATGCGCCTAACAGGAAAATCAATGAGTCAGCTCATTCAAGAAGTCTATGATATCGTTGGAGCCTTCGTTTTCGAGCGTCTCGACTTGCATTTGACAGAAGAAAAAAAGCAAGAAATTATAGCACGTTGTGAAGCTGGAAGCTTTAGCGAATTTGGTGAATATAAAGTAGAACGCATCGAGACGATTGATGGCTATAAATATCACTTAGGGCATGAACGTTGGATCATGATTCGTCCAAGTGGAACAGAACCTTTACTCCGCGTATATGGCGAAGCACGCTCTTCTGAAGAAGTAAATCATTTGTTGGAAAAAGTACGTTCTATCCTCTTAGC
>JACCDJ011744554.1_pt1 | contig 21747 bp, 20 predicted proteins | sample 7444481 | NCBI WGS metagenome assembly JACCDJ01 (sample SAMN15323435, study PRJNA562643) | freshwater metagenome | isolation source: river surface water | place: USA:Blue River Watershed | collected 2017-08-15 | reverse complement strand
TATTCAAAGGTGGAGCTAACGATAATCTTCCTTGGTCATTTCCTATTTATATAGTTGTTGGAAACCACGATATTGATGCTACAGGTAACTTGAATAAAACAACTCTTGGAACATTAATACAGAGCAACTTAATAATCAAAAAAGATTACGAGCCAGAATTTGGAATCTACTTTAATCATTTCCACAGATTGATTGATGAAGAAGCTCAAGAGGGACACTTTACTCATCACCCAGCAATGATAATAGCTGCTCACTCATCTATGTCCACCAAACCAGATCCATTCAATAAGGATGTTTATTTATTTGAAAACACTCCTCTGCACGATAATACTAAAATGATTATTTGCGGACACTTACATGGAGATATGGAGCAGACAAGAGAAGATGGAAAGATTTTTATCAATCCAGGAGCTACAGGTAGGAGATCTGCTAACGATTCAAACTTCAAGAAGAAGATCAAGGTTCTTATCTTGTCTTACACTTTAGATGGAGAGATTCTTGACAAAAAATATTACTATTTGAAGTCAGCTAAACCATCAGAAGAAGTTTTCAAGATGAATGAAATTGCTATCGCTAAACAAGCAAAATCATATTCTCAACAAACAAAAGAAAGAATTGCCAGCATCAGAATTGAAAGCTGGGCATTTACAAATCTTCAAGACAAAATCAAAGCTTTAGAACATGCTTGCAAAGAAGCTAGCCTTTCTGATAAAGTCTGGGAAATTATCAAGAAAAATGTTACAGAAGTAAATAAAAAGGAAGGTTAGCAGTAATGAGTGTAGATTTTGTAGAGCTTCAAAAGCAAATTGACGATCTGATAAAAGCTAAAAATAAATCAGAAGGTGCTATTACAGTGCTTGAAGAGCAGATTTTGACATATAAAACAGAAATTTCAGACATACAAAAAGAATGCGCTGAAAAGTTTGAATGCACTATTGAAGAACTTGCTGAAAATCTAGGAGCTGATGAAGAAACTCTTGTCAGTCTTTTGGATGCTGCTGTTGAAAAATACAATGCTTTTAAGGAATTAAGCAAAGTGAGCAATTCATGACGATAGAAAATTTAGAACAATTTTATGATGAATTCAAAGAAAGTGTTGTTATTGAAGAAACTAAGCTTAACTCTTTGAATGCTGAAATTGACAAAGCTAAAAAATTTATCGCTGATTTAGAAGAAGATAAAAATGATCACAAGCATGCTTATGTCTTCATTAAGCTGAAGGCAGCAGATACTCGTAAAAAAGCAATTGAAGCTATTGAAGCGATTGTTACACTAGGTATCAAACAAATTTATGGTGAAGACTATTCTTTCATGTTCAAAATGAAAGATTATAATACTAAAGATGTTGGCGAACAAAACTATAATTACACAATTACTCCAACAATAGGATGCTTACATAGAGGACAGTTTTGTGAATTTCCATTAACTAGTTGTGGTGGTGGATTGTGTGAAACTGTTAGTATGCTTATCCGATTAGCAGTGATTGAATATAAGCAATTTAGAGGGATGATAGCATTTGATGAATCATTGTCTGGCTTGTCTGCTGATGACAAGCTTGATCAGTTAATTATGTTTTTAGATAGCTACATAAAAGATTCTGAATCACAATTTATGTGGATTACTCATAGGCCAGTTGAATTTGCTCAAATTTCAAACAAAAACTTTATTGTTAGTAGAGATAGCGAAGATGATGCTGGTGTGGCTAGAGTAAGAGCTGTATCATACGAAGAATTGAAATCTATATATGACAAAAACTAACGATCCAACATATGAATTTGTAAGGTCAATTTACATGAAAAATGTGCCTTTGCAAAGTGAATTGTCCAATCCTTTTGCCGCTAATAAAAGACAGAAGAAAAACCCATTAGCAATTAAGGAATCAAAAGAAAGACCAACAGAAATTACTGATTGGTCTGCTAAACATTTTGTAGATTATTTTGCTGAAAACTACAAAGCTGTTTATAAGGGTATATACAAAACCACATATACATCAGACAATAAAATCATAAATATCATTTGTGAGTTTATGGAAGATAATATGCTGGCTAAAAATGAAGGCACAAAAAAATTCATTGATTGGTGCTTCTTGAATAAAGAGATTATTCAAAAGAAATCAGGTCACTTTCTACTTATGGAATTGCCTCATTTCTTGAATAGATATTATCAAGATGTCATTCTCACTAATTCTACAACTTCACAGATTGAAATATTTTCTGAAATTGAAGCTCTTGCAGAAAATGGAAGGTCTAAAGAAATTTATGGTAAGTATGGCATTCCTGTTGCTTGTACCTACTATAAAAACTATCGAGATGTTTCACACAATGATTTAGTAGAAGGCACAAAATTATTCTTATCTAAGCTTGCAAATGGAACTTCTGATGAGAAAAAACTCTTGAATGATATAGTTCAAAAATCAATTTCAAGGTCACCATATATTCCTGGGTTTGAACTAACAGATTGGAGAGCTTTATTCTCTGAAGTTATTGAGAGATTTAAAGAGGAAACTTGGTGGCGTGATCAGGATTATCCAGGGAATCCAAGATTTAAATATGACAAGTTTATAAAATGAATAGCAAAGAAACAGTAGAAGAAATCGAATTACTCCTAAGATCCAAAAGAACAATTTTGTATTTAGTGTCTCAGGAAGAAAACCGTGTAATATCAGCTTTGGAATCAATGTGTTCCAAGGCTGATACTAATTGGGACCTAATAAAATGGGATGTAGTTTCAGGCTTGCATTCTTCTTTTCCTGAATTTATGCCAGTAAAAGAATCTGATAAAAAACTTGATCAAGAAGAAGTGTTAGGCTGGTTTGAAAACTTAATAGTCCCAAAAAATAAATTCTGCCTTCTTATTCTTAAAGATTTCCATAAATATTTTGGACATGGAAATTACAGAGGCCAATTAGAGAATAAGATTATAAGGCATGCTAAAAATTTATCTTATCTATTCTCTACTGAAAACAAAGCTATCATCATTTTGTCTTCTCAATTAGAACTACCAAATGACTTAGAAAAGATAGTTCCAGTAATTGATTTTCCCCTACCAACAAAAGAAGAAATTGAGCATAAAATTTTAGAAATGCTGAACAAAGCATCTAAAAGAAAAGATTTATCTGCTAAGTTTCAAACAGAATATGAAACTTTGGCTTTAGACATAATTGTAAACTCATTTAGGGGACTTACTATCTCTGAATGTGAACAAGTATGTACATATTGCATGATAAAGCACACATCATTATTGCCAGAAGTTATATCACAACAAAAAAGAGACATTATTAGAAAATCTGGTCTTCTTGATTGGATTGATGAAAATATATCAATGTCTAAAATTGGTGGACTTAATGGCTTGAAAGATTGGCTTGATAAAAGAAAAGATGCATTTTCAAAAGAAGCATTAGATTATGGCTTGCCTCAAAATCCAAAAGGTATTCTTCTTGTAGGAATTCAAGGAGCTGGTAAATCATTATTTGCTAAAGCTGTTTCTTCTTATTGGAATTTTCCGCTTTTGAAATTAGACATGGGTAAAGTTTTCTCTGGTTTAGTGGGAAGCTCTGAACAAAATATGCGACAGGTTTTTAAGGTTGCTGAATCTGTTGCACCATGTATTCTTTGGTGTGATGAAATTGATAAAGGCATGTCAGGTTCAAGAGCGTCTTCTTCAACAGATGGTGGAACAACATCAAGAGTTTTAGGTTCTTGGCTCACTTGGATGCAGGATAGGAAAGCACCAGTATTTGTTGTTGCTACCGCTAATGACGTTACTAATCTACCTCCTGAATTATTGAGAAAGGGTAGATTTGATGAAATATTTTTTGTTGACCTTCCAAGATATCTAGAAAGAAAGAAGATATTTACAATTCATCTTGAAAAGAGATCTAGAAATCCCAAGAACTTTAATTTGAACTTCTTAGCTGAAATTACTGAGAGTTTTACTGGAGCTGAAATTGAATCTTCTATTGAGGCTGCATTGTATGAAGCTTTTAGTGACAATAAAAGAGAAGTGACAAATAAAGACATTGAAACTGCAATTAAAAATTCTGTGCCTATTTCAAAATTGATGAAAGAAGACATAGAAAATTTAAGGCTTTGGGCTAGTGATAGGGCTAGAAATGCTTCCAATTATGATGATATAGTGTTGCTTGACGAAGGTGACGATTTATGAGTGATTTCATTGAAATATTAGGCATATCATCTGTAGAGGATCTAAAACAAGGTGCTAGAAACTACAGAAAGCTTAGTGGCAAGGGTTGTGTTCTTTGTGATTACTCTGGATACACCACAAGCAAACTAGGCAAAGCTATTATGTGCTCTTGTCAAAAAGAAAAGTTTTTAGCTGAACTTTTCATTAGAGCAAATGTACCTAAGTCTTTTTATGGAAAAACTGTTGATGATTGGAATACTAGAACAGATTCCGATGGCAATGATTTAGGAATTCAGCAGTCAATAAGTGAGAAGATCTTCATTTTCTTAAACTTCTATAACAAACATCTAAAGAAAATAGTAGGTGGCCATTTACCTAGATTAAGGCATGCTGGGAATGCTGTAAATGAAATCCATTCTTTGATGTTTGAAGGAAGCATTGGTAGTGGTAAGACTTTTATTGCTGCAGTTTTAGTTCAATCAGCCATACGTCAAGGGCTTACTGCTAAATATTATGACTGGTCTGAAATTCTAGACACAATAACAGATTTTAATAAAAAAGATGAAGCTGATACTCTTGTCGAAGAACTTAAGAATCTAGATTTTATTGCTATAGATGGAATTGAAAGTTACAACAATTCTCATTCATCATTCATTCAAAATTTAGACAGAATATCTAAAGCAAGATTACATTCTGGCAAACCTTCTGTTTTACTAAGTATTGGAAATGCTAATCAAATTAGTGTAGGATCAGGTTGGAATAGTCTTCTCAGGAATTGCTTGACGATAAGGTTGCCTCACATAAGATGAAATTAGATCAGCAGGAATTAGAAATTTTATGCCTCTCTGCGCTAGTGAAATATCCTAAATGCATGGATAAATTAATCACTCGTGGAATAGGTGAAGATCATTTTGAATATCAAGCACCAAATGAGAAAACTTGCTTTACTAGAGCACTTTTTATGCTGATTCATAAGTACTGGCAAGAAAGTGGTGGAAGTCTTTTCACGTCTTATGTTTTAGAGTCAAAATTTCAGGAATACAAAGTTGGTGAAAAGACAAAAGTCAAATTACTAACTTTGTGGTCAGAAATTGAAGATACTGACGTTGATGAAAATGACTTTCATGAGATTACAAGTCAAATAAAGCAACGATACTGCTTGAGACTTTTATCCCAAATGCTTTCTGAGGGATATGATGAGCTCAATGCAAATGGTCTTGATGATTCTATTAAGGTTATCCAAAAAAAATTAGACCAGATTCAAGAACAGAAAAATGAAATTGGTGGAGACAAACACAGCTTTGATATTGCTGAGTCTTCTTCTTTCTTTGAATCTGAATATGATAAGAGACTCAATCACCCTGAATTATTTAAAGGAATTGAATGTGGAATCTCAAATATTGATGAGAAAACATTTGGTTGGCTTCCTGGTCAGATAGTTGTATTTTTAGCACCTTCTTCTGGTGGTAAGAGTGTTATGCTCTTGAACTCTGCAATTCATGCTAACAAAAAGTGTGGAAAGAAAGTGCTTTACATGTCTTTTGAAATGAATTCATGGCTTTGTTTATTAAGGCATGTTTCATTATCATATGAAATTCCTTACAGCCAAATCAAAGGCAACACACTTTCACCAGACGAGAAGAAGAAGATTATTGATGGCTTGAAATCAGCAGAAAATGGTCCTTATTTTGAATATGATGTCAACATGGAAGACCCAACTCCTGAATACATTGATAGCAAGATTAGAGATTTGATTGCTACTAAGGGTAAGCCAGATTTACTTGTTGTGGACTATATCGGGAATATGACTGTGCGTAATCCTGGAACAGCTAGCAAAGATTGGGAATTACAGTCTAAAGCTATACAACAATTGTTTATCATGGCTAAGCGATATAACATTCCAATTATCACCGCTCAACAGATTAACCGTGAAACTATTAGAGACAGCCGTAAGAGCAAAGAAAATAATAAATTCATGTCTTACGATCAAGCTGCTGCATCTGGTGGACAAAACTTAATGCACTTGTGTACCTATGCTATTGCTATGGAGCCTAATCGTGAAAAGGGTTACTGTATTCTTCACCCTGTAAAAATGCGTGATGCTTTCTTCCATCCATTTCCAATTGCTATGGACCCTGAATATAATAAAGTAAGAGAAATGGACAAAGAAGAACAAGAGCAAATCATGGGTCTTCATCAAATGTCCAACGGTGCAACTACGGTAACAAAACCTGCTGCTTCTGACACTGCATTAGAAAAAGTACCAATGAAGAAGCGCAATGATGTTCAGGAAGATGATGAAGAAATCTTTGTTGTTCCTGATAATGATGATGACGAAATTGAAATTACAGATTGGGTATTAAGTTGAAAGAGAAAATAACTAGACAGTTTATTATCCAACTTAATAAGATGGTAAAAATTGATGAATTTATGGAGTCTGAATATGATTCAGACTTTATTTATTCTAAGAATTCTGGATGGGCAAATACTAACTGCCCAATGCCTAACCATGAAGATTCAAGCCCGTCTTTTGGAGTAAATTTAGAAACCAATACATACAATTGCTTTGGTTGTGGAGCTTCAGGAGACATTATAAAATTAATCCAAACAGTAGAAGGTTTTAATTTTATAGAAGCTGTTCAAAAATTATCTTTACATGCTGGTATCGAAGTCGAAACAGTAAATTTAGATATGAAATATTTGGTTAATGAATTTCAAAGTAAGATTCATGAATATCTAAAAATTGAAAACACTTCTTTATTTCCTGGTGGTTTGAATGAAATTAGCTTTATGTTTGCAATGTCAGAAAAGGGTAAAAGAATTTCATCTAAATACAATCAAGATCCTCAAATAATCAAATGGATAGATGAACAATATAAAATTTTTGATGATTTGATGGATAAAAAAGATTACAATAATATCACCACATTCTGGAAAAATTACAATAAAAATCTCAAAGAGTATGTAAATGAACTTGCAAAAACCTAATGAAATACATCACGAAGACCTACTAAAAGATCTGTCAAACTCTCCCACTGAAATCCCAATCAATCTTATCGTTAATGGTACACTAGCCAAGAAGCTTCATTTTGTTATAACTTTGCTTTCCAAATATTACAACTTGCCAGAAGATGAAATTATCAAATTTATTCTTAGGCAGGGAGTAGAGAAAGAAATAGAAAAAATTGGCAACGTGTTCTCAGACTAAAGATTACATCACAATAAATCCTGAACTAATTCCTCAAGTCTTATCTAATAACGAATCAGATATTTTTATATTATGGCTCGTTATGAAAAGGGCTGATAAGAATGGTTCAGGATTTGTTTGTTTTAGCCAGATCTTAGAAGTGGCAAGAACTATCTTCAACTTTCAATCTACATATGTCTATAAAATTTTCAATAAAGGCATAAACAAATATTGGTCTGATATTTGTATTCATAAAGGCAAAAAATCCGCTTCTCTTTACGGGTTTGGCAAAGTAATTACAAGACTTTCTCCAAAAGTTTCTAAAAGCAAATGTATAGCTTTGCCTTTTTTCTTATTTGAAAATTCATCTACTAAAGTTATTAAGCAAATCTTAATAGCTCTATTTGCAGCTCGATTTGAAGATCCAAATCCTATAAGCATCCTAGCCTTATCTAATATATTAAATTTGAGTGAATCTACAATCAGAAACGCTATCAAAGAATGTAATTTGGTTGATAAGATTTTTAACTTTGAAATTTTAGAAGAAAGTGAAACAAAAGCACCACTTGTTTCAATTATCTTAAATTCAGATCATCCTTGGGGTATGAGAATTATTGAACAAGATGAAAAATATCTTCTTGTAAAACAGATTTCTAACTCATACAAAATAAAGGATTTGAATTTCTTGCCGTATGAATATAGACCCAAAGAGCTCAAGAAAATTGACAAAACATTACTTGAAATCTTGCCTAAAAAACTGTATTCTAAAAGAGATAAAAATATATTTGCAAACGGCAATAAAGTAATTGTTTGTGAGCAATAAAGACTGTGTTAGTAAGTGAATGACTGTCTTTGACGGCGCTTACATGAAAGGTCAATATGTGTAACAATAAGGATTTTGTGCATCTTCACGCACACACTCATTTTTCTATTCAAGATGCTTTGCCTTCCCCATCTAAATATGCTTTGAAGGCTAGAGAAATGGGTTTTAGGGCCACTGCTATAACAGACCATGGAAAGATGTCTGGTACTGTTGAATTTGTATCTAATTGCAGAAGCCAAATAGAAAATGTTGAGCAAATCAAACCTATTATTGGTATTGAAGTGTATACCTGCCCTGATAGATTTGATAAAAGTAAGACAGAAGATGGTAAGCGTCAAAAACTCAATCACCTTACACTGTTGGCTCAAAATGAAGTGGGTTATAAAAACTTACTTGCTTTATCAGCTTTAGGTAATGATCCAGAAGCTTTTTACTATTCTCCTAGAGTTGATTGGGGATGTTTAGAAAAGCATTCTGAGGGTGTTATTGCTTTGTCTGGGTGTTTAGCTTCAGAAGTAAATCAAGCACTTATGAAAGAAGACATTGAAAAGGCATATTCCACTGCTAATAAATTCAAAGACTTATATCAAGATAGATATTTTGTAGAGCTTCAATATCATGGTATTGAAGAACAGAAAAACAATCTGCACCATTTATTAGATATTGCAAAGAAGCTTGATATTCCAACCGTTGCTTCTAATGACGTTCACTATTTAGATAAGCTTGATTGGAAACTTCATGATGTCTTGATTCAAATGCGAGATATGCGTGATGAGAAAACTGGCATTACTAAAAAGAATGGCAAAAAAGAAGCTTATGGCACACATCAATTTTATCTAAAGTCACATGATGAAATGATGAAAATTTTTGGCACTGTTCCTGAATGTGTTAAAAACTCTGTCTTAATTTCTGAAATGGTGGATGATTTTTTTAAGTTAGATGTAGAACACAATCTTCCTAAAGCAATCATTCCACTTGATAATCCAAAATTTGTTCAATTTTGGAAAACTAATCTTCCTTACAACAACGCTAATGAAGCTTATCTTGCCTTCAGAGCATTTTCAGGATTACAAAATTTAGGTTTTGCAAATAATAAAAGTTATGTATCCAGATTGAGGTCAGAATTATCTCAAATCTGGTATATGGGTGTAACTGACTACTTCTTGATTCAAAATGAAATGGTTGAATTCATGAAGTCACAAAACATCTATTATGGCATCCGTGGTTCTGGTGTTGGGTCTCTTGTTAACTATTGTCTTGATGTTTCTTCTGTAGACCCTATTAGATGGAATCTTATGTTTGAGCGTTTTCTTAACCCAGGAAGAGGCACACAATATAAGATCAACATTTCAGAATATCCAGCTAAACAATGGATACAAGAAAATGGCAAGATGGATCAAACTAAATATTCTAAGGCTATCACTAAAGTCTGTAAGAATTGGCTTAGTGAAAATCCAGAATATGCAAAATATGAGCCTGAAATTTTGAAAGAAATTTGGGTTTTAGAGAATCAAGGTCTCTCATCTTACATTTGTGATTTAGCAAACAATGATATTACAACAAAAGATAATGAGAGTAATCTTTGGACAGCACATATATTAGGTATTTGTGAGAAAGAGCCTGATGGTGGTTTGCATGTAGCTAAGGTTGCTACACTTCCTGACGTTGACACCGATATTGATGCTTCTCGACGTGCTGAGGTAATTGATTGGGCAGTTGGTAGGTTTGGTGCTGATCATGTAGCTCAAATTGGTGCTTGGGGTACATATGGTGCAAAAGCTGCTGTTGTAGGTTCATTAAAGACATCTGAACGATTCAATCAAAAATTTGGTGACAATGTTCATCAAGCAGCTTTACAAGTTTCTGCCACTATTCCAAAAGTTCCTGATATTACTATTGATGAAGCATTAGTTGATAGTCCAGAATTTAGAAATCATTACAGCTATTGGAAAGAAGAAATTGATATTGCCAAAAAACTCGTTGGCACTATTTCAAATTTCTCTGTTCATGCTGCTGGTGTTATTATTTGTGGTGATCCTGTAAGTGAACATGCTCCAATAGAAAACTCTAAAGGCAACTTATGTTCAGGATTTGATATGTTCAATGTCGAAAGAGTTGGGCTTGTCAAATACGATTACCTTGGACTAAACACATTCACTCAAATTGCAAACACTATCAAGATGATTAAGGATCGTACTGGTAGAGAAATTGATGTTAGAAAAGACATTGATTTAGAAGATCCCAAAATTTATAAAAATATTTATGCAAAAGGTAAAACTGCTTCTGTATTCCAGTTTGCTTCTAGAGGCATGCAAGATGCTCTAAGAAAAGTGAATGCATCAAACATGGAAGACCTTATTGCAGTTGTTTCACTTTATCGTCCAGGGCCATTAGAATATATCGACACTTATGCTGAAGGAAAGAAGAATCCTGAAGCTGTTGTTTATGATGACCCTATTACTCAAAAGCACCTTGAAGTTACTTACAACATCATGGTTTATCAAGAGCAAGGTATGCAATTAGCTCGTGATATGGCTGGATTTGATCATAATGAAGTAGACAAATTAAGAAAAGCTATTTCAAAGAAAAATGACAAGCTCTTTGCTGAAGTAACTGAATTATTTAGAGAAAAATCTTTACAGCGTGGTGTTAATGAGTCTGCAGTAGATTCTGTGCTTTCATTAATGTCTAAGTTTGTGGGCTATGCATTTAACAGGTCTCATGCTTGTTCATATGCAATTCTCTCATTCTGGACTGCTTGGCTACGATTCTATTATCCTCATGAATGGCTTGCTACTTGTATTCATCTGGCAAAAGATGATGAAGATAAGGTTGCTATGCTTAAAAAAGAATGCGATATGGAAAGAATTGCATTAAAAGACCCTAATGTAAATGAATCAGGAACAACAACTCTGGTAAATGACAAGAATGAAATTATGCTTCCTCTTTCATCTGTCAAGGGTGTGGGTTCAAGAGCTGAAGATATAGTTAAACATCAGCCTTTTGAAGACTGTAAGGATTTGTGTTTTAGAGCTAGGCCAAACAAAGGAATGATTTTTGCTCTGGCTAAAGAGGGTGCTTTGGATTGTTTGCCAGATAGTAGAACTTTTGAATTTGTTCATGAATTTATGGAATACTGGGATGAACTGGTAGAAGAAAGAACAAAAGAAGAAAGAAATGCTTTGAGGCTTAAGAAACTTAAAGAGAAAAATTCTTTGTCATTTCAAGATATAATAAAGAATAAAGTATCGGATAATAAGACGCATTCAGATAAGGGAAAAAGCTTATCTCAACTTCTGCAAGACGATTTGTTTGATTGAGGTGCATTATGTATTATGATGATGAAGATGATGACGAAAATTATGTTAGCGTAGACAGTGATGAAAGCGATGAAAACAATCTTGTAATTGCAGATATTTTATGGGGACCTAATCCTGATAATGTTGATTGGCAAGATGCTAACTTTGCTAGTGAAATTGTCTCAAGGCTTAAGGGTGTAACAGAAGAAGGCTTTCAAAAAGAAGTTGAAAGCTGGAGATTAAATATTTCTATTCTGCCTCATTTTGACGAAGTTGAAATGCGCAGAGAAATAAGCAATTGGGATATAAGCGTACCTTCAAAACATGAATTTGATTTTGGAAACTTTGCTATTTCATATTCAAAGCAAGTTCAATACAGAAACAGAATTACTGAAATGATTTCTGTTGTGTATGCTCATCATGAAATTCTTTTTCAAGCACATAAGAACTTGAAAGAAATGGCAATTAAGCTTACATCTGGAGCAAAGCATGATAAGGAAGCTACTGCAGCTTTTGCCGTTCATAGATTTGTAGCTCCAATGTCTCATGCTAAAAGATTTCTTACATATCTTGAACATGTACTAAGAAACATTGATTTTGCTGCTTCTCAAATGGATAGAATGTTGAGAGAACACCAAGCTTTATCAAGAATTAATCAGGTATATAATGCTGAAGGTATGTCTCAATTTTATTCAAGGGACACACCTACAAACAGTCAGTATAATAAACCCAGTGCAAAGATCAAGACTAGAAATTCTAGAATAGATTAGATTTCTATTGACACTGCCAAAATCTAATGATATAAAAGAAACAAGGGTCCTAAGTGCCCTTTTAGAGGTAAAAACAAATGAGATTATCACCATCCAGTCTGCTGAAGACTGAAACAACGAAGCCAAAAACTTCAAACTCGATGTTCAACTTTAGGGAAGATGTTGTCGATCTTTCCGTCAAGAATGCACCAAAGGTCGCTCGTCGATTGCGCCTTATTGGTGATCCTTATATGTTCTGGGAATTTACCGATAAGGTTTATGTTCCTAACCCAACCAATGACCCAGCTTTGCGTGGTAAGACCATCAAGAAAGAATTTCCTGATGCTCATATTAAGAAGTCTTTCACCCGCATTGGTCATGAAGATCAATCTCAATGTCCTTGGAAGAAGATGGGTTACATCTGCACAATGCAGTTTGCACAAAACTGCCTTGAGAAGCAAGATGATGGAACTTGGAAAGTAAAAGTTCTGAAGAAGGGTAAGGCTATTTTCCACAAGATTGCTGAGGAAATTGCTTTACGCTATGCTGATGAGACCAATGAAGATGGTGATGGTCGTCACTTTGGAACTCGTAATGCTCCTTGCATCAAGATTATTGCTGAAGCAACAGGTAAGCAACCACCTCTTTCTGTCGATTACAAGATTCTTTTTGAATCTAAGCCAACTTACATTGATGATGACATGATTGAGCTTTTACGTAAAGCTGGTGATCCATCAACTGAGAAGTTGGTACGTGAGCGTACTCGCTATGAGAAGGAGCGCAAGAGCGATCCTCTCATGCCTGAGTGGGAAGATTTCTTTGCTTACGGATTTGCTCTTGAGCAGATTTATAAGTTCACTCCTGTAGCCTCTGATGAATCTGACACTGTTTCAATTCCTTCTAAACCAGTAGTTGAAGAAGAAGAAGAGATTACTCCAATCATGACAAATCTTAAGCCATTTGCAGCCGATGAGGATGAAGATGAGGATGAAGGTTTTGTCGTAAAGCCACCTAAGAAGGCTCCTGCTAAGAAGACTGTTGTCATTGAAGAAGATGATGAAGATGATGATGACAATCCTTTAGGCTGGATGGGTAATCGCTAATATGTTGGGGGATAGATTTTTCTATCCCCCAATTAGGAATTTTAAAAGTGAAAAAAGAAGAACTTTCAGAACTAATCGACAAAGACCAAGAGCGACTTCTTAAGCAAAAACTTAAGGCTTTAGGCATTGATGAAAAATGCATAAAGTCTGGAGATGTTGAGAATATTGAATTTATCCCAACAGGAGTTTTTGAAGTAGATTCAATTCTTGGTGCTGGTATGGGCATTCCAACAGGAACTCTAATTGAGTTTTGTGGAGAATCTCAATCAGGAAAAACTTGGCTTGGCTATAAGCTTATTGCTGAAGCTCAAAAGCAAGGCAAGAAATGTGCATTCTTCAATATTGAGAATTCATATTATCCTCAACGTGCATTGTCTTGTGGTGTAAACACAGGACAGCTTTTATTAGTTGAAAACGTTGGGTCAGCTGAAAAATATGGTGAATTACTTAAGTTCATGGTAGAGGGTGGAAATTTTTCCGTCATTGTAGTTGACTCAGTCTCAGCTATGATTCCTAACGATGAACTTGAAAAATCACTTGAGCAGGTTCAAACAATTGGTCTCCATGCTCGTTTTGTCAAGCGTTTAACAAAAGACCTAACTGCTAAGACTGCTGCTTCTGGAACAATTGTAGTTCTTATCAATCAACTTTATATGGGTGCTGGTGCTATGCCAGGTTCTATGGTTAAAACTGCTTCTGGTGGTAATGCTATGAACTACTTTACTCATATGCGCTTATGGATTAATAAGATCAATGGTGCAGCTGGACAAGTTACCAAGAAAGATGCTGAAGGTAAGGATGTCGTAATTGGTGGCAAGAGCAAAGTTCTTGTCATGAAGACTCGTTATGGTCAGCCTGGTGTAACTGGTGAATTCAAAATCATGTTTACTGATGATGAAACTACAAATCCAGTTGATGAATTTCTTTATAAGGCAAAAGCTAAAGGCTTTGAATATATTAAAGAAATTAGAAAGAAGTTTATCTACACAAACACTGACACTGGTGAAGTTGTTGAATCAAAAGATGCTTATGAATTTTGTAAGCTGTTAATGTCTCAACCATCTCCAGTAAAGAGAACTCGTGGAGATATGTCAACTACAGCTTTTGAATATATTTGTGGAAGATTGAAAGTTGTTGGAAAGCCTTTGAATGATCTGTGTGAAGCTATCAATAAAGGCCCTGCATCTGATGATATTGATGATTTAGATGACGATGATGGCATTTCATTTGATGAAGCTGCAAAAGCTATGTTAGACTAGAAAAATCCCCTCTTTGGAGGGGATTTTTTCTGTCACTATTTACTTGATTTACAATAACTGATAAACTAAGCATATGTCTAACCGTGAACAGAATTACAATCAATTCATAAGAAATTTCAAAGAGAATAATTCTGTCCAAAATTATTTCACTTCTAGAAATCTTTCTCAAAAACTGATTGACAATAACTTGGTAGGATTTTGTCCTGTTTATTCAAGTTATGAATTTCCTTTGCTTAGGGGAAGATTGATTGTTCCTATAAGAGATGTTCACGGTAATGTGATTGCGATGGCTGGTCGTCAAATACCTCAATTGATGGATCAAACTGTGGAATCTTTTTGGGAAACTTATGGGAAAGAACCAGCTAAATGTTTAGAAAGAATATCTAAATGGAAAAAAGGCAAATGGATAAATGAGCCTTATCAGAGAAATAAAAATTTATTCTTTTTAGATAAAGCTAAAGATGCAGCTAGAAAACGAAATTATCTTGTCCTAGTAGAAGGGTATTTTGATGTTTATAGCTTTTATTCTAATGGCTTTGAAAATGTAAGCGCTTTATGTGGCACTTCTATTTCAGATTATCAAGTGGCATTATGTGCTAGGTATTGCGACAACATTGTTTTGATACTTGATGGTGATGAGCCTGGAAGAATAGCTGGAGAAAAGATATTCAAGAAGATTCAAGAGCTTGGTGTAAATTGTCTTATTATTTATTTACCAGACAAAATGGATCCAGATGATTTTGCTTTTTCATTTGATTTAGAAGCTCTTGATCTTGCAATAAAGCACTCGTTAGAAAATAATAAAAAATTACTTAAGATAAAGGTATCTTGATGCAAAGTATTAGCACTGTTTGGAATATGAGACCTTGTGACAATTCTGTATGTGGTGAATTGGCATATGAACTTGAAATACCCACACCTGTAGCAAGAGTTATGGCTACACGGGGTATTGATAGTGTTAAGAAAGCAAAAAGTTTTACTACCTTAAAAATTGAAAAGCTCCACAATCCATTCTCTCTTCCTGATGCACAAAAGGTAATAGACAGAATCAATAAAGCTATTGATTCTGGAGAAAAGATTTTTGTTTGGGGTGATTACGATGTTGACGGTATTACATCTACTGCTATTGTCGTAACAGCACTAAAGATGCTTGGTGCAAATATTGAATACAAGGTTCCTCACAGAATGGAAGATGGATATGACATCAAAGTGCATTCTGTTGATGAAGCTTTACAAAGAAATGCTCAATTGTTGATGAGTGTTGACTGTGGAATTGTTGCATTTGAAACTGCTGAGTATGCTAAGAAATGCAACTTAGACTTGATCATCACAGACCACCACCACCCTTCACATGATGGAAAAATACCTGATTGTATAGGTGTAGTGAATCCTAACAGAGACGATCCACATTATCCAGGTGAGCATTTTGCATCTTATAAAACAGATGATTTCCAAAGATATCCTTGTGATTTTCTTGCTGGGTGTGGCATTGCTTTTAAGTTGATGTTGGCATTGGCTAGTTCAAGAAAAGCAAACATTTTTGAATTTGTTGATGCCTTGATTGAATTTGCAGCTCTTGGAACTGTGGCTGACGTTGCTCCTATGATTGATGAAAACAGAATCATCGTTAATTATGGATGCCAAGTACTATCAAGAAGCACAAAACCCGGTATCAAAGAATTACTTAGGATTGCTGGTGTTAAGGAAGTGTCAACCACTTCTATAGGTTTCCAAATTGGCCCTAGAATCAATGCTATAGGTCGTTTAGCTGATGCCGGTACTGCATTGAGTCTTTTGTTAGCTGAAGATGACATTACAGCCAATTTATTAGCTAATCAATTGAACAATGCTAACACTAAGAGACAAGAGCAACAAGAAAAAGCAACAACTGAAGCAATTCACTATGTTTCAGAAAATTTTGATTTAGAAAACGAGCACATTCTTATTGTTGGAAGAGAAGAATGGCATCCGGGTTTGATTGGTCTTATAGCTGGAAAATTAGCAGAAACATTCAACAAACCTACACTAGTTTGTTCTTATAAAAAAGATGGTTATGCTAAAGGCTCCTGTAGATCAGTAAGAGATTTCAATATTCTTGAAGCCTTAAAATCAGAAAAAGCTTGGGCGTTATTTAAGAAAAGAGCTGATGGTTCTACTGTATGTGGCGGTCATGCTTTTGCTGCTGGCTTTGAACTTGCAATAGATAATATTCCAGCAATGCGTTCAGCTTTGAATGAATTTGCAAAAGATAAATTAGGTGAACCATCTCAAGAAAAGATTATTGATATTGATTCTCTGATGTCTTTTGTTGATTTGAATATCAAAACTTATAACCATCTTCTTAAATTATCGCCTTTTGGATCAGGTAATCATAATCCAGTATTTCTCACTAAAAGCATGACTATTGTAGATTGTAAGTTGATGACAAATGGTAAACATGCAAAACTCAGGTTAAGCAATGGTGAAAAAACTTGGATCACTGCTAATGCTTGGAGACTTGGAGAGGTTTGTAAGAGTTTTAAGCAAGGCGACAAAGTTGATGTTGTTTATAGTTTAGACATTGATACTTGGTCAGGAACAAATTCTCTTGTTATGATTGTGCAAGATATAAAAATGAGTTAATTTACAATTTTTTAATTTCTACATATAATTACAATATCGTTGGGGAGAATATGTTGTGACTGATGATATTGTAAAACAATTAAAAATTAAGACTCAAGAAAATTTAGAGAAGGCAATCTTGAAATATCAGGATGCTTTACTTACTGATAATAAATGGGCAATCGACAAAAGCTATAAAGAAATTTGCAAGCTTTATCCACCTTATTTACACATGCAAGAATGGTGGAATCAATATCATTACTTATATGACTCACAAGAAGATTTTGCATCTGATTATATAAAGATTTTTTGTAATGTCTTATCTAATTGGAAACCTAGATCAACCCGTAAGCAATCAAGATATGGCGGTAGTGGTGAGTTTAAAAATTATTTTATCGGCGCTCTTCAACACAACTATATCAATCTAGTAAAAGCTGATAATGCTGGAAAGAGAAACCCAACTCAAAAATGCCCTGTTTGTGAGAAATGGGTCAATCCTCTTTCCACTCATATTCTTCATTGTCACGCTAGTATTTTATGGTCACATCTTAAGAACACTGGTTATGTTTTAGAAGAAATTGAAAGATGTCCATTCTGCAAATCACACAAGATGCCTAGAAGCTATGAATGTGATGAAAACTGCCCAGATAAAAAAGAAGATGGGTGTCAAAAATGCATGATTCAAAAAAGAACTGAAGTAATCAAGAAGCATATTTTATCAAAGCATTCTTCTTTGTTATTTCAAAAATTTAATGAATTATATCCTGATTATCAAACTGTTTCTCCAAGAGCTTTAAGTGTTTATTTATCTGAAGAAGATGATGGAGAAGATGTTTGTTATTATGATAGTTTGAAAGACGATAACAAAATTCAAGACTTTTTAAAGCTTGAAATGAGTGATATAGAATCAAAGATAATCAAGAATATTTTGAATGGAAATCTCAAGGTCAAGTACGATCCAAGACTATATCATTGTTCAATTTCAGAGTTTAATATTGCTGTAGAAAATATAAAGAATAAGATGTCAATGGCTGGCATAGAAGGTAGTTTATAATGGAAAATATTGAAGAACCTGTTACAACTGTGATAACAAATGAAAAGAAAGCAACAGCTAACGATCCAAGAATCTTAAAAGCTCGTGGTGGAGATTTTAATAATCCTGATCCATCAAAAAGACCAACTGATCCTGTTGGTTTGTCTAGAAGTATTTTGCATGTACTTAAGGATTATGAGTATGTCAGAGTTTTGTCTGTAGGTCCAACAGCATTATCCTCTGTTATGACAGCATTCCGTTTAGCATCAAGAGAAGTAGAATCTCTCACAAATGGATCTGTTTTGGTGCTAAGGCAATCAGAATACAACGCTGAAATTGCTGGTAAGAAAACCAAGGGTATTTCAACTAGAATCTTTGCTATTGACATCAAATTTGCACTATAAGAGATGAACAGAAATAGCTGGATCAAAGAAAAGAAGCAAATCTTAATTGATCATTTTCTTAACAAGAAACAAGAAGATCTTAACAAAATATCTCAGGAATCAGTTAGTCAAAATCAGAATAAAATAGTAACAAAGTTTACCCCTTGGGCGGAATTAATAGACCAGGCTAAAACTTGTAATACAGAAATTATTCAATCATCTCTTGACATGGACGTTTGTGGTTTTAGGTTGTCAGACAAGAAATCACAAGCGATCTTAGACATTGCATTTGAAAGAAAAGTTACTGAGATTTTACAGGAACTTAATTTGGACTTTGATTATTTTGAAAGTGCAAGAGAGGCAATTGTTGACCACATTTTAGCTAACAGATGGGATAAAAGAAAACTTCATGAATTGGTTAAAAAGATAAGATTATTAGATCTAGACGAGTTGCCAAAAAACATTTAATACCTCATAATACAAAAGGAAGGGATAAAAATATCTGATTGATTTCTTTCAGGTATTTTTTATTGTCAAAAAATGGAAAAGATTTTACAAGAGAACAAAAACAGATTTGTTTTGTTTCCAATAGAGCATCACGATATTTGGGATTACTACAAGAAGGCTCAGCAGGTTTTCTGGACAGCTGAAGAGATTGATTTAGCTCAAGATCTTACTGACTGGGAAAAATTGAATGAGGGTGAGCAGCATTTTGTGAAGCATGTTTTGGCTTTCTTTGCTGCTTCAGATGGAATTGTAAATGAGAATTTAGCTGAAAATTTTGTTGCTGAAGTGCAGTATACAGAAGCTAAGTTTTTCTATGGCTTTCAGATTATGATGGAGAATATTCACTCCGAGACATACTCCCTTCTCATTGACACATATATTAAAGACAAAGAAGAACAAAACCATCTTTTCAACGCCATCGACACAGTTCCTGCCGTTCAAAAGAAAGCAGAATGGGCTCTCAAGTGGATTGGCTCTGAATCATTTGTAGAGCGTCTTATTGCTTTTGCTGCTGTTGAGGGAATTTTCTTCTCTGGCTCGTTCTGTTCAATTTTCTGGTTGAAGAAGCGTGGTTTGATGCCAGGTTTATCCTTCTCAAATGAATTGATTTCTCGTGATGAAGGCTTACACACTGACTTTGCCGTTCATCTATACAAGAACCATATAGAGAACAAGCTTTCTCGTGAGCGCATTCTTGAGATTATTGATTCTGCTCTCAACATTGAAAAAGAATTTATTACAGAAGCACTTCCAGTAAGCTTAATTGGTATGAATTCTGAATTGATGAAACAATACCTTGAGTATGTTTCAGATCGCTTACTTATGGATCTTGGTGTAGGCAAGGTATACAACACTGAAAATCCATTTGATTTCATGGCTAACATTGCTTTACAAAATAAGACAAACTTCTTTGAGAAGAGAGTTGCAGACTATGTCAAGAGTGGCGTAGGTGAAGTGCAAGAGCAAATTTCATTTGATGAGGACTTTTAGTTATGGATATTATCAAGCGTAATGGGACAGCAGAGCCCCTCAAGCTAGAAAAAATTTCATCCCGTATCAAAAAACTCACATACGGCCTTAATGAGAGAGTTGACCCAGACAAGGTTAGCACAAAGGTCGTATCTGGACTATATGATGGTGTATCTAGCACTGAACTCGATCAATTAAGTGCTGAAACTGCAGCGTCAATGGTAACGGTTCATCCTGACTTTGGTAAATTGGCAGCCAGGATTGCTATTACTGCACTTTATAAGGATGTTGAAAAAGATTTCTCAGTAGTTGCTAAGAAATTGTATGACTACATCAATCCTAAAACTGGTGATAGTGCTGGGATGATATCTGATGAAGTGTATGATGTGATTCAAAAAAATTCTCAAGCACTCGATGCAATGATTGTGCATGACAGAGATTTTAATTTTGATTACTTTGGCTTCATGACCTTACGTAAATCCTATCTTTTGAAGGTGGATGGTAAGGCTGCAGAAACTCCTCAACATCTTTATATGCGTGTAGCTGTTGGTATTTGGCGTGATAATTTGGAGATGGTTCAAAAGACTTATGACATGCTTTCACAAGGTCTTTTCACCCATGCTACTCCAACTCTTTTCAATGCGTCAACTAATCGCCCTCAATTGTCATCATGTTTCTTGCTTGACATTGATGACGACAGTATTCCTGGAATTTACAAGACACTCTCAGATTGTGCTTTGATTTCTCAATCTGCTGGTGGAATTGGTATCAACATTCACAAGATTAGAGCAAAAGGCAGCTATATCAAGGGCACTAATGGATATTCAAATGGAATTATTCCTATGCTCAAGGTATTCAACGAGACTGCTAGATATGTTGATCAAGGTGGCGGAAAGCGCAAGGGTTCAATTGCTGTATACCTTGAGCCTTGGCATGGGGATATCTTTGAATTTCTTGAATTACGTAAGAATCAAGGAAAAGAAGAATTACGTGCAAGAGACTTGTTCTTAGCTATGTGGATTCCTGACTTGTTCATGAAGCGTGTTGAGGCTGATGGTGATTGGTCGCTATTCTCTCCTGACCAAGTTCCGGGATTGATTGATGCATATGATTCACCAGACAAGAAAGCGTTTACTGAGCTTTTTGAGAAGTATGAAGCAGAAGGCAAAGCACTCAAGACTATTAAGGCTCGTGAATTGTGGGAGAAGATTCTTGATTCACAAGTTGAAACTGGCACACCTTACATGCTTTACAAAGATGCTTGTAACTATAAGAGTAATCAGAAGAATCTTGGAACAATCAAGTCTTCAAATCTATGCACTGAAATTATTGAGTACACAGACAAGAATGAGACTGCAGTTTGTAATCTTGCTTCTATTGCATTGCCAAAATATGTAAGTATTCCATCTGGTAAGGTGCGTGAGAAGGATAAGAAATTACGCAAATATGATTTCAAGTTATTATATGATGTTGTTTATCAAGCAACTGTCAACTTGAATCAGGTTATTGATGTAAATTACTACCCAACTCCAGAAACAAAAGCATCAAACCTCAAGCATCGTCCTATTGGTTTGGGTGTTCAAGGTTTGGCTGATACTTTTGTTCTCATGGGTCTCCCGTTTGAATCTGAATAAGCTCGTAAATTGAACAAGGATATCTTTGAAACAATTTATTTTGCTGCTCTTACTGCC
>JACCDJ010164624.1_pt1 | contig 21794 bp, 21 predicted proteins | sample 7444481 | NCBI WGS metagenome assembly JACCDJ01 (sample SAMN15323435, study PRJNA562643) | freshwater metagenome | isolation source: river surface water | place: USA:Blue River Watershed | collected 2017-08-15 | reverse complement strand
CAGTCAGCGACTCGTCTTTCATATCACGCATATTGAATTGTAAAAAGGAAACATCATGGCATTTGTAAAAAAAGGTGATGACCGCAAGAACAAGCGTCCAGCACAAAACCCATTATTTAAACGTAAACGTTTTTGCCGCTTTACTGCTGCTAACGTTGACCAGATCGATTACAAAGATGTAGACACACTACGTGACTTCATCGGTGAAAACGGCAAGATCACTCCTGCACGTTTAACTGGTACTAAAGCTTTGTATCAGCGCCAATTAGAAACAGCTATCAAACGCGCGCGCTTTTTAGCTTTGATGCCTTTCACTGACCAACATAAGAAATAATCAGGAGTCACTATGCAAATTATTCTCCTAGAAAAAGTAGCTAACCTTGGTAACTTAGGCGACGTTGTTCGCGTTAAAGATGGTTTTGCTCGTAACTTTTTGATCCCACAACGTATGGCTCGTCGTGCTACAGCTACAGCAATCGCTGAGTTTGAAGCAAAACGTGCTGAGTTGGAAAAACTAGCAGCTGAGAAATTGGCAGCAGCAGAAGCAGTTGGCGCTAAGTTGACTGGTTTAGTAGTTGAAATCAAACAAAAGGCTGGTGTTGATGGTCGTTTGTTCGGTTCAGTAACTAACCATGACGTTGCTGATGCTTTGAAAGCTAAAGGCTTCACAGTTGAAAAAGCTTCAGTACGTATGCCAACAGGCCCATTAAAGATTGTTGGCGATCACAAATTATCTGTAGCTGTTCACACAGACGTAGTTGTTGAAATTACTGTCCAAGTGATTGGTGAGCAGGCGTAATTAATCATTTGATTGAACGATATCTACTTGATATCATCAGTTCATGATTGATTCAGCTGTTCAAGCTTTAAAAGTACCTCCGCATTCCGTCGAGGCCGAGCAATCGGTACTCGGCGGTTTGCTTTTGGACAACTCTGCATGGGATAGAGTTGGGGATGTGCTCACGGAAAAAGACTTCTATCGCCCTGATCATGGCTTGATTTATCGTGTTATCGGTAAATTGGTGGGTGAGGGTATGCCGGCGGATGTGATTACGGTATCCGAGGCTATGAAAACTCAGGGTGGTGGCGATACGATTGGTATCGATTACCTCAATGCATTGGCCCAATCAACGCCAAGCGCTTCTAATATCCGTGGTTACGCTGAAATCGTGCGTGACCGCAGTGTTCTACGTCGTCTCATTCAAACTTCAGACACCATTGCTGGTAGTGCATTCACTCCGGACGGCCGTTCTGTTCAAACCATTTTGGATGAGGCTGAATCTCGTATTTTGGCTATTGGTGAAGAGGGTAGTCGCGGTAAAACAGACTACTTTGAGATTGCACCCTTACTAACCGACGTTGTGAATCGAATTGATGAGTTGTATCACCGTCAAGGTTCCAGTGATGTGACGGGTGTATCCACTGGATTTATAGATCTGGATCGCCAAACTAGCGGTCTTCAAAAGGGTGACCTAATCATTGTTGCCGGAAGACCATCAATGGGTAAAACTGCTTTTTCTGTGAATATTGCTGAAAACGTTGCGCTTAAAGAGGGTCTACCTGTTTTAGTTTTCTCCATGGAAATGGGAGCCTCTCAGTTAGCATCTCGTATCTTGGGTTCAGTCGGTCGCATCGATCAATCCCGCATGAGAACTGGTAAGTTAACAGATGATGAATGGCCTAAGATCACTGAAGCTATTTCTCGTTTGAATGAAACGACCATCATGATTGATGAGACTGGTGCGCTCAGTAGTCTTGAGTTGCGTGCTAGAGCTAGACGTATTGCACGCAAGTGCGGCGCTTTAGGTTTAATTGTTGTTGACTACTTGCAGTTGATGAGCGGTAACTCCGGTGCAAATGGTGAAAACCGTGCAACTGAAATTTCAGAAATTTCAAGATCGCTCAAATCATTAGCTAAAGAGTTGCAATGTCCTGTGGTTGCTTTGTCACAGTTAAATCGTGGTTTGGAACAGAGACCTAATAAACGTCCGGTGATGTCAGATTTGCGTGAATCTGGCGCTATTGAGCAAGATGCTGACGTGATTCTATTTATCTATCGTGATGAGGTGTATCACCCTGATACGACAACAGATAAGGGTATTGCTGAGATTATTTGCGCAAAACAGCGTAATGGCCCTATTGGCACGGTTAAGCTCAGCTGGCAGGGTCAATTCACTAAATTTGACAACTTAGCCTTAGGGCAAGGTCAGTCATCTGGTGGCTACGAACCGTTTTAATAATTTAGCTGGATTCTGACTTAAATAGACTAAAATCATGTCACTTTTGTGTCATGTCATATAAGGATGTCTATGTTCGGTCGATTCATGCCTAAAGAAGAAAATTTCTTCGAATTATTTAACCAACACGTTGCTTTATGCGTTCAAGGATCAAAAGATCTTTACCAGTTAATCAACGATCTTCCTAACGCTGCCGAGCATTCTCGCGCCATTCAGGCATCCGAGAAAAAAGCGGACAAAATTACCCACGAAACTATCGATTTACTTCACAAGACGTTTATTACGCCTTTGGATCGTGATGAGATTCACAAGCTCATCACAACTATGGATGACATTCTTGATTTGATGGAAGATGTTGCTGAAGTAATTCAGTTATACGATGTAACTCAAGTGACTCCTGAGGCTATTGAGTTGGCCCGTATCTGTGAAGCTTGCTGTGAGCGTGTGAATGCTGCCGTGCTTAAGTTAAACGATATGAAAAACGCCAAAGACATCTTGCGTATTTCTACAGAAATCGACATGCTTGAGTCTGACGCTGACCGCGTGATGCGCAGTGCCATTTCTCAGCTATTCCGTAATGAAAATGACTTCAAGCGTTTGATGAAGTTAAAGGCTGTTTACGAGTTGTTGGAAACCATCACAGATAAATGTGAAGACGTTGCTAACATTCTCGAAGGTATCGTTCTGGAAAACGCGTAATGACTCCAGTAGAAATGAGTATTTGGGTAGTAGCCCTTTTAGTAGGGCTAGCCTTGCTATTCGACTTCATGAATGGCTTCCACGATGCTGCTAACTCAATCGCTACAGTTGTTTCAACTGGGGTTCTAAAACCTCAGCATGCTGTGGCATTGGCGGCATTTTTTAACTTCATAGCCATTTTAATTTTCCAATTAAAGGTCGCAGCTACAGTGGGTAAGGGCACCATTGATCCATCGATTGTGGATCATTATGTTATCTTTGGTGCTTTAGTTGGCGCTATTTTTTGGAATATCGTCACATGGTGGGGCGGCATTCCATCTAGTTCGTCTCATGCTTTGATTGGTGGCTTAGTTGGAGCCGCTTTAGCTAAGGCTGGGCCAACCGCTTTGATTAGCTCTGGTGTGATTAAAACCGTTGCATTTATCTTGGTATCGCCACTTTTAGGATTCGCACTAGGCGCTTTGTTGATGCTCCTTTGTTCATGGCTATGCTTCAGAATGTCTCCGGCCCACGTAGACCGTTGGTTTAGACGTTTACAGTTGGTGTCTGCATCGATGTATAGCTTGGGCCACGGTGGTAATGATGCTCAGAAAACGATCGGTATTATTTGGTTATTGCTACTAACAGGTGGCTATATGTCTACTGCTGATACCGCTCCTCCAATGTGGGTCATCGTGTCATGTTATGTGGCTATTGGCTTGGGAACATTATTTGGTGGCTGGCGAATTGTGAAAACAATGGGTCAGAAAATTACGAAGCTCAAACCATTTGGTGGTTTCTGTGCAGAAACAGGCGGCGCCATGACTTTGTTCTTGGCGGGAGCTCTAGGTATTCCGGTATCTACAACCCATACGATTACAGGTGCTATTGTCGGCGTTGGTTCAGCCCGTCGTATGTCATCAGTTCGTTGGGGTTTAGCAGGTAGCATTGTTTGGGCTTGGGTTCTAACAATTCCTGCTTCCGCTTTGGTTGCTGCTGCAGCTTGGTGGATTGGTAAGCAAATTCTTTAATTAGCCAAGATCCAAAACCTTAGTAAAAAAGCCTGAGATTCTCAGGCTTTTTTTATTGGGTTTGTATAACAATTGAGACTAATACCTTGATGGAACAACTCGTCTTGCCTCTGTATAGCGTTGAGCCCAATAGCTTGATGTAATTTTTTCTAAACGTACAGTGCCACCTTTGGAAGGGGCATGAACGAAACGTCCTTTACCAACATAAATGCCCACGTGAGAATAGGGCCCACCTTGTGTGTTGAAAAACACTAAATCACCTGGCGCCGGAGTTTGATTGCCCAGTGATTGACCGACTTGCCCGATTTCGTGAGTAGTTCTTGGTAGCTTTTTATTGGCGGCACGTTCATACACATAGCCAATCAAGCCACTGCAGTCAAAGCCTCCCTTAGGCGTGTTGCCGCCATAACGATAGGGCACTCCGACCAAACCAATGGCTGCAATAGAGATATCCTCCAGACCTGCACTAACTTCTTTATCAAAATCGGGTAAAGATGAAAATCTGGGGAATATGGCGCACGCAGAAAGTAGGCTTAAGCTACCACCCAATACGATGGCTCGCCTTATGCTTCCTTTAGGCGACAAAAAAGAAGGCGAGATTTCTCCCGCCTTCTTGGGTTTGAAGCAATTAAAGAGCATCAGCGGCATGATCTGCCAAGCGTGAGCGTTCACCGCGGGCGAGTGTGACATGACCGCTATGACGCCAGCCTTTAAAGCGATCAACAACATACGTTAAACCTGATGAACCCTCGGTGAGGTATGGCGTGTCAATCTGAGCAATATTACCTAAGCACTCAATCTTTGTGCCCGGACCTGCACGAGTCACCAATGTCTTCATCTGCTTAGGAGTTAAGTTTTGAGCTTCATCGATGATTACAAACTTACTTACAAAGGTTCTGCCACGCATAAAGTTCATACTCTTAACTTTGATACGTGAACGAATTAACTCTTGTGTCGCTGCTCGCCCCCATTCACCAGCGCCATCTTCATTGCGGTGAAGTACCTCTAGGTTATCGTCAAATGCACCCATCCAAGGCTGCATTTTTTCTTCTTCCGTGCCCGGCAAGAAGCCAATATCTTCACCGACTGGAACAGTAGCTCTGGTAATGATAATTTCGTTATAGCGTTTGCTATCTAAGACTTGCTCAAGTGCTGCCGCTAAGGCCAATAAAGTTTTACCTGTACCTGCTTGTCCTAGCAATGTTACAAAATCAACATCAGGATTCATCAGCAGATTCATAGCAAAGTTTTGCTCGCGGTTGCGTGCTGTAATACTCCACACATTATTCTTTTGGTGTGAAAAATCACGCAAAGTTTGAAGAAGGGCTGTTTTGCCTTGAACTTCTTTTACTTGAGCATAAAACGGTGTGCCGCCATCTGCATTTTCTTGATACACAAACTGATTCACCATCATCTGGTTAACAGTGGGGCCGGTAACGCGATAGAACATCGTCCCTGATTTTGCATCACTCCAGCTCTCCATATCTTTGCCATGCTTAGGCCAAAAATCAAATGGCAGTTGTAATACCCCGGAGTACATCAAGTCGCGGTCTTCTAAAACTTGGTCGTTGAAGTAATCTTCTGCAGGTAGGCCTAGAGCCCGGGCCTTGATGCGCATATTGATGTCTTTTGAAACCAACACCACTTGACGGTCTTTTCGGCTGTTGTGAAGCTCGCGCACCACGCCCAGAATCATGTTGTCTGCTTTACCTGTGGGTAGGCCATCAGGAAGGCTAATGCTATTTAATTGAATCTGAAAATAAAGGCTACCTGTAGCATCTTTATTGCCAAGCTTGTTGAGGGGGATACCTTCATCAAGGGTGCCGCTAGTATTGGCGACTAGTTGATCTAAAGATCGGCTCACCGTACGAGCATTTCTGGCAACTTCGCTCATACCTTTTTTATGATTATCTAATTCCTCTAGAGTCATCATCGGTAAATAAACATCATGCTCTTCAAAGCGGAAGAGTGCAGATGGGTCATGCATCAATACGTTGGTATCTAGAACAAAGAGGCGAATGATGCCGTCATCAGGTATCTTACGAACGCGCGCTGATGTCTTGGCTACATTTGATGTATTTGTTTTCTTGGACTTGGTGCTTGATCGCATTTTCTCGATTGCTACATCAGCTAAAGAGAAAGCACTAGGTTCTTCTGTTGCATCTTCATGGCTAAGCTCAGCAACTGTTTCCACTTCTAGAACTTCTTCTGCATCCTCAACTTCAATTCTTTTTGGTCGTTTTTTTAAATCTGCTTTGGGTTGACGGCTAATGTTAACTTTATCGGCGGCTTGAGTTGGGATCGGTGGCAAAGGCATTCCGGAGGTCTCCTAATAAAGAAAAAACCGCCTACCTGGTGGGGTGGCGGTTATCGAGGTAAAGGTATTTTTTAACATCTAAGTGATAAGTTATCTTAATTCTTATGACAAAGCAATCATCAATACCACCAAGGTAAAGAATTTTTATAAAGCTTGGGCTGCCTTGAGTACTTCTTGAACGTGCCCTGGGATTTTAAGACCGCGCCATTCATGGCGAAGCACGCCTGACTCATCAATTAGAAAGGTGCTGCGTTCAATACCGCGGACTTGTTTGCCATACATATTCTTCATTTTCATGACGCCAAACATTTGACAGAGAACTTCCTCAGTGTCTGCTAGAAGTTCAAAAGGAAGTTCAATCTTGCGTTTGAAGTTCTCATGAGATTTAAGGTTATCTCTTGAAATGCCGACTACAAGGGTATTAGCTTTAGTGAATTCATCGATGGTATCTCTAAACTCCATCGATTCAACGGTGCAACCTGGAGTTGAGTCCTTAGGGTAGAAATACATGACAATTTTTCTACCTTGGCAGGCGCCTGGATTGAAAACCAGATTACTTGTGGCCGGTATTTCAAAATAGGGAATAGGTTTACCTAATACAACAGTCATACAGTCTCCATAGTTCTAATTTATATTTCTTTTTAATTACTGTATTTATATCAGACTTATGGCTCTAAATTGACATTTATCGGACTACTTTTCAATGATGAGAGCAGCCAGCACATTCCTTCCTTCAGCCATTAGAACGTTATAGGTTCGACAGGCTGCTTGTAAGTCCATGGTTTCAATGCCAATTTTTGCCTGAATTAAGGGGGCAATCAGCTCTGGGCGGGGAAATTGAATCTTTTTGCCGCTTCCAAAAATCACCAAGGCCGGCTTTTTATCGGCTATTTCCTGAAAATGAGCAGGGCTCAGCTCGCTAAATTGTGCGCAAGACCAAGGAATAACGGGGCCCTCTGGCATTAATAGAATCGAGGTGTCATGGCGTACGGCATTAATTTCAATGTAATTCGGGCCATAGGCTGAAACAGTATTGAGGGTGGGTTGTCGATCTGGTTGTAGTTTCACGTGGGTAGACCCTCAGGCTCTGTCATAATTACAAAATTATAGATAAATTAAGACTTTATAGTGTTCTTACAAGACTTTAAGTGATCAGCGTGAAAGAAATTAAAAAATCCTCCAAATTAAGTAACGTTTGCTATGACATTCGTGGTCCAGTGCTTGAGCTCGCTCAACAAATGGAGGAAGAAGGTCAAAAGATCATTAAGCTCAATATTGGTAATGTGGGCGTGTTTGGTTTTGACCCCCCTGAAGAAATTCAGTTGGACATGATTCGTAATTTGCCGAATGCGGCAGCTTACTCAGACTCAAAAGGTATCTTCTCTGCACGTAAAGCCATCATGCATTACTGCCAAGAGAAGGGTATTGATGGTGTCACTTTAGAGGATATCTACACAGGTAATGGTGTCTCTGAGCTCATCGTTTTAGCGATGAATGCTTTATTGAATGTGGGCGATGAGGTTTTAGTCCCTGCGCCTGACTATCCTTTATGGACAGCTGCTGTGAGTCTTTCAGGCGGCACTCCCAAGCATTACTTATGTGATGAATCTAAAGATTGGTCACCAGATATCGCAGATATCAAATCGAAGATCACGCCTAATACCAAAGCGATTGTGGTGATTAACCCCAATAACCCTACGGGTGCTTTGTATGGCGATGCAGTTCTAAAAGAAATCATCGCAGTGGCTCGTGAGCATGGCTTGATTATTTTTGCTGATGAGATCTACGACAAAACTTTGTTTGATGGTGAGACTCATACTTCTATTGGTTCACTTTCTACAGATGTGGTGACTGTCACATTTAACGGATTGTCAAAAAACTATCGTTCATGTGGTTATCGCTCAGGTTGGATGGTTGTTTCAGGTGATAAGAGTGGTGCCAAGGACTACATTGAAGGCTTGAACATGCTTTCATCGATGCGCCTTTGCGCTAACGTGCCAGGTCAATATGCCATTCAAACAGCTTTAGGCGGCTATCAAAGTATTGATGACCTAGTTGCTGAAGGCGGACGTTTACGTCGCCAACGTGATTTAGCTTGGGAGTTAGTCACTCAAATCCCTGGGGTTACTTGTGTGAAGCCTAAGGCTGCTTTATATCTTTTCCCTAAATTGGATCCTGAAATGTATCCAATTGAGAATGATCAAAAATTCATCGCTGATTTATTGCGTGAAGAAAAGGTCTTGTTAGTTCAGGGTAGTGGTTTCAATTGGCCGCATCCGGATCATTTCAGAATTGTTTTCTTGCCTCATGAGGATGTCTTGCGTGAGGCGATTAATCGTTTAGCCAAGTTCTTGGAGCGTTATCGCAAGAAATTCGGCAAAAAATAATTTTTATATTTAATTAACATTTACTAAGTTAGAGTATTTATTCATGAAACCTATTCAAGTTGGTCTTTTAGGCATTGGTACTGTTGGTGGTGGCGTATTCACTGTTTTAGAACGTAACCAAGAAGAGATTAAGCGCCGTGCTGGCCGTGGCATTCAAATCCACACAGTCGCCGATCTTGATACCAAGCGTGCTGAAGATTTAGTTAAAGGTCGCGCGAAGGTTGTTAATGATGCCAAGCTAATTGTTAACAATCCTGAGATTGATGTTGTGGTTGAATTAATTGGTGGTTATGGCATTGCTAAAGAGTTGGTCTTGGCCGCCATTAATAACGGTAAGCACGTTGTAACTGCCAATAAAGCGTTGTTAGCTGTTCATGGCAATGAAATTTTTGCTGCTGCTCAAGCCAAGGGCGTGACTGTTAACTTCGAAGCAGCAGTTGCTGGTGGTATTCCAATTATTAAAGCTTTGCGTGAAGGTTTAACTGCCAATCGTATTGAATGGATTGCCGGCATCATTAATGGCACAACTAACTTCATTCTTTCAGAGATGCGCGACAAAGGTTTAGATTTTGATGTGGTGTTGAAAGAAGCCCAGCGTTTAGGTTACGCAGAAGCAGATCCTACTTTTGACATTGAAGGGGTCGATGCTGCTCATAAGGCGACCATCATGAGCGCAATTGCATTTGGTATTCCAATGCAGTTTGATAAAGCATATGTGGAAGGTATTACTAAGTTATCTGCTGTAGATATTAAATATGCTGAGCAACTTGGTTATCGCATTAAGTTATTGGGTATTACTAAGAAGACCGATGATGGTATCGAGTTGCGCGTTCACCCAACATTGATACCTACAAAGCGCCTCATTGCAAACGTTGAAGGTGCGATGAACGCAGTTCAGGTCATGGGTGATGCTGTTGGTACAACTTTGTACTACGGCAAAGGTGCGGGTGCAGAGCCAACAGCGTCCGCTGTGATTGCTGACTTGGTCGATGTGACTCGTCTACAAACTGCTGATCCAGAGCAACGTGTACCTCACTTGGCCTTCCAACCAGGTTCTGTTGTTAATACAAGCGTATTGCCAATTGGTGAAATCACAACAAGTTATTACTTGCGTTTACGTGTGGCGGATGTTGCTGGTGTCTTGGCTGATATCACGCGCATTTTGGCTGATAGTGGTATCTCAATTGATGCCATGTTGCAGCGCGAAGCTGATGATGGCGAAAATCAAACTGACTTGATCATGCTGACTCACGAAACAAAAGAAAAGCATATTTTGACTGCTATCAATAAGATTGAATCTTTGAATACTGTCGAAGGTTCTGTCACTAAGATTCGTTTAGAAAACTTAAGCTAATAAAAATACATGCGTTACTTATCAACTCGTGGTCATAAGGCCAATCAATCTTTTTCAGAAATCCTTTTGGGTGGTTTGGCTGCTGATGGCGGACTGTATTTGCCTGAGCAATATCCACAAGTAAGCAGTGCTCAATTAGATGCTTGGCGTGGTTTGTCATATGCTGATTTGGCATTCGAGGTTTTAAGTCTTTATTGCGACGACATTCCTAAGGAAGATCTCAAGGCGCTGGTTAAGAAGACCTACACATCACAGGTTTATTCCAATGGACGTTCTGATGATCGCGCAGAAGACATCACACCGATCCACTGGTTAGGTGATGAGGGTGATACACGTTTAGGTTTATTAAGCTTATCCAATGGTCCAACGCTTGCCTTCAAAGATATGGCCATGCAGTTGTTGGGCAATTTGTTTGAATACACGCTTAATAAGCAGGGGCAAGAACTCAACATTTTGGGTGCGACTTCTGGTGATACTGGAAGTGCTGCTGAATACGCTATGCGTGGCAAAAAGGGTGTTCGTGTTTTCATGTTGTCACCTAAGGGCAAGATGAGTGCATTCCAAGTGGCCCAAATGTATTCCTTGCAAGATGAAAATATCTTCAATATTGCTATTGATGGTGTATTTGATGATGCTCAAGATATTGTTAAAGCAGTTAGTAATGATCATGCTTTTAAGGCTCAGCAAAAAATCGGCACAGTGAACTCAATCAACTGGGCTCGAGTGGTGGCTCAGGTTGTTTATTACTTCCAGGGTTATTTATTGGCAACAAAGAAGAGCTCTGAAAAAGTTTCCTTCTGCGTTCCCTCTGGTAATTTTGGTAACGTTTGCGCAGGTCACATTGCTCGCATGATGGGTTTGCCGATTGAAAAATTGGTAGTGGCCACGAATGAGAACGATGTTTTAGATGAGTTCTTTAAGACGGGCGTTTATAGAGCTCGTAAATCTGCTGAGACTTTCCATACTACAAGTCCATCAATGGATATTTCTAAGGCAAGCAACTTCGAGCGCTTTGTTTACGATCTAGTTGGTCGTGATGCTGCTAGAACTGCTCAAATGTTCAAGGATGTTGAAACAAAGGGTGGCTTTGATCTATCACAAGATCCTGCATTTAAAGGCATTGATCAATATGGATTTGTCTCTGGTAAGAGCACTCATGCCAACCGTTTAGAAACGATCAGAGATATTCATGCCAAGTACAGTGTGGTGATTGATACACATACTGCTGATGGCGTTAAAGTGGCTCGTGAAAACCTACAGTCTCAAGTGCCTATGTTAGTTCTTGAAACAGCATTGCCTATTAAGTTTGCTGAGACCATTCAGGAGGCTTTGGGCCGATCCCCTGATCGTCCGGCTGCTTTTATCGGTATCGAAGATAAACCTCAAAAAGTAACTGTGATGACTGCCGATGTGAATCAGGTTAAAGCATTTGTAGCTCAGCATACAGGTCTATAAATTCTTCAATGAGCGCCACAACTTCTCAAGAGCAATTTATCTATCCGGTGATTGGTTTTGTAGCTTATTCCGGTACCGGAAAGACAACTCTGATTGAGAAGTTGATTAAAGATTTAACCTTGCGATCTTTTAAAGTGTCTGCGATTAAGCATACACACCATCATTTTGATATCGATCGACCTGGTAAAGACTCATATCGTCACCGCGAAGCTGGTGCTCAAGAAATTCTTTTGGTGTCAGATCAGCGTTGGGTTTTGATGCATGAGTTAAAAGACACTACTGAACCTGGTATGCAAGAACAGTTAAGCAGACTATCCCCTTGTGATCTTGTGATTGTGGAAGGTTTTAAAACTGCGCCCATACCAAAAATAGAATTATGGCGTGCTGACCATGCTGTTTGCGCTGATAATCCCTGCAGGGCTGATGAGGATATGAATATTCAGGCGATTGCCTATCCAGGCGGACAATCTGCACTTCAGCAACCTCAGCTCAAGCGCTCAATAAAAGTCCTTGATTTGGATAATCATTCAGAAATTGCAGACTACATTCTAGAAACAATGGGATTGTCTGCAAAATTATCTTGATAGCTTTAGACTTCGTTTATGACAAGCTCAACCAAGCATCCAACTAAACCACCGATGAAAACTGCAGAAGAGGCGTTGGCTCATTTATTGGCCCAGGCTACAGCAGTAGATCTAATTGAAGTTCTAGATACGGCAGACGCCTTGGGAAGGGTCTTGGCGCAAGACATGCTGAGTCAAGTCGATGTTCCTCCAATGGATAACACTCAAATGGACGGTTACGCAGTCAGAACTGCTGATGTTAGCCATGCAAGAGTGTCATTAAAAGTTTCTCAAAGAATTCCGGCAGGGCATTTAGGGCAAGCTTTGGAGCCTGGCACTATCGCAAGAATTTTTACCGGCGCAACCATTCCTGATGGTGCTGATGCAATTGTCATGCAGGAGGTTTGTGAGGTGAATGGTGACATGGTGACCATTCAAGAAATTCCGGAATCAGGTCAGTGGATTCGTCGACAGGGCGAAGATTTAAAAGCAGGGCATGTCTGTTTATCAAAAGGCACACTATTGCGAGCCCAAGAACTAGGAGTTCTTGCTTCTGCTGGATATGCTAAGTTGCCAGTGTTTAGAAAATTAAAGGTGGCTGCATTTTTTACTGGTGATGAGCTAACCTTGCCTGGCCAACCTCTTAAGCCGGGCAGTATCTATAACTCTAATAGAGATACTTTGTTAGCGTGCATTCGATCCTTGGGATGTGAGGCTACTGATTTGGGTATTGTTCCAGATACTTTAGAAGCCACAAGAGATGCACTAAGACGTGCTAGTGATGGCCATGACTTGATCATCACTTCTGGTGGTGTTTCTGTTGGTGAGGAAGATCACATCAAACCCGCAGTCACTGCTGAAGGTCGTTTGGATATGTGGCAAATAGCTATTAAGCCAGGTAAGCCCCTTGCATTTGGCGCAGTTAAAAAACAACATCCTCAGACAGCAGAAGCTTCTGAAACATGGTTTATGGGTTTGCCTGGCAATCCCGTTTCTAGTTTTGTTACTTTTTTATTGTTTGTTAGACCCTTCATTGCCAAGCTGCAAGGTCGCAAAAATTTTGCAACCCCAGCAATGTCTATTCGGGCTGATTTTGATTGGGTAAAACCTGATCGTCGTAATGAATTTTTACGCGTGCGTATGAATGACAAAGGCGGCTTAGATTTATTTCCTAATCAGAGCTCCGGTGTTTTGACTTCCGCCTCTTGGGCTGATGGTTTGGTTGATAACCCAGCATCTCAAGTAATTAAAAAAGGTGATTTTGTTAAATATATGCCTTTTTCAGGAATGCTTTAAGCTCTTATTATGAAAATCACGATCAAATTTTTCGCATCCTTAAGAGAGTCACTTCAAAGCTCAGGAGAGGTGCTAGAAACTCCTGCTGAGGTTGCTACGGTTCTTGAGTTAAAAGAGTATTTGATGGCAAGAGGCGAGCCTTGGGTTTCAGTTTTAGCCACAGGTAAAGCGGTACGTATGGCCCTGAATCATCAGATGATTGAGCAGGATGCGCCATTGCAAGAAGGTGCTGAAGTGGCCTTTTTCCCACCGGTCACTGGCGGATAAAAGGAATTTAAATGCCAGTTCGTATTCAAACTCAAGATTTCGATCTTTCAACTGAACTTAAGCAATTAAGGCAGGGTGATGCGCGCGTCGGTGCTGTGGCTGCATTTGTTGGTACTGTTCGTGATCAAAATGATGGCTCACAAGTTTCTGCTATGACTTTGGAGCACTATCCCGGGATGACTGAAAAGTCTCTTGAGGAAATAATTCAAAAAGCTAAAGAGCGCTGGGATATTTACGATGTTTTGATCATTCATCGTGTGGGTCCTCTGGATATAGAAGACCAAATTGTTTTAACAGCAGTAACTAGCGCCCACCGTGGTGAAGCTTTTGCTGCCTGTGAATTTGTCATGGATTATTTAAAGACTTTGGCGCCGTTTTGGAAGAAAGAAGATACAGAGTCAGGAGCACGTTGGGTAGATGCGCGTCTTAGTGATGATGAAGCGCTTAAAAAATGGGAGTGATCAATTTCAATTGATCCTGCAGCAGTAAATTACATCAAGCGCTTAAAGGGCGGTAACCCCGCGATTAACTTCTTCCCATAGGGCTTAGTTTTTAGTCGTTTATCTAAAACGATAATTTTGGCTGTATCTGTTTCAGTTCGTATACCGCGACCCACCCATTGTTGAAGCTTGAGTGCAACAGCTGGCACACTGATTTCATAAAAAGGATTTCCTTGGTTTTTCTCGAGCCACTCTGATTTAGCTTCTTCGACGGGGGAGTCAGGTGGTGCAAATGGTAATTTGGTAATTACCACCACTTCACATAATTTACCCGGCAAATCCATGCCTTCGCCAAAACTCTGCATGCCAAACAAAATGCTTCTCTGGCCTTTGTCAATTCGTTGTTCATGTTGTGAGAGTAGCTTGGAGCGCGCTTGGTCACCTTGCATCAAAACATCTTTTAGAAAATCCTCCGGCAAATCTTCATAAACCTGTTTCATTTGCTTTTTAGATGTAAATAAAACCAATGCCCCATGTTTTAGGTCTTCAAGTTCTCTTGGGATCGCCTCTGATAACTCTTGAGTATGACCTTGCGCATTAGCACTAGGGCACTCTTGCATATCAGGTACGGAAAAAGTTCCCTGTTCCTCGTAATTGAAAGGGGACTGAGCTTCAAATGTTTGGGTTGCTGGAAACCAATTGAGCCCAGTTTGCCGCAGGAAGTATTGAAAGTCGCCCAAGGTTTGTAATGTGGCTGAAGTTAGTATGGCTGCTGAGCTCTTAGACCACAAGGTTTGCGCTAAATTTTGAGCGGCACTGATCGGTGAGGCATGAAGCTTAAAGTCAAAACTAGATCCTAAGTCTTGCCACTCAACCCATTTGGCAATAGGTGGATCAGATTCTGCTTGCATCAAATGCCAGGTGCTTGATAGGTTTTCTGTTTTTGATTGGTAACTGCCAATTTCTAAAATGGAAGGCCCAAAAGATTCTTTATCAATACTGTTATTTCTTTGGTCATTCAGTTGCTGCAGTATTTTGGCAACACGGTTGTTCAGGCCAATGGCTAATGGCCCCATTGTTTCTGCATAGCTTACAAATTCATCAGTCAGTTCGCCATTTTTAAAGCGTTGAATGGTGTTTTCATGAGTTACAAAATTAGATAAGCGCAAAGAGTTAATCATGGCGCGTGTATGCATGATCAGATCTTCTACAAGACCATGTACTTCTTCAACAGTTTTTCCATTCGACTCAGGTAGCAAGGCGTCAGCTCTGAGTACTGCTGCATTTATTTTCTCTAACCATCGCGTACTGGCGATTAAGCCAACTGATGAGGCAAAGTGCTTGATACCAACAGCCGGTAAATTGTGTGCCTCATCAAATATGTAAAGACTCTCAGATGGGTCGGGGAGGATTTTAGATCCTGAGGCAATGGTTGAAATAACCAAGTCATGGTTAGCCACAATAATGTTGGCTTTCACTAAATCACGTCTGGCATTGAAATAAGGACAGACGTTAAAGCGTTGACAGTGTCTGCCAAGGCAAGAGCTTCTTTCTGCGGCGACTCTTCCCCACATACCATCGCTTAAATCTGTTGGAGCAGTATCTTTTTCACCATTCCATGTGCCATCATTCAAAGCGATTAATGCATCAGAAAATTTATCTTTATCTTGTTCTTTAGGAGGGCCATCCCAGTTGGCATCTTCAAACAATGCGGATTGTTTTGTTTTGCCGCTTGTTTGCTCAAGTCGAATATTGCAAACATAACGACCACGTCCTTTAGCTAATCCAAATTCAAACTCAATAGGAGATAGCTTTCTAAGAGCAGGTAAATCCTTTTGAATCAGTTGTTCCTGCAAGGCAACAGTAGCTGTGCTAATAATCACACGCCGGCCTAAAAGCTTACTAAAAACGATAGCAGGAATCAGGTACCCCAGAGTCTTACCAACACCAGTTTTACCTTCCACAACCAAGATGTTCTCACCTTGTCGGTCATCTTTTAAGTCTTTTGCTTGACGGAATGTCTTAGAGATTTCCTCAAACATCTGTTCTTGCCCAATTCGAGCCTTAAAGCCTGGCCATTGAGTTTTCACCAGCTCATAAAAATCTTCGATAAGGGTTTTTACTTCCTGGGTATCTAAACTGCTCACTTAAAAAATCCTAATTTATTGCTTTTGGGCAGTTTTTTAACAAATGCTTCTGCCTTGGATGCTTCAGAGCGGTTTTCAAATGACTTGCTAGCGAGGAGGGTGACTGGACCGCGGCCACGCGTATATTTAGCCCCCAATCCTTCATTATGGGCTTTTATGCGGCTTTCCAGGTCATTGCTGATACCTGTGTAGTAGCTACCATCGGCACATTCTAGGATATATAAAGACCATAACATTTCACCATGATAAAGGTCTGACATTTATTTGATCTAAATCACTTGAAATTACCCTGTTAATGACCATATGCTAGTTATTAAATATGTGAGAAATCTATGAGACTAGACAAATTAACGAGTAAGTTCCAGGAAGCCTTGGGTGAAGCCCAGAGCTTGGCTTTGGCTTCTGATCATCAATATATTGAATCAGAGCACTTATTGTTGGCTATGTTGCAGCAGTCTGAGAGTTCTGCAAAGTCATTAATTAACCGGACTGGTGGCAATGCCGCCGTCTTAGAGAAATCCATTCAAGGCCTTATTAGCAAATTTCCTGAAGTGCAGGGCACCGGTGGTGATGTGCAAATTGGACGTTCATTATCGGCACATTTAAATTTAACTGAAAAAGAAGCAACAAAGCGTGGCGATGACTTTATTGCTGGCGAGTTGTTTTTACTTGTTCTAACTGACGATAAAGGTGAGTTAGGTAAAGCCATTAAGTCAGCGGGAATTACTCGAAAAACATTAGAGGCTGCTATTGAGGCAGTTCGCGGAGGTCAAACAGTGAATAGTGCAGATGCAGAAAATCAACGTGAAGCTTTAAAAAAATACACACTCGATCTAACTGAGAGAGCGCGTTTAGGTAAATTGGATCCAGTGATTGGTCGTGATGACGAGATTCGTCGTGCTATCCAAATTCTCCAAAGACGTACTAAAAATAATCCTGTATTGATTGGTGAGCCAGGGGTAGGTAAAACAGCCATTGTTGAAGGCTTGGCTCAACGTATTGTTGATGGTGAGGTACCAGAAACCCTTAAAAACAAACGTGTACTTGTTTTAGATATGGCTTTGCTATTGGCTGGCGCTAAATATCGTGGCGAGTTTGAAGAGCGACTCAAAGCAGTTTTAAATGATGTTGCTAAAGATGAAGGTCAAACAATTGTTTTCATCGATGAAATTCACACCATGGTTGGTGCTGGTAAAGCAGAAGGTGCCATGGATGCTGGGAATATGCTTAAGCCTGCTTTGGCACGTGGAGAGCTGCATTGTATTGGCGCTACCACTTTAGATGAGTATCGCAAGTACATTGAAAAAGATGCAGCATTAGAGCGACGCTTCCAAAAAGTCATGGTTGGTGAGCCTAGTGTCGAAGATACCATTGCGATTTTGCGCGGTCTCCAAGAAAAATACGAATTGCACCATGGTGTAGAAATTACTGACCCTGCGATTGTTGCTGCGGCTGAGTTGTCACATCGTTACATCACTGATCGTTTTCTACCAGATAAGGCCATCGATCTAATCGATGAGGCCGCATCACGTATCCGCATGGAAATTGACTCTAAGCCAGAGGTGATGGATAAATTGGATCGCCGATTAATTCAGTTAAAAATTGAGCGTGAGGCAGTTAAAAAAGAAAAAGACGAGTCTTCTAAAAAGCGCTTAGGTTTGATTGAAGATGAAATCAAGCGTTTGGGTAAAGAATATGCCGACTTAGAGGAAGTTTGGAAAGCAGAAAAAGGTGCTGCCCAAGGTACAGCCTCTATTAAAGAAGAGATTGATAAGGTCAAGTCTGAAATCACAAAGCTACAACGTGATGGCAAGCTTGAGAAGGTAGCAGAACTTCAGTACGGCAAATTACCTGAATTAGAAGGTAAATTAAAGTCGGCTGCTGTTGCAGAAGAAAAGGGTCAGGCTGCCGGTAAAAATAAATTGCTAAGAACCCATGTGGGTGCTGAGGAAATTGCTGAGGTAGTTTCTCGCGCCACTGGTATTCCAGTATCCAAAATGATGCAGGGCGAAAGAGATAAGTTACTAAAGATGGAAGACTTCCTGCATCATCGAGTCGTGGGTCAAGAAGAAGCGATTCGTGCCGTCTCAGATGCGATTCGTCGATCACGTGCTGGTTTATCTGATGAAGGTAAACCATACGGCTCTTTCTTGTTCTTAGGACCTACAGGTGTTGGTAAGACAGAGCTTTGTAAAGCTTTGGCTGAATTCTTGTTTGATACCGATGAGCATTTGATTCGTATCGATATGAGTGAATTCATGGAGAAGCACAGTGTGGCACGTTTAATTGGCGCGCCTCCTGGTTACGTTGGCTACGAAGAGGGTGGTTATTTGACTGAGCTTGTTCGTCGCAAGCCCTACAGTGTGATTCTTTTGGATGAAGTTGAAAAAGCACACCCTGATGTTTTTAACGTCCTTTTGCAAGTGCTAGATGATGGTCGAATGACTGATGGTCAGGGTAGAACTGTTGATTTCAAAAACACTGTCATTGTGATGACAAGTAATTTGGGATCTCAAATGATTCAGTCCATGAGTGGTCAATCTCAAGAAAAATTGAAAACCGCAGTGATGGGTGAGGTCAAAGATCATTTCCGCCCTGAGTTTTTAAATCGTATTGATGAGATGGTTGTATTCCATGGTTTAGATCAAAAGAATATTGCTTCGATTGCCAAAATTCAGTTGAAACGCTTAACAGAGCGTTTGGCAAAGATGGAAATGATTCTTGAGGTGAGTGATGCTGCTTTGGCTAAGGTTGCTGAAGCGGGATATGACCCAGTATTTGGTGCTAGACCTTTGAAGAGAGCGATTCAGCAATATATTGAAAATCCAATTGCTAAATTAATCTTAGAGGGCAAGTTTGGACCTAAAGATATTGTGCCTGTTGATATTGATAAAAAAGGTGCATTTATGTTTGACCGGGTTGTTCACTAAGAGTCAGAGTAGGACCGACGCAATAGTTCTCTACTAGTAGTAATATAGGCCGATGACCATTCGCAAAGACGCGGAAGTTATCGGCCTAGTCAGTTTGGCCCATGGCTCCTCACACTTCTTCCATTTAATTCTTGCGCCATTATTTCCGTGGCTTAAAACTGAGTTCGGCTTAAGCTACGCTGAACTTGGATTCTTGATGACGGTATTTTTTATTGTCTCCACCATCATGCAAGCTGCTGCTGGGTTTTGGGTGGATCATTCAGGCCCCTTAAAAGTGCTTTTCTTTGGCGTAGCGACGCTCGCTATATCAGCTCTGATCCTTGCGACATCTAATGGCTATATAGGACTATTAACTGGCGCTTGTATCGCTGGTTTGGGGAATGGTGTTTTTCATCCGGCTGATTACACTTTATTAAATCGACGAGTTTCTCCTGAGCGAGTGCCGCATGCCTATTCAATGCACGGTGTATCGGGTGCTTTGGGTTGGGCTGCATCACCTGCCGTGTTGGTGATGGTCACAACAGCCACGAATTGGCGTCAAGCTTTATTGGTTGCTGCTGCTCTGGCTGCAGCCGTTCTGACTTTACTTTATGCGCGCCGTCATGTTTTACAAGGATCGGCAGAAGAGCGTTTACATGAAGCTCAGGCTAAGAAGAATACATCGCCATTTTCAATTTCGTTTTTAAAGTTGCCAACCGTGTGGCTTTGCTGGGGCTTCTTTTTGTTAAGCGCCTTAGCCTTGAGCGGTGTTCAAAGTTTTGCACCTACTGCTATGCAGTTGTTGTATGACTTGCCTTTGGCCTTAACAACTACAGCCTATTCAACTTATATGCTGGCCAGTGCGGGTGGTATGGTTGTTGGTGGTTTCGTGGCGACCCGATCAAAATTTCCTGATCGAATTATCGCCATCTCTTTCATTACAGCCAGCTTGATTTGTGTAGTTATTTCTTTGGTGATTGTTTCTGGCTCAACCATGCTGACTCTATTTACTCTGATGGGTTTTTGCGTTGGTATGGCGGGACCGTCTAGAGACTTAATGATTCGAGCTGCCACACCGAAAGAATCGTCTGGTCGTGTTTTTGGTGTTGTTTATTCTGGGCTTGATTCTGGTCTCGCTATAGGTCCTCTGCTATTTGGACTACTAATGGATTGGGATTTTGCTCCAGCAGTTTTCATATTGATTGCAACTTTTTTACTTTTGGCCTTGCTCACTGCTTATCGAGTGGGTGAAAATAATCGCCTTGTTCATTTAAAAAATACTTCATTGGATGCATAGGGAGAGAGTTTATGGGTTTTGCAACAACAGATATTTGTGATGCTAACGAAGATTTAATTAGCAAAGGACAGTTACGTGTTTGTGCGCCAGTGTTTAAAGCTTATGGTGGATTAAGTCGATTTAAGGGGGCTGCAGTCACGCTGAAGGTTTTCGAAGATAACACGTGGGTAAGAACCTTATTAGATGAACCAGGACAAGGTCGTGTATTGGTGATCGATGGTGGCGGCTCTACTCGTTGTGCTCTAGTTGGCGGCAATCTGGGTGTTCTTGCTGAGAAAAATAATTGGGCGGGCATTGTGGTTTTTGGTTGTGTACGAGACACCCTTGAGTTAGCGCAATCAAAAGTTGGCATTCGCGCCTTAGCAACCCATCCACAAAAGAGCGTCAAACGAAATGTTGGTGAGAGAGATTTGGTGATTGATATCGCTGGAACAGTGGTTAAACCAGGGGATATGATCTACGCCGATGAAGATGGCGTGATTGTGTCAGACAAAGCCCTTATTTAAGCTATTTCGTGTAGCTCCCTTCACGTTGCAAGCTGTGAACTAGTTCACCACAATGTGAAATATTTAAAATAAGCCATTGATTCCAATGGCTTATTTTATTTTATCTGTTCTAAATTAATACTTGCATTGTTTCTCTGAAATACATAAACTCTTATATAAGACATAAGACTTCAGCAGTACTTGATTGAAGCACTTATGCAGAACTTTTTTGCTTATTTATAGGGAGAGAAACATGTCAACACGTCAACAAGAAATCGATGCATTGCAAAAGGATTGGGATACAAATCCACGTTGGAAAGGTATTAAGCGCGGCTATACAGCAGCTGATGTAGTACGTCTTCGTGGCTCTTTCCCAATTGAGCACACATTAGCTCGCCGTGGTGCTGAGAAATTATGGAACTTGGTTAATAACGAGCCATACGTTAACTGTTTAGGTGCTTTGACTGGTGGTCAAGCAATGCAACAGGTTAAAGCTGGCGTTAAAGCGATTTACTTGTCAGGTTGGCAAGTTGCTGCTGATAACAACACATATTCTTCAATGTACCCTGATCAATCTTTGTACCCAGTTGATTCAGTACCTAAGGTTGTTGAGCGTATCAATAACACCTTCCGCCGTGCTGACGAAATTCAATATTCAAAAGGTATTGAAAAAGGTGACAAAGGTCATATCGACTGTTTCGCTCCTATCGTTGCTGATGCTGAAGCTGGTTTCGGTGGTGTATTGAACGCGTTTGAATTGATGAAGTCTATGATCAAAGCTGGCGCTGCAGGCGTTCACTGGGAAGACCAGTTGGCTTCTGTTAAGAAGTGCGGCCACATGGGCGGTAAAGTTTTAGTTCCAACTCAAGAAGCTTGTCAGAAATTGATCGCAGCACGTATGGCTGCTGACGTTTGTGGTGTTCCAACATTG
>JACCDJ011426373.1_pt1 | contig 21798 bp, 35 predicted proteins | sample 7444481 | NCBI WGS metagenome assembly JACCDJ01 (sample SAMN15323435, study PRJNA562643) | freshwater metagenome | isolation source: river surface water | place: USA:Blue River Watershed | collected 2017-08-15 | reverse complement strand
AGATATTTGTCATTGGATAAAATTGAAGAAATGCTGCCTTTTCCACTAGGCGTAGTAACTTTCTCTCCAATAAAAAAATGTTTTCCCATATTACCCTCTAATTTTAATTCCTATTAAATACTTTTTACTTTTTCAGGTGTATATAAGCTATTAACTTTTTCCCATTCAGGTGCAATATCAAGCTTTACCGCATAATAAGCTACACCAGGCTTACAATTACTCATCTTATGATAAATAACTGTAGCTAGTCCAGCAGGAGTTAAAACTCGCTCGCCATCATTAAAAATCTTTTTCATATTACTCTCCCAAAATTCTTAAACAAATTTACACGCTCACGCACAGGCGGAATTAAATTTCCATTAGAATCACTAAGACCAAAATCAATTAAAACTTGAACCTGCTCTTTTGTTAAATCTTCTTCTTTATCTAAAACAACTCTAATACTATCGGGCAAATAAATAAGCCCCATAGCAACAACATGATCGTTGGGATATTTTAAATCCTTAATTTCTTCTACACTTTCAATAGAGTAAATTTTTCTTTTAATTAGACTCAAAAGAATTGGTTTAATTTCAGGTTTTAACTTCAAATCCTTGAGGTTCTTTTCGAGAACTCATCTTATTTAAAACCTTTCTTTGCACTTATTTACAAATTACATCTAATTGTGCAATCATCACAACAATTACAATAATAAACATATATGCCTTCACCATGAAAATATCCTGGACATGGGCACTCATGCTTTTCTTTTGTTTTTTTATTTTTCAACAAAAAAATTAATGTATTCTTCTTCAGACATAATTAGAGTTTTATTCATCATCAGCCTACACTCTTTTAGATTTACTCTTCAATATACTCAGCTTCATCTACAGAAAAGTAACTATCATTAGTATCATAGTAATAATGTAATTTCAAATAGATATCTAAAAATATTTTATGATAATTTGATTCTTTTTCTTTTAAGAATTTAACTATATCCTCTTTTTTAAGGGATCCAAATACTTTATTTTCTCTATTCTTATTAACGCAAAGATTATATTCTTCAATACATTCTTCAAATTTTTCTTTTAAAGAATTTGCTTTGCCAAAAGTATTAGTAATGCAAATATCTTCGGTAGTATAAGCATTTTTATCATAATCTTTACAATGAAAAGAAACAATAAACTTTTTCATTTTTTTGCCTACGTAGATGTGTAAATGTATTTAACTTTACTCTTCAATATATTCAATCTCTTCTACATCAAAGTATTTACTTTTCACACTATAATGAGAATCAAATTTCAAATAAATATCTAAAAGCTTTCATGATATTTAAAATCTTTTTCTTTCAATAATTTAATCATATCTTCTTTTGATGGATAGGACACTTTATTTTCTCTATTTTTATCAGCACAAAAATCATATTCTTTAATACATTCTTCAAATTTTTCTTTTAGAAAATTTGCTTTGTTTAATGTATTAGTAATACAAATATTTGCAGAATACCATTCATTATCCAAACCATCGCAATGAAAAGAAATAATATACTTATTCATTCTCTAACCTTATCTTTTATTTAGTTTATTAAATATGTACGCAAATATACGCTTATACTTTTGCCATATATTTAACTTCTTCAACACTAAAGCTAATAGACCTAAATACACTCAAATCATAGCAAAAACAAAGCAATAGCTCATAATACTTAATTTTATTTTTAGCGCCTTCTTTCTTCAAAAAAGATAACAAATCTTCTTTATCTTGAAGAGATTTCAGATTAAAAGATTTAAGATATTTTTCACAAAGACTTTTGAAATTCTTTGCGCATTTATTTAGATTTTCAGCAATCTTATCAGCCTCCTCTACAGTATCGACAATACAAATATTTGTATTAGTAATTTCATCGCTAAAAATACCATATTCCGAAGTAACAAGATACTTTTTCATTTTTTTAACTCTTAAATTTTACTTAATAAGTTTGAGAATAGTCTCATTCTCAAATTTAACTAATTCAACCAAACTTTCCATCATATTCATGCGCATAAACCTTTGTGAAAAAAACAGAAAAAAAAATACAAAAAAAAGCGTAGAAACCAAGGCTAAGTCCAGAAGTGCTAAACCCTTGATTTCTACGCTTATTTTCTTACATATTCTTAGATCGCAATTGCCTTCTTGCTAACCAAAGGAATAATTTCTTCCTCCTCTTCTACACGCTCTTCTTTTTTCTCTTGGATTCGCGCCTTAACTTCAGGAGCATCCACACGCACTTCCGATTGCATAGTAGTAAGCTTCTCAATCATTCCAACAAGCTTTGCAGCGTGCGGAGAAATAAATCCAAGCAAAATATCAATGCTTTCTTTGAGCGTAGAAAATCCTGCTTGAGTCATAAGCTCATTAGCAATATTTTGCCATTTTTCTTCTTGCGTAAATGGACAAAAATACAAAAACAATCCAACTGCCCCCTTGACAACAATATTACTGAATTCACTAGCAAAAAACTTGTAAAATTTAGAATTCTTCCTTACTCCAAGCAAAGAAAGAAGCTCTAGAATTACAGTCTTTCCAATCTTAACACTCTCATCGATTGCGCTGCGAAAAACAATAGCTTTGCCAATCTCTTTTGCCTTAGACATTTTATCCTTATCCTCAGACATTTTATCCTCTTTTCTATGCACGTCTACGTGCGTAACTTTTTCAATTAGCTTTTTTGAAACTTCTTCTTTATTGATTACAGGAACCCAACTTGTATTCTTTTTTAAATCAACATCAACTCGTACGTCTTTATTTTTTTGCGCATTGTATTTAGACAATATTGTATTATCTAGATTTGCATGGTCTAGTCTAGTAAATTGAATAGAGCAATCATTTAGATTTGCACCGATTAAACTAGCCTTTTCTAAATTTGCACCATCTAAACGCGCAAATTGCAAATCTGTGTAATTAAAATTAGTTTGAGCTAGATTAGCATAAGCAAAATTTGCTTTTTTTAGATTTGCTCTTTCTATATATGCATATTCTAAATTAGCATTTTCTAGACGCGCCTCTTCTAGATCAGAATCGTTTAGATGCGCACGTACAAAACACGTATTTTCTAAATTAGCTTTTCTTAGTTTTGCAGACGTAAGTATTGCAAAACTAAAATTTACTTCAGCTAAATTTGCATCGTTTAGATTTGCAGCGTTTAGGTTTGCTTCAGTAAAGTTAGCTTCACAAGCATTTACATTATTTAGGCATGCGCTCGACAACTCAGACTTATAGAAGTCTGCTAATTTAATATTAGCTCTACTAAGATTAGCTTTTTCTAGATTAGCATGCTGAATAGAAGCGTCATGCAAATTTGCATCAATTAGTGAAGCTTCTGTTAGATCCGTAGCATCTAGACAAGCTAGCTGCAAATTGGCGCAATCAAAGTTAGCTGCAACTAGACTAGCATAACTAAAAATTGATTTTTTTGCACTAGAATTGTGAAGAGTAGCGCCATCTAAAATAGCTTCGCTAAAATCGCAATTATCTATTTGCGCATTAGATAGATTAGCTTTTTTTAGATTAGCTCGGTTAAAATTTGAGCCACTAAGATTACTTCCACTAAAATTAGCATTCTCTAATGTTGCATCGGAAAAATCTAAGCCTTGTAGCTTTCCACCCGCGCACGAGCTTAAATCAATGCCTTGTAACATACACTTAGAAAAATCTTTCCTACCATCGGCAACAGCCTTAAGGAAAGTTTTCCAATTGAATTTTTCTCTTTCTGCCATGTTTTACTCCATATCCAATTAATGGATAGGAAAAATTTTGCCTTTACACATACTCACACGCGGAAACACCTCCTTAATGGATAGGTGCCTGCATATACACAAAACTTTTATACAACAAAAAGCCATGTGCTTCTAAACACACATTCTTTTATCTATATAATGAGACCCTATCTTTAATGGATAGGTTATTAGCTCTGGCACATACATAGCTATATGCAAATATCATGCCAACACAAAATTAAAAAAAGCATACAGCTATGTATGCTTTTATGCGCAAATTACACTCTTACTCGATTAGCTTTTCATAGATGCCCGCGTCTATAGCCGCGTTTACACGATCCTTACGTCCACTTTTTACATCCATTTCAAATGAATTCAAACAATTACTAATTGCTTGACTTAGAGTCTCTCCAAAATCATTGTAAGCAAAGTCGTATTTATCCCAACCAGATCCCCAAGATAGCTCGCACCAATATTTATAGGCAGGATTATATTCAATCCCTATTTCCTCACACTTGTTTTCAATTGCATATTCTCCGCTTTCGACAAAGAAATACTTGATACCATAACTATTTATGATAGTATCAAGAACATTCAAGTCTTGCATTGTCGTAAGCACTTTTGCGCATTTAGCCATGCCAATTTCCTTTAGTAAACTACCTTCAATGAAGGCAATGCATTACTTTGATTTTCATTGCGAATATCATCAAAAATATCTGCCATATATTCTTTGCCAGGAAAATGCTGAAACTCATATGTGCCTGTTGGCGCGTGTGAACCAATCACTGAAAGCTCTCCTTTTTGACAACCAGGCTCGCTTTTGAATTCTTTAAAAGCCTCATTCATATTTGCTTCCATATCCTCAAAAGTCTCGCCCGATACCAAAAGCAAAAAACTTTTCATATATAACCTATTGCCTCTTTAATGGATAGGAATTCTTTACCTAAAGCTTCTCTACTTACACACATGAACAAAAAAAAAGAAGCGTAAGAGCCTTGACCCTTACGCTTCTTTTAAGAATTAGCAAGGAGCTTTCACCCCTTGCTAACTTGCATTTCAGCCGTTATCTTCGGAATCCGAATCACTCGACTTGTTGCCGTCCTTATCCTTCTTGGGCTTGGGAACATGAGTAGCCCAGAGGAACGTTCCGCCATCACGACCAGGCTGACAACCGAAAGGCTGATTCGCCTTCTCTCCGGTCAAAGACTTGAGCATGACCGGAACCTTACTGATAAACTCCATCGTCTTGCCCTCCTTCGTGAAGGAATACTCGAGAACCTTCGCAAGACTCGAAACCTGATTCTTGCCAGTGAGCATTTCCTCCGCACGCTTCTTCACCTCGTCTCGTACCGCAAGCTGATCACTAAGCTCCTTCTGGAATCGCTCCAGAGTCTTAGAATCCTCGCACATCGAAACAATGAGCGCCGTAACAAAACTCGACATCTTAGCAGCCGAAACAACCTTGGAATTCTTCTCGTTCGTGTCCATGATATACCTCTTTATTGTTATTGATTGATAGAAACTTGTTTTTGGTTTACACTTCTGTAGTCAAGAAGGGACTTGAACCCTCATGGTATTTCTACCGGCGGAACCTAAATCCACTGCGTCTGCCATTTCGCCACTTGACCGTTCTTCCTACTTGGCTTGCCTATCTTTAATGGATAGGTCTCTTCACTCTCACACTTCACTTGCTCTCCGCTCTTAGCCTAACACTTCTTTAATGGATAGGTCACCCTACCCTAGCGCTCTGCTCTTCGCTTCGTGCTTACATTATATTCCCACCTATCTTTAATGGATAGGTATCCTACTATTCCAAAACCTAAATTGGCTCAATATTTGCTGTATGCAAAATTCATGCCAATCACACAAAAAAAAGCAAGGCTAAAAAGCCTTGCTTTTTAAGATCACTTAAGCTCTTCCTTTGCCTTCTCATCCCAAAATTCAGGCATGCTATCCTCTAGCTTGTAGAAGAAATCCCAATGCTCTTCGATATCCTCAAAGCTTGCCCCTAGCTCATAGTATGTTCCGAAATCATGAGAGTTAGATTTCACGACAAGTCTAAAACCCTCTGGAAGCTCAAAGCTTCGCAAAACTTGCGCTTTGAAAGCTCTAATCTCTTTTCTAGAGATTTCCTCATAACCTTCTGAGCCTACTTGAGCAGGCTCCTCACCCCATGGAACTGAAGACCCCAAACTTTCACTTACTCGCATATCTATTCAGTCCTATCTTTAATGGATAGGTTACTTTACCAAACCACTAAGACCTTGCATTGCGTTAATGGCTAGTTCAAAAGCAGGAATTGCTTCCTGACTAACATCTACATCAAGCCATTCAGTAACAGTAACAGTGCCATATTCTGGCGCGTCAGGATGCGGATATGTCAGCTCAAACAAACCCATCACTCGCTTTTTTGCATTAAAATCAGGTACAATCTTGTAAGTGTGAAGGTTTTTCACTTTTTTTGCAGGCTCATTCGTGTTGACAAACACTGCAACAAAATTCGGCTTATTGATTGTTTCCATGATAAACCATATCCTATCTTTAATGGATAGGATATTTCGATATGCTTGGCATCACTTTTGAATATTGCAAAACTTATGCCATAACAAAAAAAACAAACCTACATAGGCGTCTATGTAGGTTTATGCCTTAGTGATATTCATTAAACTGAAATTCAGTCTTACGATCAAAAGGCTCGTTGTATTCAACTTTCCTAAACATAACAAAATGTAAGAAAACTCTGTTGCAATATTCTAAGTCATTTAGCACCTCAGAATGCCGTTCAATCCAACGACCCTTCATGTTAGAGTCTAAATGTTTAGGAGGATTAAGCATTTTTTGAGTCAACTCTTCTCGTAGCTTAGTATATTGCTCTTCCCATTCATCGGCAAGAAATTCGCCAGCTTTTAGGAAAAGAAATTTTTTTGCACTTGAAAACATTATCGCTCCTCACATAGAAGGAAAAATAAGAAACTTCTCGGGAATATCATTCCTTAGAATTCTTGCCCATTCCACACCATTACACAACTTTGGCGTCTTAAGCACTGCCATAGGACCATATCCACCTACAAGGATATCCTCCTTTGTACGGTAATACGAACTGCCATGCCAACGAATATGCAAAGGATCTACTGGCACCCTCTCTTTAAATATATTATACTTACATAGCTCAAAAAATTCGTCTTTAAGCTTGCGTTCTACAAATACACTGTTAGGACGATGCCCTTTTTCAGGGTCTAGTAAACTTACTCGAAATTCAAAATTTAAAGGATTATTTACAATCTCTTTAGCTTTTAGAAGAAGCTCTTTCTTCTCTCTTTCTTTTTGATTATACTTTTGCGCTTGAAGCCTACCTAGAGTAGCTTCAGCTTCTTTAATCAATTCATCGATTGTTTTTTCCATGCTTACACCTAGTGGTCCCTATCTTTAATGGATAGGTATCCTTACCTAAACTTCACTTAAGCTCTTCTTTTGCCACTCATCCCAAAATTTAGGCAAGCTATCCTCTAGCTTATAGAAAAAATCCCAATGTTCCTCTGTATCCTCAAAGCTTGCCCCTAGCTCATAGTATGTTCCGAAATCATGAGAGTGAGACTTTACAACAAGCTTGAAATTTTCTGGAAGCTTAAAGCTTTTCAAGACTTGCGCTTGAAAAGCACTAATCTCTTTTCTAGCGAGAAAATTCAAAGACTTAAACAAAAATGTTGCCTTTTTGATATCCTTTTCCATGCTTACACCTAGCGGTCCCTATCTTTAATGGATAGGTATATTCACTGGCATCAAATTTGCTTTATGCAATGTTCATACCAACTTAAATAAAAACAAACCTACATAGGCACCTATGTAGGTTTGTTTACTATGATGACAAGTCTTTTAGCTCAAGAAGAGCTTTTTCAAACTTTCCTTTATCTTTAAGGTCATTTCTAACTAACATTTCCCAAGTCTTACGGCATGACCTGCGTTCCTCATCACTTAGCTTGTCATCTAGACTGCATTCTAGATCATGTATATCTGACATTCTATCAAGAATGTTATTGTGATACATATTCAAATCAAAATGAATATTTTTTAACTTTTCTTTTTGAATTTTTCTATCTGCAAACCACATAATGTATGTGAAAACATGCATTACAATCGAGACAATTAAAACTTCTTTCATTTTGAAAAACTTTACCAATCAAGAATATTCTGCAAATCTTCTTGCGTTAGATTCTTAGTACCACGCCCTACATAAGAAAGAGACTCTGTATCTATTACTGCAAATTCTTTGCCAAGAGAATCATCTACTCCCAATTGGCATGAAATTTTTTTATGCTGAATTTCAATTGGAATATAGACTCCATCAGCTTTAATTACTAATGTTGCATTAGGATTATCTTTTGCAATATCTTGCAAAAGATTAATGGCATTTAAGACATTCATTTTGAAAACTACCTATCTTTAATGGATAGACTAATTTGTTCACGTAGGAGTGTATACAAACTCTGCCCACGTCTTCAAAAGAGCTCGAATGTTTTCACGCCCTACAGGATTTTGCGTGTGAATTTCACACTTTGGAGGCGCATTATCGTCCCCATAAGTGTCCATAAGCCACCACAAAAATTTCATTACAGTATCGTTAGGTCCTAGATCATGATCCAACCCTAACTCTACCGGAAAACCTTCTCTTTGCACAATCTCAATCGCCTCTTTAGAAGACGTTGCAATTGTCCACGTATCGTCCGGAGGATAACGAAATGCCATCATTCCAGACTTCCTAGCATCATCATCTATCCAAAGCTTAAGCATTAAAGCTCTGCCTTATCGCAATTTGCAATCTCATGCAAACTATATCGCTCTACTTGATTAGAAGCGATTGGTTGACTTACTGCATTCATCTTCTCTAATGCCGCGTAAGCAAGCTTTAGATCCGTGAAAAACCATGGAGTCGAAAGCTTGCCATGCTCACTTAACTCTACGATAAGATATGCCTTATCCATTTTTTCACCAAAGGTAAGGAATGATTCCGATTTTCAAACAATGCTTGTACAAATCGCCTGACTTGTGCCCTTCATTGCAAAGATCATCTTTATCAATGTCTAGGTACAATTCTTGCTCCTCACCTACCATGCAGTATGCAAGAATATATTTTGCAAGCTCAGACATGCGTATGCCTCTTTAATGGATAGGAATCAATACTCTTCGTTTTCCCAAGAATTGCGCTTGTCCTTTGGTCGGCGCTTCCTTCGATCGCGCATGACCGTTTCAGTCTTGCCGAATCGCTCCATCATCATAACTTGAATCGAATTACGGTAACTTACCTTTTTCTTTGCCTTGCTCATATTATGAGATATCTATCTTTAATGGATAGGTGCATCCCAGGTAGAAAATCTTGGCACCTTGTTTGCTATATGCAATAACCATGCCAAACCTACAAAATAAAAAAGAGCATTGCTGCTCTTTTTTATACACTCACTCGCTTTTACGTGGCAAATTGACTTTGATGTAACTTACAATAAAGTACAAAAGATCCAAGACAATTGCTACAGTAAAAACGTGCCTATACTTGGTCATGAAAAAACTTGCCACAATTGCACAAATTTTCGTGTATGCAATTGCAATTTGCAAAGATGCATTTTTGACAAAAAGCTCGTCAGGCTCTTTTGCTGAACTATGATGGAAATACACAAAAACCAAAGGCGCAAGTGTAAGCGAGTACAAAAGCTTGTCCTTTGCCTCCAAACCCAAAAGACAAATTCCTGCCATGAGCACAAAAAAGAAAAACTCAGTCTTGAGAGACAATTCCGGACGCTTCATTTTTTATTCACTTTCTTTAATGGATAGATTTTTTAGCGCCCGCATTGAACATTATGACAAATGATAAGAGGGGGTTGGCGACTTGCTTTTGAAGCAATACCAGCATATTGCTTCAAAGTGCCTTCAGCATATCCCTTGAATCGCTTGTCTTTCTTAAGCTCTTTCAAAGCTTGAAAAGTCGTAAGAGGATAATTTTTAAGATAGAACCAATCCTCTCCAATATATTGGGCAATCTCACGACCACTAACAAGAAGAGTTCGCTTTTTATTAGGAAACTTTTTCATTTTACACCTTGAAAAATTGTTTTGCGTGGCTTATTAAGCCTATGAACCTGAATCGTAAGATTAAGATCCAAGGCTGCTTTCAAGACATAGCAAGAAAGCGCATGGTATCCAATTCCCTCATATGAAGAAAGAAAACCTCCGCTTTTTAGATCAGCGGACCAAACACTGGTCTCTCCGATATAAAAAGCCTTTGCATCTTTCAGCATATCATATGCTTTTGCATATGCTTTTTCAACGGCTTCTTTTGAGTTTTCGATTTCGTAATTTGTCTTGAAAAATTCCCAATCCAAAAACTTTTCAGCCGGAAGAGCATTCAATTCTTTATAACTCTTGCTCATGCTTACTCACTTGTGCGTTTAATGGATAGGAAATACTGGCAGTTTTTTATTAAGTAGGAAAACTGCCAAACCCTCACCCGCCAGAGTAGCCCTAGAGTAATTCCCTAGGGACAGTTAGCCGCTCCTATCTTTAATGGATAGGAATCTTGCTTGGCTTGGCATTTAATTCGCTATATGCAAATACTATGCCAATATACAAAAAAAGAGAAGGAGGAAATTTTCCTCCTTCATTTATTCAGCGATTTTACAGAATTCATAGCTAGAGTAATGTGGGCAGTTAATTGGACCTTCTGCCCTACTAGGATAATATACACCCTTACATTGCGCAAAAACTTTTTTACATTTAAGGGTGAAAGCCATTATTTGCTACCTTTTATAAAGAAGACCTATTCCAATCATGATGGTTTCATTGACTGGTTCTTGAATATGCCAAGAATCTACTCGAAAAGATTCAAAGACACAAGGTTCTTCGCCTTCTTTAGGATAAAAAGTGTTTAGAATAGCCTCCTCGTCTTCTTTAGACGCATGATTGAAATTCAAAATGACTTTATTATTTGCCGCAAGACGCAGCCCGGGAAGATTAGGATGATTTGAAGGCACTCGAAAAAAATGAACTCCCTGATATTGTTCGGGACACTGATAAAGAACAACAAGAGAATATGATTGCTCACTCATTCTACTATCCTTTCATCTTGAGTAACCTATCTTTAATGGATAGGTTAAGAAATGTAGTGAACCAATGTCCCAAGCAACACAACCAAAAGCCCCAAAAGAATCCAAAACATTGCCTTCATACCTTAATCTATACCTCTTTAATGGATAGGAATTTTTCTGGCATACATTTTGCCTTATCCAAATACTATGCCACTTTCTCAATAATAAAAGGGGCTTACGCCCCTTTTATCATGCCCCCATCATGCGCTCCATTTGACACATTTTTTCATATTGCGCATCGTCTTGATCTGACTTTTCTTTTTCTTTAAGAAGCTTTTTCTGCTCCTCATTACAAGCCGCAACATTCGGAACCATTACAACATTTTTACCTTTACAGGTTTTGCAAGGCTGGTCGTAAATTCCACCCCTAGTGAAATATTGCTCCTTAGCTTCCTCATCAAAAGCTTCGTCAAATTCCTCTTGCGTATAGGCATGACCTTTCATGCCATCACAAAGAGTGTAACCCGTACCTTCACATTCAGGGCAAACACAATATTTGCCAGGCACTTCATGTGTCTCTTCGTTGAGCTCGAATGTGTATTTCATTTTGACCTCTTATATTGAGTCTGCTATCTTTAATGGATAGGAAGCTTCTGAATCTTTTCCCTAACCAAAGCATCTACCTTAAAAGGCATGTTTCGCCCAATATTCATCAAGAACGCTTTTTGAATTTCGGCATGCTTTGCACCCTTGTGCTTCTGCTTATACACTTCTTTATATGCAGAAAAAAGCGCCTCTAGTATCTTCTCGCCTTTTGCCGAAAGAGCTTTCTTGCTCATATCTACATATCCATATCTTTAATGGATAGGAAAGATTGTTGGTATAACTATTGAATATTGCAAGCTTTATGCCAGCTTAAAAACAAAAAAAGGAGCCGAAGCTCCTTTTCTTTTACTTGCGCTTTTTTGCAAGAGCAAGGTTTACGCCAGTAGCGATCCCATTGATAACAATGAGGAAGACTAGGGCAACGATACTAAGCCAATGAATTTTGGAGAAAACCATTGTGCCTTCGATAAGGACAACGAAGCCGAAGGCTTTGAGCTTGGATTGAAAGGCGGATTCGCCCCACTTGTTTACAGTGTAGAAAGAAAAGATAAGCCCACCAAGAACAAGTAGAGCTTTGGGGTCAAGAAAACCTTGCATATCATGATGAGCAACCATGAATGTAAGGAAAGGGACGATACCGCCGAGGAGGAAACCGCCAGTAGTGGCGCCAAGATTATCTTTCTTGGTAGCAATCAAGGTTTGGTCAACGATACCAAGATTTTCAGAATTGGTTTCTTTGACTTTGGGGAGCTTTTTGATAGGAACAACTTTGGGAGCAAGCTTGATTGCGTTCATAGTTTTTTCCCTTTATGTGTGTGTATATGTAGTGAAACCAGTGGGACTCGAACCCACATAGACCGGTTAAAAGCCGGATATTCTACCTTTGAATTATGGTTTCATATGATGATATATAAGCAAATATGACAAAAAGAAAATGGGAAATTAAGAATTTAGAAGATGCAGTAAGAAACAGTATATCAATTGCTAATGTGCTAAGACTACTTGGACTTAAGCCACGTGGGTCAAATTACATTACAATCAAAAAAGAAATTAGAAACCTTGGTTTAGACACTTCTCATTTCTTGGGCTTTGCTCACCTAAAGGGTAGAAAAAAATCCTCTGTATATAAGACTATGACTAAAGACTTATTAGTTGAAAACAGTGATGCTGGATCTTCATGTATAAAGAATCGTATTCTTAAAGAGAAATTAATTCACTATTCTTGCAAAGAATGTGGTCTTATTGATTGGTTAGGAAAACCAATCGTATTGCATCTTGACCACATTAATGGAAATAATAGAGACCACCGTATTGAAAACCTTAGATTTTTATGTCCAAATTGCCACTCTAACACTGATACTTATTGTGGCAAAAAGAACAAACATAACTGAAGGTTCCTTATTGTGATTCCTATCTTTAATGGATAGGAACTATGGGGCTTTGATGTTTAGAGTTACCGCATCATGCGCTTTAAGTTGTGATACCTTGTTTTAGGAATTAAGTAACGTATTACGTAATGCTGAGTCCTATCTTTAATGGATAGGAATGTAGACTGGCACACATATTGCTGTATGCAAATACAATGCCAATTGCAAAAATGAAAAAAGGCATATGCCCTTTTTTCTAGAAACCACGATAGGAAGAAAAGTGGCAGTTTTTTATTAAGTGGGTAAAACTGCCAAACCCTTTATTAAGGACCTCTCACCGGGCGAAGAGATCGTACATGCAGAAGATATCGAATAACCGATGCCGGATGGAGTGCTGGTCATTTTTTACGAAGGGCTTTCGACACCCTCGTAAACTTGTGTTCCTATCTTTAATGGATAGGGACGAAAAAGTGGCAGTTTTTATTAAGTAGGAGAACTGCCCAACCCTTTATTAAGGACCTAATTTCTTTGGTCCTTTTTACGAGGAGGTCCCAAACCTCCCGTAAACTTGTATTCCTATCTTTAATGGATAGGATTTAGTAGTCGTGGTGGGACTCGAACCCACAAGGTACTGCTACCGGAGGATTTTAAATCCTCTGCGTCTGCCATTTCGCCACACGACCATATTTTTTCAATTACCCATTATAGCCTTTCTGGAAACCCTTGAAAAGTTTTTCCTTTACCTTCTTGGATCGTGGCAATTCTTTGCTTCTGTTTTTACGCCACTCTGAACGATTGCGCGGAAAGTAAGTAATACTCTCTCGATATGAATTCATATTACTTACACCCTATCTTTAATGGATAGGGGCGAAAAAGTGTGGGAGTTTTTCAAAGCGAAACTCCCACTAAAAACTTTGGAACTATAAGGAGAGCCTTTAGTTCCGCCCGCTACCACTACGATTGGGACGTTTTGAGGAACCTATCATTAATGGATAGGAACTCAGCGCTTGGCATATAATTTGATATTTGCAAGTTATGTGCCAACAAGCATTAAAAAAAGATGCGTAATTTCTTACGCATCTTTTAGAGTTATGGCATAATGGCAGGGTTACCAATTACCACGCTAAGGTGGTCAATTGCCTCTTGGGTAGAGGTAGCCGAAAGAGCCATGGACTTTTCCCAATTTGGGATTTCCGCTGAAGCCGTCTTATCTTTTGCCATAGACAAAAGCTGATTTCGGACATATGCCAAAAGCTCCTCAATAGGAATATCGCTAAGAGTCTTAGCGCCTTTCTCTTGAAGCTCTTGCAAGGTGGTTTTTGAAGTAATGATTGGATTGCTCATGTTTTGATTATCCTATCTTTAATGGATAGGGTTAGTTGTAGAGATTGCCGATCTTCTCAAAATGAGCAAAGACTTCTTTGGTAGCTGGGCAATAGGTCATGTAATACATTGACCCCAAAGCAAGCTTAGCTTGCTCTTGCAAGCTTGCCAAGCAAGCTTCATAGGTATCGCCCTCGCTTTGAAACTTTTGCTTTTTGATGTAAACGATTGCGGTTTTCATACTTTGATTCTTCTATCTTTAATGGATAGGAATTTTGCCTTGGCTCTTATTTTGCTATATGCAATAATTGTGCCAGTCTATGTAAAAAAGAAAGGCGTAGTTTCCTACGCCTTTCTTGCCCAAAGAAAAACACACACACACAAACCCAATCTCAAAACACATACTCTCAATGTAGCACGCAAACTACTTAGGGGCGGTCTCTTTGATAATTCATATCAAAAGCTCCATTTCTGTTACATACCCATCCCTTATGAATTAAGGGAGCATTAGTACCAACTAGCCTAGAAACGTTCTTCCACTAAGAAGTAGAAGTGAAATTGGCTTTTTTGGCTATGTAACGGGTTAAGGTGTTAGGCTATACACTAGATTAGGCAAAAGCTAGACAACTATTTTTTACTTTAGCTGTCTTGCTCACGTACGGTTTGGGAGCCCTATCATTAATGGATAGGAAATTATTGCTTGGCATAAGTATTGAATATTGCAAATATTATGCCAGTTCTAAAAACAAAAAAGGGGCATATTAGCCCCTTACAATTTAAGGCTTTGGCTTTTGAGAATCTAGATCAAGACTATCAATGAAAGAAAACAAATTTTCATTAGCTTTTTCAAAGCGTTCATCAGCTTTTTTCGTTCCATCAATATCGCCACCATATCGATCCATTTGCAACTTAAGCATAGAGCTACTTGTCACATATTCTCGGATCATGACAATCAAAGTATGCTTTTTAGACTGACTCATGTTTAGCGCCCTCTATCTTTAATGGATAGGAAACTACCCTACTTTGATAAATTCAAAGAACGTGCCATTTTTGACTTGACGTTCTGAACGATTATCGTTGAATTCCTTACAGCAATCTTGCGCTTCCTTAATGGAATTTACATAGGTAATATGGTATTTTCTCGCACAACTGAATTGCTCAGCGGTTTTTGCAGTACGCTTGAAAATCTTATACATATTTACCTCTATAGGTAGAAACCTATCTTTAATGGATAGGTACTAGTATTTTTGAACGTACGTAACCATATCCTTATCAGACATGGCATGGTAATTGCTACCATTGGGCAGAATGATTGCCCAGCCTCCCTTAAAGGAATTTCTCACAACCTTAAGGTTTTTGGTACGCCCTAGCAGAATTGCCCGCTTGACTTGCAATTCACTCATAACCTTAATTGCCTATCTTTAATGGATAGGTGCTTTCCAGGGAAATTTTTGGCATCTTATTTGCTATTTGCAAATACCATACCACTCTCTAAAACAATAAAAGGGGCTTAGCCCCTTTTATTCAGTCCCAGATAATTTCCTTATTGAAAACTTTTCCAGTTTTGATGCCTGGTACAGTTTCCTTAAGATATTGCAAAAAAGCTTCACTTCCTACATAAGAAGCTTCCTTAAAAGTCATTGTTTCGCCAGAAGCACCAGGCATTCCCAAGATAGGCTTGTCCGTCCAGTCGGCTTTGTTTTTGCCTGAAATAGGATCCAGGCACGGGTCATGCATAGGACCCTTGAAAGTGTAATCGAAAATGGCTTGTTCTTCGCAATGAGCGGAATCATAAACCAAGGTTCCATCGGGGGCTTGGTTTAGGTAGGTTTCGAGAGCACCACCTGTAGAGGAAATTTTACAGCTAGAATCACTGTATTTTTCTTGGTAGGTAAAATGCCAACCAGCAAGACCCCTGCCAATTACGCCATTCTTGATATGGTTCATGCTTTGACTTCACTATCTTTAATGGATAGGTTTTAAGGCATTATTTATGCTATATGCAAATACTATGCCATATGCAAAAACATAAAGAGAGCATATGCTCTCTTTATAGGGTTAGGTTTTGTAAAGAACGCGACCACCTTTTGACTCTACGATCTTGACAATACAATGGTCAAGAATTCCTTCGCCTCCTAGACTTCGGCGCGTACGAATCAAAAGCGGAATTTTGATCGTACCGATAGAATTTCCTACATGTCCACGTTCTGGCGTACATGACTCCCATTCTTTTTTGGAAATTGGGTCGCCATATGTAAGCACGATGCGCAGCTTTTCTTTCCTGGACTTTTCCAGGATAGCAATAACTGCATCGGGAGTATCCTTATGGTACGTGATACCATTTACAATCTTACTCATGCTTACTTACTACTATCTTTAATGGATAGGTTGCTATCGAAGATTCGATACGCTATTGGCATTATATTTGCTTTTTGCAAATAATGTGCCAATTGCTAATAAAAAAAGGAGGAACTAATTAGTTCCTCTTTAAAAAAACTTGTTGGGTTTTATCCCTGAAAGTTTTTTAGCAATTTACTTCTTTAAGCATCATTCATAAACCATATTATTATGGTCTAACAGAAACTTAAAGAAGTATGACCCCTAGGCTATACTAAAATGCCTAGTATTAGGTCATTGCATTAAAATTGTGAAAGAATTCTAATTCGGCGCGTCTCGAATGTAGTTCATTTTTTTAAACTCACTATAAAGGGGCTAGTAAAAAAATCAACCAGATCAAAAGTGATTCGGCGCGTCTCGAATATAATTCATTGTACCTTTTTGGTATAAGCTATTTTCTAGGTTTAGCTTTTGGGTTTAAAAGTGGTATAGTAAAATACAGCTTAGGGCTTATCTCGAATGTAGTTCATTTTTTAACATCACTATAAAAGGACAACTCTATCTTTAATGGATAGGACTATAGAGGCTTAGTTCACATTGTACTTCTCCGTTGGTTATCTTTAGCGCTCTTTGCCTCACCTATCTTTAATGGATAGGAAGGGTTAAGCCTTGGTATATATTATGTATTTTGCAAAGTATGTGCCAAAGCTATAGAAAAAAGAGAGCTTAAAGCTCTCTTTAGGTTTAAGCTTTTTTCTTAAGAAGAGTTAAAGCTTTTGGATTGAGATTGGAGACTTGCTCAGTTCCAATATAAAGAATGGTTTGCTTAGAACCATCTTGGGAAGAAGATGTGACCTTGCCATCATGGATATAGGGACGAAGAACGTCCACATTACCATTGGCATGGACTTTGCAAACGGTTGCGTTTGCGTATCCATCTTTCCAACCAAAGCTTACAATATCGCCCAATCCAATTTCTTCCATAGTAAGCCTCCTCTATCTTTAATGGATAGGTTTACTCATGAAGCCATTCACGAGCTTTTTTTCGAGCTTCCTTAAAAGAAGCGGGTTCTTTTGCAAGGGTAAGGATTGCGGTTTCTTCCCAAGCAGAATCTTTCAAGCTAAACACTTGAAGTGTCAAGCTTTGATTCCAAGTTACGACTTGATTGTTTTCCTTATCTGAAAGAACAATGATTCTTTCATCGTTGGAAAGAATGTCAAAAATCGTTTCTTTCATACTTAACATTCCCTATCTTTAATGGATAGGAAGAATGGTGTGGCATATATTATGTATTTTGCAAAGATTATGCCAGTTGTGAAAAGAAAAAAGGTGGCATGTTGCCACCCTTTTTTATTATTTGGGAGCTCTAGCCGCTCTTTCCTTAAGTTGTTTTTGAAGGTTTATCAAGCGTGTGCGCGTGCGATAACTTTTTGGCATATGCTTTGGAAAGATAAACGTCCAACTGAAACTATCTTTATAAGAGCGTAGAGCTAGCCTCTCTTCTTCTGTAGGCAAATTGTAGACCTCATGAAAAATGAGGTGTTGATGCCCTAGATTGCATGTTTCTACTTTGGAAGAGGATTTGAGAAAAGCTTTGAATAGGTCTGGGGGGATTATGCCCCAATGATCTCCATTGGTATCGTCGACTATATTCGTCCAAACGATCTTGGATTTGCAAATATTGCATTCCGGAGAACTATCGGAATCTGGCGCCCTCGTCCGCCCTTGTAACTGATTGTAATGTCCATTTTCGCAAAGAGCTTGAAAATAAGTTTCGTAGCTCATTTTCTGTCTCCCATATTAAGTATCCCTATCTTTAATGGATAGGTCTACTTGCTTACCGTAAACTTTGCTCCCAAAAAACCCGCCCCTACCACGATGACATGGATCCACCTAAGACTTTGATTCCATTGCGGAAAAACCAAAGTCAACGTTCCTGGCACCCAATGTGCCACCATGACACCAATGGCAAGGCAAAAACTCAAGACGATCAAAAGTCGAATGATAACGCCCATTGTTTTTCTCCTATGTAGCTAGACCTATCTTTAATGGATAGGAAACACTTTTGCTGCCAAACCTTTTACTGATTCACTTGTGACTTACTAAGCTAAACCTATCTTTAATGGATAGGAGGATATCCCTTGGTATATATTATGCTTTTTGCAAAATCTATGCCAGTTGTGAAAAGAAAAAGAGAGCTTTGCCTACGTCTCAGAATCCAAAGTCCCCCAACTTTTGAGACTTATGATTTGATTCTTTGCCATAATGTATATGATGCCTCTTTAATGGATAGGTGGCTATCCCTTGGTATATATTATGCTTTTTGCAAAATCTATGCCAATTGTGAAAAGAAAAAGAGAGCTTAACTCTCTTTTAGAGATATTTTTTGGAAGACGTTCCACTTGTTCTTAATGGATAGGACAATAGATAGAAAATAAAATCCCCAAAAAAGCCCCCATCAAAAAACAACTAAGAGCCAAACATGGATTTTTCCTACACCATTGAAAAAATGTCATACTAATCCTACTCTATCTTTAATGGATAGGAATGGGGTGTGGTATATATTATGCAAAATACATGCCAAAGATACAAAAAAAAAGAGCTTAGCTCTCTTTATCAAGGTTTCTAAGGTGTTCATCTAAACTAAGGTGTTCATCTTTCTTTTCCTTAATAAGGCAAGTAGTGCAAAGAAAGGCTTGCACTTTTTTGCATTCTTCCATGCTACAACTTGCATAGCAAAAAGAGTCTCCACATGGACCAATATATTCCTTAGAATAGTATGTGTGCAATCGTACACTCTTATCGTTTTTCAAGCACTTCTGACAATTCTTCTTAAAGTCACTCATATACTTACACGCCTATCTTTAATGGATAGGAGCCAAGACTGGCACGCTTATTGCATACAGCAACCTATGTGCCATCTTAGAAAAACAAAAAAAGGACAGAATTATCTGTCCTTTTTGCAAAGCTACTTCATTGGAATTGCCGGGTTTTTATTGCGCACTTCTCTAGTTCGCTTTACTGAAGATCCGATCGTATCACTTATACTTTTATCCTTTTAATGGATAGGTCCAACTAGCTTCAAAGTTACTCTGGCATATATAATGCTATTTGCATTTACTTTGCCACTTACACAAAAAGAAAGGTGGGAGATTATCCCACCTTTAAGATATATTAAATATTCAGTTCTTGGCGTGCCTCATCATCCAAGAGATATACCTTTAATGGATAGGGACTTTCTTTCTTGGCACATATATTGTTCTTTGCAATCTATATGCCTAGCACTGTAAAAGAAAGAGTAGGATGCTACCCTACTCTTTCAGGGTTAGAGTTTCACAACCTTTACACGTTTACACCATCGTTCGACACCTTACATGAATTGCACGATAACTATTGTCGTTATAATGCAAAAACGGCGCCAAAACTTTTTGCGTAATTACCACTTCTTTGTTTGGACGAAGCCCACAAAACTCTTCGTCCATAACTTTTACGTAAGAATCCACAAAGCTAAAGGTTTGTTTGGTAAGAGAAAACACCACTTGCTCAAGTCGAGCACCTTTGCTAAGAATCGGCGTATTTGGGTTAGAAAGATCGTAGATATCTTTCTGCATCTTGCATCCATTGTACACAATGCAAAAGCTACTTGCTTGATGCTCTACGTCTGCAAACGTAAAAAGATCAAAAAAAGTTTGGTGATACTCAGGTTCATTCATGAGCGCCTCACTTGCACTCTTATTCCTTTAATGGATAGATTCCCTTTCTCTTGGCTTCATTCTTTCATATTGCAATCTTTATTCCATCTTTCAAAAACAAAAAAGGTAGGATATTATCCTACCCTTTTCTTCTTACTTCTTTTGAAGTATGTCGAACAAGCGAGCCGTTGCGCACGAAAAGGCTACATTATGATCCTTTCCAAGATGCTTGCAGTCTCCTACCTTTTTGATCTCACAACGTGCCGCAAAAGGACATTCCGTGTTTTTTGGAATCCTACCATCTACCAAAAGCTTGCCCATCTTGCACCTCTTACTAATTCACTTTGCTTATTAATGGATAGACTAACTTTCTTTCTTGGCTCATACTTTGCTCTTTGCAATCTATATGCCTTCTCTCAAAAACAAAAGACCGAAAAAAACTTCCATGCTTTTGCGCCTCTTAATCTAAACTTTCTCTTATTAATGGATAGACTAACTTCCTTCCTTGGCTCATACTTTGCTCTTTGCATTATATGTGCCATCTAACACATAAAAAGAAGGTAGGATATTATCCTACCTTCGTTAATAAGAAGCTGGTAGGGCGCTACCCTACCTTACAACCTCTTATGCTGAAGCCTTCAGCGGGCGGAACAATTCCATATCTTCATTGTTAGAAGCCTTTCTTTCTTGCTACTCTTTGGTATATTCGAGCTTGGTGCCCTTGCGGATTTGTTCGGGCGTTCTGTTATTGTTGAACTGAGCGCAAGCCGCTTGAGCCTCTGCTTCGGTCAAGCCTTTGTGAACTGGAATCTTTTTGGCGTTGACGAACTCGATGAAGTTACGAGCCGAACGTTTGAAGGTTCGGTACGTTTGCTTATCTTCCATGTTTTGCACCTCTCATATATTGGGGACATACCGTTAATGGATAGGGCAAGTTACAACGGCGTAAACTGCTTTGGCATAGGGTTTGCATAGTCTATTCTATAGAAAGTTGGTATGATTCTTTGAAAAATGCATGAATTGTGCCAAAAGTTGTAAAAAATGAATGGTTTTTACAAAAAAGCAATAAATATGCCAAGAAATTAAATAAAGCGAATGATTAATGGCACAATTTATGAAAAGAGCAATATATATGCCATAGTAAAAGTTCTGCAACTAGTATGCCAAAAAGTTCTGGGGAATTGAGGCGCGGGCTGGTTTTTGCCCCCCTAAATAAGGGTTAAATAAGGGTTAAATAAGGGTTAAATAAGGTTTTTAAGTAATATACAGTTTTAAGTAATATATAGCTTATTATACTTTTATAGGGTTAAATAATGTTTTTAAGTAATATACAGTTTATTATAATTATAATACAGCTTATACTTAATGTACAGTTTATTATATTCTTATACAGCTTATACTTATTATAAGTTTAATATACAGTTTATTATACTCTTATACAGCTTATTATACTCTTATACAGTTCATACTTATTATACTCTTATACAGTTTATTATACTATTTACTCTTATACAGCTTATTATACTTAATATACTTAGTATACAGTTTATTATACTATTTATTATTACAAAGTTTATTATACTTTACTATTTACTTTATATTATTTATTACTCTTTACTTTATGCTATATATTTTAAATAATTTTATCTATATTTTGGGGAATTTT
>JACCDJ010099903.1_pt1 | contig 21798 bp, 26 predicted proteins | sample 7444481 | NCBI WGS metagenome assembly JACCDJ01 (sample SAMN15323435, study PRJNA562643) | freshwater metagenome | isolation source: river surface water | place: USA:Blue River Watershed | collected 2017-08-15 | reverse complement strand
TCATCCCAACAATAGTTGGGATTTTTCATTTTTAGCAGTTGCCGATTCTACACCGCAGGTGTTAGAGAGGCATCAATAAAAATGAAAATCCAGAAGCGAAGCGAATGGAGAACGGTTTAATCTGAAGCCCCCCCCTAAAAAGGGAAAAGTGAAGCTAATCCCTCAAGTCTCAATCCCATCCAACCTCACCCAAGCATACATGAAATCCCAATCCACCTCATCACCAAATTGATAACGATGCTGAATGGTGGCTTCTTTTTGAAATCCAAACTTCTCTACCAGCCTGAAGGATGCCGGATTATTGGTGGCAATAAACGCCTCAATTCGTCGCAATGCCATCTCCTGTTTGCCATAATTCATTACTGACTCCATGGCCTCTGTCATCAATCCCTTTCGCTTGTCTCTATCCTCTTTGAGCATGTAAAAGATTTCAGCACGCTGGTGCTGCTTGGCCCATGAATGAAACCCACACCATCCCAATACACGGTTGTCTTCTTTTGCAACCAACTGAAAAAACTGTATGGTCAAATTGTAGGTGCTGTATCCACCATTATAACGAAACTGCTCCAATTCAAACTCTTCTTCGGTGGTTAGCCCCAAAATTCTCATGATCTCTTCTTGGTCATACCGAGCAAACAAATCGTGATACGATTGTTGATCAAAGCCTCTCAGTTCAAGGCGTGGTGTCTCCAAACAGATATTATAAATCATCTTCAATATTAACCCAAATCAACACAGAAAGAATGAAAATCAACTGATTCTTGCAATCAGTCGCTGCAATAAAACGTTTTTGGTTCCCTGGGCGATGGCAGAGGCCTGTTGTAACAATTGCCTTTTGTACATCACCTCACCCTGATACGCGTAACTGAAAGACATCAAGTCCCATGCTGTTGACAACAAAAGTGAACTGTACCAATCTCGCTTAAAACTAGAAATTGATTGAGGATCTATCCAACCCAAATGGGCTGCAGCAAATTGAAGTACTGACTGAAACTCAAAATCAAAAATCTCCATTTTTATCACCCTTATCACCTCCCCTTTCAATGGCATACATTCTCGCATCACATCTTCTGCCTCCAAAAAAAGAAAAGCTTTCACCACCCTTCCCGTCCATGCCAAACGATAAGGTTCATAGCGTGTATCAAGAATAAAACACATGGCTTCATTCAAAGACTCCTTGAGATGTGCCTGCGGCAATCTTTTATGGAGATACTTACTGTACAAATGATTCACGAACAACCGTGACATCAAATGAGGTGATTCCACATGCACAGCCGTTAAATTCCCTTGAAAAGAATGCTTGTAACGTTTCTTGGACAACGCCCCCCAACTTGCTTGCTCATGGTACTTATTGAAAGCATACTCCTGACAGAAAATCTTTTCATGCAAACCAACTCCAGACAATCCATGAATTTGTTCTAACGCATGTAAAAAATAATTTTGGTTGTTGTCTTCATCTACAAAATAATGAAAGAACAGAAACCGTGCATTTTCATGATGAACTAGTGCCAATAAAAAAGGATTATACCGCTCATGACCTTGCCTGAATGCAACACCCAACATTTGAACAATGCGCATGTGAGGACCAGACATGGGGATGAGTTTGGTAAAAGATTCGATGAACGCATCAATATTCCCTTGCTCAAAAGCTACCCACGATAAAGATTCGTATAATGCTTGTTGATTCAACTGCTCATTTCCATTCAACCAACGTTTTTCAAAATCAAACACATCGCGATACCCTAAAAAATGCGCAAGGGTATTGACATTGTACAAATACGGTTTGGTGTTGGAAGCAAAAAAACCGGCTAAGCGCGAAATGGTATGGGGTGAAATGTGCAGCCCTGTGCTATGCACAAGATGGGCAATTTGTATTGCATCGCTATGTGCAAATAGTTTAACACCCGTCTTGTCCTGCAAAGCCTGCAATAGGTTTTTTATTGTGTCGGATTTGAGTTGGTAACGGGGCTTGGGCATGAAGAGCAAAAATAAAAAGACGATCGGTACAAACTGAGCGAATTATACTTGAAATAACTTGAAATATGTTGCGAATAGCTGCAACAATAAAATCACTTTTGGCCAAATAAATTTGAGGAAACAAAAAAATATTTATTATGGCAGAAATTACCTTTACTGGTCACAAGACCTTAAAAAGCATCAACAGTGAGTGGTGCGACAAATTTCCTTTTTTGTACTTAAGATTCTACAATGCAGAAAATGAAGCCGTTGGTGATTGGAATAATACACATGCTTCAATCAGAGCAAAAAAAGATGCAAAAGAATTGGGTACCAATGCCGGAATGAATGTAGGAACATTTGAAGCGCGCTATTTCGATGCATTTGGCGTAAAAGTAGAAATCATGTACCATAAGAACGATCGCTCTTATCGCTCATTGGATGATTCAAATGCATTAACCTTGAATGAATACAATGCACATTGCGCATCCTTAGGAGCTAGTAAAATAAAGGATACCCACCCTGAGTGGTTTTAAAAACAACTAAACGTCAAATAAGTCAACCCATGGGTTGACTTATTTGATTTAAAAATTAAACCATGGCACTAACTGATTCACAACGCAATCAAATCGCTAGTTATAAAGCACAAATTCTGAACTACAGAAATGAGATTGATAACATCAAGAAAAACAAAAAAAGCAAATCTGAATACTATGCCAATGCAATAAAGGGTACGAAAGACGCAAACAGTAAACGAAACTATAGAGCATCCAAAGAGAGAGACATGGCTCAATTCGCGAATCAAATTGAAAGTAAAAAACGTTCAATAGAGCAAGTGAAAGGCTATATCAAAAGCATAAAATAATCGACGAATGGTCAAAATAAGCAGCATCGTTGATGTCCCTAAAAAAGCGGATGCCGAGGACTTGTTTGGCATTAACAAGTACGAAAATGGACTAACCCATTTTATTCAATATGCTGACACCCCCATCACCATCGCCATCCAAGGTGAATGGGGAAGTGGTAAAACATCATTAATGAATTCTCTGCAGCGCAACCTGTGTCATGCCAACGTGCAAAAAGGGAAACAAGAACTCTTTTATGATATTTGGATCAATACCTGGCAGTATTCTCTTTTGCGTGACCCTGAAGAGACTTTGATTTCCATACTAGGATCCATTAGCACCCAGATTGCACAAATTATTCAAGACCGTCACCAAACCGTAAGCGCTAAACTATCTCAATCCATATTGGCCGTAACTTCAAAATTATTGAAGGGAGGTGTTGGTGTCGCTGTTGAGACCGTAGCAGGGGGGAGAGCTGCAGATGTTGTGGGGTCGTTATTTGAAAAAGAAGAATCCAACAAAAGCTTACAACACTTAAGAACAGAATTGGAATGCGCTATTGAGACTTGCTTAATCAAAGATCAAGAAGCCGGATCACCCAAAAAAGGTTTCATTTTTTTCATTGATGATCTGGATCGCATCGACCCGCCTGTGGCTGTGCAAATTCTTGAATTACTCAAAAATATTTTCGACTTACCGAATTGCATATTTGTACTGGCCATTGATTATGACGTAGTCATCAAAGGTTTAAAGCCAAAGTTCGGTGAATTGACAGAGAGCAATGAGAGAGAGTTTCGATCTTTTTTTGATAAAATTATTCAGATGCCTTTCTCCATGCCAGTGGCCAACTACCAAATTGATCACTTTCTGATTGAGAACTTAAAGAAGATTGGATTCATCTCTGGACCAGATACAGACAAAAAACAATTGGCTGAAACACTCACCACTTTGTGTCAACTTTCAGTGGGTAGCAATCCACGATCACTAAAGCGCTTGTTGAATACTGTGTCTCTCATCACCATCATTGGCGAGATGGAATTAGATAAGACAGAAGAAGGTGCTCAAATAAATGAATTGGCCTTGAATTTTGGACTCATTTGTACACAAATTGCCTATCCGCAGATCTACAAGGTGCTGAGCATGGAAGGCAATTTTAAAAATTGGAATGAGACCATTGCCACAAAACTGAATCTTAAAACGCTTCAACCGCACGAAATTGAAAAACTCAACAGCTCAGATGAATTTGATGAGGAATGGGAAAAAATAGTTTATCGCATTTGCGAAAAAGATGCCTACCTCAGAAGTAAAGCTGTTCAAGTTTCTACTTTACTGAATACCATGGCGCGACTTGTGCCAGAGGGTGCTGATTTGGGAGACACTATTGAAGAGTTATTAAGCCTATCGTCCGTAACCGATGTGCAAGCATTTGACAAACCAAAAGCCGCAATCAACAAAGGTCCAGTGCTGAAAAATTTATCCAGTAAACTATTGCCATTACTGCGTTCTCAGATGCCATCGTATTACAGCACGGTGAGACAACAGAGTAAAAAAGTTCAATCCAATGTATACATTTCGTATTCTCCTATCAATTGGAAAGATTGTGTGGGATTCACAGTGAATACAGGCAACGACAAAGTTAATCTACACTTTTGGTACCACCCTACACTTTTCAAAATCAAAACAGGAAATCTTGAAGATGATTTAAAAAACATTGGACTGGAGAAGGAATGGCAGGCGCTTAGTGAACGATACTCAAAACTGGCAGAGATGCATCCACAGTGTACCTTCAAAAACAGTGGATTGAAGCAATATGGTACTTCACGTGGATATTATATCGCCCACATCAACTTCATGATTCAATCAGCAACACCCGATGAATTGCTAGGCGAACAAAAGATTACTCATTTGTCTGAATGCGTCACCCAGATGATGATAATCAATCACGATTTGAATCAATTGTTCCAAAACATAAACCAATAAAGAAATGGGAATATTCAATAACTTTTTTGATCAATTCAAAGCGGGTGATTTCACCTTAGAACCCAATAAAAAAGTCAAAACCATTCAGTCAGAGTTCAAGGATAACTTCAAACTCTCCTTGCGCGTTTACAAAGGAAAACAGTTCGCTGATCCTGAATGGACCATTGCCGGCTTAAATGAAAAAACAAGTAAAAAGGTCATGGCACAAAATGAAGATTTAACCATTAAAGCCAACATGACCATTAAGGCTTTTGAGGATCTTATAGCGGCGCACTTTGGTCTTGTTGTGCAAGTAGCCAATGAACACAATACTTATTGCATCAATAATGGTTATACCCTTGGTCAGGCAGCTAGGAAAGATGACCTCAAAGATTGGTGCATTGAAAAAGGATTTAAAGGAATTGAAGATTGGTTAAAATCAGAAGGTTTTGACTCAATTGATGATTATTACAATCAGCAGAAATAATATTAGTAATAAACATACAAAAAAGAGGTTCATGGCTGGACCTCTTTTGTCTTTTATACCCACATACAAAATCTTTAGACCAAACCCACTACCCAACCATAAAAGGGCATTCCAATGGTTAGGTTTACAGGAAACGTTATCCCCAAAGCCATAGGAACATACAATCCGGGATCGGCCTGAGGTGCTGCCATACGCATGGCCGCTGGGACAGCGATATAAGAAGCGCTTGCTGCTAAAACAGCAAATACAAATCGATTGGCTGCATCCGCTGTCACCCATTGACTACAATAGGCAATCAGCGTTCCATTCACCAATGGTATGACAATCCCAAAGACTGTCAGCCACCCGCCATATTTTTTAAACGCCGAAAATCTCCTCGCCGTAACCATTCCCATCTCTAACAAAAAGAGCGCAAGAAATCCTTTGAAAATATCCGTAGTAAAAGGTCGTATTCCTTCCGCTTGTTTTTCATCCGCCACAAATCCAATCAACAGACTCCCTAAAATCAATAACACACTTCCATTGGTCAAGGCATGTCGAGCAACTTTCTTCATTGAGAGAGCACTCTTATTTTCGGTGCCATACAGAGTCAATAATGCAACTCCCACCATGATGGCTGGCGACTCCATGAGCGCCATCACTGCCACCATATGCCCCCCACTTTGCCGACCATGAAATTCCAAAACAGACATCGCTGCCACAAACGTCACCGCGCTCACGGACCCATAGGCGGCTGATACGGCTGCAGCATTTTGGACATCCAATTTCAACCGCAACAAATAGAAGGTGTACAAAGGAATGACAATCGAGATAACAAGACCCAACAGCAAAGAGAAAATCACCTCTGCATTAATGGATTCATGCGCCAATTCTTGCCCACCCTTGAATCCGATGGCAAACAACAAGTACAATGATATAAACTTACTCGATGACGCAGGAATCTCCAAATCACTTTTCAAAAGAACAGCTATCACTCCCAAAAGAAAAAATAAAATGGTAGGATTAGATAGATTAATTAAAATTTCTTGACCACTCATACTACTTGTTTTTGCATTTGATGAACGATAAAAAACCAGTGATACCAATACTCTGCAGGCAGGTGCCCATTAAATAGTCATCAATGAAAAGGCCTATTCCAAAGAGCACTATACTCAAAACAAAAAACATCGAAGTAAAACGAGTTGACATCCCATTCTGAATCATGCCGCAAAAATGATTGAATTTTATTCATCGTTTTCATTTATATTTGTTATGTATAACATAAATAATAATTATGAATTTTACATTGCAACAACTCATCATTTTTCACAATCTTGTTCAGACGAAGAGTGTAACCCTTACAGCAGAGCGTCTCCATCTTACACAACCCGCAGTATCCATTCAATTAAAAAATTTCCAGAAAACCTTTGATCAACAGTTATTTGAGACCATCGGAAAAAAAATTTATATCACACCCTTTGGGCGTGAAATAGATGTAAAAATCCAAGACCTCATTCGCAATGCAGACAACATCAATCAACTTACAAAGACCCAATCAGGACAATTACAGGGGCCATTGAAAATTGCTGTGGTATCTACAGGAAAATATGTAATGCCCTATTTTCTCAGTGATTTTCTATCCAAACACCCTATGATTGAACTGAAGATGGATGTATCCAATAAGCAACAGGTAATACAATCACTGAAGAACAACGAAGTGGATTTCGCACTTGTTTCTATTGTGCCCAATGAATTAAACTTAAATAAAATTGACTTAATAGACAACAAACTTTACATGATTGGTCAAACAAAAATTAAACATAAAAAAAATCCAAAGAACATTTCAGCGTGCTCACCTCTGATCTATAGAGAAGTAGGATCAGGTACCCGGCAAACCATGGAAAAATTTATCGAAAGAAAAAAAATCCAACCCATCAAACCCCTTGAGCTTACCTCTAATGAGGCTGTAAAACAAGCCATATTATCAGGAATGGGCTATTCTATCATGCCAATTATTGGGATTAAAAACGAACTCAACAATCACCAACTCGAAATAATTCCTATTCCAGGCCTGCCCATTAGGACTGTCTGGCGTTTGGTCTGGCTTAGTGAGAAAAAACTATCCTTTCTTGCAGAACAATACCTGAACCATGTGAAAAAACACCGTGTCGAAATCATTACCAAGCACTTCTCTTGGCTCGACTAAAACATCAAAATCTAGGCTACGTGAATACAGCGTTTATGACACAAATTACTGCTGAGATCGTACACATAAATTTCTGCATACAACGCGTGATTTTTTACAAATAAGACATCTACGTTCAAATGCAACGGATACTGAACATCCTCAAACAAACTAAAATCTACCACTTTACTCTTGGCTTTGGCAGCCAAATCAAAATCATTTCTTTTGATTACCTTGGACTGAACATGATCCAAAACAGCCTTCAAATCTGGCAAAGCCACCTTTGAAGATTGGCAAGCGCAATGATCATCTTCTCCCCTGACAGTAATTTCAGCGGTGAACTCATCCCACTCCTCACTACAAATGTGTATAAATTGGTCTTTTTTCTTCATGTTTAAGACGAAATGTCTTATGCAATGATGCGACCAATATCGAACTCAAAACGATAACAAATGTTTAGAAACTATTTTTGATTCTTTAATCGACTGAGATGAACCGAAGAGATACCCAAATATGAGGCTATCATATGCTGAGGAACCCGTGACAAAATTCCTGGGAAAATCTCCTCAATGCCACTATAGCGCTCTTTGGGTGACAAGGCATACGAGCGCTTGATTCTGTCATCGTGGAAACTGAAATACAATTCCGCCAATAACCTCCCCAATTTCTCTCCTTGTTTGAGGTGAGCGTAACCCCACTCAATAGCGGATTTAGGCAACACAACTACCCTCGTATCCTCCAAAGCCTGTAGAGCATAATGAGCAGGTTGTCTTCTAAGATAACTCGCGTAATCTGCAATAAATTGACCTTCCTGTGAGAAATGTATGGTATGCTCAGCACCTTTGCTATCATTAATAACGACGCGCACCAACCCCTTTTCAATAAAAAAAACCTCCTCAGGCACTTTCCCTGAAAGGGACAACAATGTTCCCTTTTTAAATTCATGGATACTCAACTGATCTTTGAATGCTTTCCACTCATGCGACTCAAGATCCACTATTTGGCCAACAACAAATTTGAACAATTCCATTTCAAAAATTCAATGCTCTAATTTACAAATGACCATAGGTTCAACAAACCAAAGCCCTCAAAAAAAAGATTTACCATGCAATAAAAAACGAGCTATAGCAAGGCATTCAGCACAATCTTTAAAAAATATTTTGAAATAAAACTTTTACGGCTATAAATTTGCACCGCGTTCTTTACTTCATTTCTTATCAAGAAAGACGGAGGGATTTGACCCTTTGATGTCTTACCAACCATTTATCGGCAGATGAATAAGGTGGTACGTTCAACCTCAACCATGAGGACAGATAAGTTGGCATAGCATACAATTATTCGCGGTACTTGAATGCTCTTCTGGCGTATCGGAGGAGTGCTTAACTGCGTATCCTTCGGTAATCATCTCCCCTTCTTTTATGATTCGGAATTCAGTATGCACGCCATAAAACCGAAAACAAAATGAAACAACAAACACGCTGTATCCACAGTATTCCCGTGGATCCATTAACAGGAGCCATTTCGACTCCCATCTATCAAACCTCGACATTTGTACAATCATCGCCTGGTGTGCATCAAGGATTTGATTATGCTCGTTCCAACAATCCCACCCGATTGGTCTTAGAAAATCTTCTGGCTGAATTAGAACATGGAGACAAAGGGTTTGCCTTCTCATCGGGCCTTGCTGCCATTGACAGTGTATTAAAACTATTGGAAGCCGGAGATGAAATTATCGCCGTAGATGACATCTATGGTGGGGCATTTCGATTATTCACCCATGTATACGAAAAGTTCGGCATCTCGGTCCGATATGTGGACACCACGAACACCGATCATGTTGCCAAGGCCATCTCAACCAGAACAAAATTGCTTTGGATTGAAACCCCTACCAACCCCACCCTGAAAATTTCAGACATCGCTGGCATTTCAGACATTGCCAAACGCAACAACATACTCCTTTGTGTGGACAACACCTTTGCCTCCCCGGCAGCACAGCTTCCACTTGACCTTGGAGCAGACATCGTTGTTCATTCGGCAACAAAATACCTCGGTGGACACAGTGACCTCATTGCCGGTGCCGTTATCACAAGAAGACCCGAAATCAGTGAAAAAATAAAATTCATCCAAAATGCTTCCGGCGCCATACTCTCGCCCTTTGACAGTTGGTTGGTGATACGGGGCATAGAAACATTGCCACTGCGCTATGAACAACACAGTAAAAATGCTCAGATTATCGCTGAATTCCTTGCCCATCAACCGGAAATCAACAACGTTTACTATCCCGGTTTAAAAGGGCACCAGAACCATGATGTCGCCATACGTCAACAAGGATTATTCGGAGGCATCATCAGTTTTGACTTACATGACGATGATAAACAATTGGCCACGTATTTCGTTACGCAAACAAAACTCTTCAAACTGGCTGAGAGTTTGGGTGGGGCCAAATCATTGATCTGTCAACCTTGCGAGATGACCCATAAATCTATACCACGAGAAAAGAGGTATCATAGTGGCGTTACGGACAGTTTAATCAGAATATCGGTAGGATTAGAAGATGTGAATGATCTCATTCAAGATCTGCAATTCGCACTGAATGAATGGAGAAAAAAAGCCCAAACTCAAATCACCTGCCTATCATGAACCGAAAAGAAATCAACTTGGGCATTTTTGGCTTTGGATGCGTTGGATACGGCCTTTGGCAAGTACTTGAACAAACACCAGGGCTCAAAACCAAAATCAAAAAAATTGGTGTAAAAGACAAAAAGAAATCCAGGCCAATACATCAAGACTACTTTACTTATGATCCTTTTGAAATTCTAAATGATCCAGAAATCAATGTGATTGTAGAACTCATTGATGACAGCGAAGCTGCATTTCTCCTGGTGAAAAAAGCTTTGGAAAATGGCAAAGCAGTGGTAACAGCCAATAAGAAAATGATTGCAGAACATTTTCAAGAATTGCTGTCATTACAAGAAACCCATCAAGTTCCTTTGCTTTATGAAGCAGCGGTTTGCGCCAGTATTCCCATCATCCGAAATTTGGAAGAGTATTATGACAATGATTTGTTAGAGAAGATAGAAGGAATCATCAACGGATCAACCAATTTTATTTTGAGCAAAACACATCAAGAGAATTTAAGTTATAATGAAGCACTTGCCTTGGCTCAAAAACTAGGATTTGCAGAAAGCAATCCTGCCTTGGACACTGAGGGATGGGACAGCAAATACAAGCTGATTATTCTCATCATGCATGCCTTTGGGGTTGCCTTAGAACCCCATCAAATCAGTCATTTTGGTATTGATCGAATCAATCCTCTTGTCTTAAAATTAGCCAAAGAAAAAAATTGGCAAATCAAACTTTTAGGACATGCTTGCAGAACCAAAGATCAAAAACTTCAAGCTTTCGTAATACCACAATTTGTTTCCGAAAAAAACTTACTGCACCAAGTACAAAATGAATACAACGGCGTTTTGACCCAAACCAGTTTTTCTGAAAAGCAATTCTTTATGGGAAAAGGGGCAGGAGCCTACCCCACTGCATCTGCTGTCTTATCCGATATATCCGCGCTGAGTTATGATTACAAGTATGAGTACAAAAAGAAGACGCAAGAGAAAAAACCAGTTTTGAACAATGAGCATTTTTTAACCGTGCTCATTGGATATGAAACAAAAAAAGGAATTCCAAATTCATTGAAGCTATCCAACATTCAAGAACAATTCCAAAACACGGAGTATGCCTATACCATTGCGGATGTTGAGCTTAAAAACTTATCAGAGGTCTATTTAGACCATAACTTCTGCGTTGTCGGGATGGAACACTAATCACCCATCAAACGCAGTTTAACCTGATGGTAAATGTTTAGATAGTACTCTCTTGAGATAAAATAGTAATCGGAGGTCTTGACTTTTTGGAATATGTTCAAGGCCTCCCTCTTCTTTTTCAAACCAGATAATGCAAAAGCGTGAAAGACTTTCATTTGATCATAATACCCTTTCCATTCAAACTCTTGAAATACTAGGAATTCATTCAATGCAATGGAGGTGAAGAAGAACAAGTCTTTTATCAATCCTTTTTGATAAAGCGCATCCGCCACAAAATAATGAAATCCAGGAAACTCTTTAAACTCTCCGACAGAATGGCGTGGCAGCTTTTTTTGGTAGTCCCTTGCGGCATCTAAAATCGATGCAAGGTTATCCTTGTCACTCATCAGTATAAACGTAAAATAAACCCGTCCAGCGACAAAAGGGTGTACCTCACCTTTGTGGGTATTCCAAATGGTCTGAATGGCCAAATACTTCTCTTCCATGACCAAACTATCGTTCTTCAGGTAAGCACTAAAAAATAATATGGCATGACCGAATAGCAAATCATTCTTTGAAACGGAATGGGACAAGTAATGATAGTAACCCAAATCCAAGCCATGGTTGAGCCAAGAATAATCTGGAAACAATTCATAAAAATACTTTCGTCCTAAAGCAGATTGAGCCAGTGGAATCATTACCTCTTGAAAGACAAGAGGATTGGACTTTAAAAAAAGCGCAATTTTTCGACAACTCGCTTGAAATGTTTTGTCATCAGCGCCAATTTCCTGAAAATGCAACGGCTCAAAAAAATCCAATACAAATAGTGCTTGATCGGAATGAACCTTATTTTTCCTGGATAAAGAAACAAACAACTCCAAAATTTCTACTGTGGAGTAAGATGGGAAAAAAGCGGAATACTCAAAACCCCAAAACCGTCTCAACGTATTGGGACTGATGATTGATCGAGTGGTCTCAAAAATCAACTGAGAAAGTCTTATGCAATCCTTAGAATACAAAATCGGACTATCCAAACAAGACTCCACCTCTTGCTTCAACCTGTTCCAGTCTCCAGGAGAGATAACATTCCGCTTCCGTGCCATGGGCAAAACTATTCAATAAAATCAACCGTTCAAAGAGACTTCATTAATGGGTATTAATGGATTCCTTGATCTGTGAATAGAAAAGTAATTTCGAAAGAACTTAAAAACTTAAAAAAATGGGACTAAAAAAACTACGCGATGAAGCGCAAAAAACAAAAGATGGCAAAGTCGATCTTAGAACCAAGGAAGGCAAAGAAATTGCCAAATTAAGAGAAGAAAGAAATGAAAAAAGAAGAGAACGAAAAGCAAAGGAAAAAAAATAACCGATTAAAATCTATAGTATGGCCAGAGAACTTTCCATGAACGGAAACACCAAATTAAAAACAATAATGGAAGAATTCAATGATCGATTTCCTTATCTAAGGTTAAGCATTTACGCCTCTAACCAAAGAAATGCGTCTGTCAAATCTCCATTAGACTTTGAAAAAACAATCGCTGAAGTAAGAGAAAAAAAATCATCCGATCCAGCTATTATTCGTGGAGGTCAAAAAGTAAAGAATCTAGAAAAAATGATGGATGATATTTTTGGACTTTATTGCCAAGTGGCCTACAAAGATGCAGATGGTAAACCATTTTACACCTCTGGAACACAAGATGAATTGACTTTGCGAGAGTTGAACGAATTAGGCGAAAAATCCAATTGGAAAAAAGGAGAGTGGCACATCTAATCCTAAAAAAATGAATGCAGATAAAGCCAGAATCGTCAGCATCAGAAATGAGATAGAATCCATTAAGCGATTCATTCTTATGAATAAACGCACTATAGAGGCCAAGAAAAGTGACATCCGTAAAGTCAATGAACGATTCAAAGACCAAATAGCACGTGCTGACCGCGCCGAAAAAGCATCTCTACGCGAAAAAAAAAGGAGAGAAGTGGATCACTTGAAAAAAGAGATTGAGTCGCAAAAAAAGCAAATTGATGATAAAAAGGATCAGATTGTCCGAAAAAGGGAAGAGATTCAGCGATTAAGAAATAAATAGGCCGCAATTGCGGCCTATCATTTTTACAACATCTACCAATCCATATCGGATGCTATGGAATTCATAACGTATTGAGCACTTCATTCAATGGAGATGACCACTCCCTTTACCCTCCCCCATTCAAAACCATCCCCAACGGATTTTCCCCAAAGCGCCTGGCCTGCAGGGGATGTCCTGCCAATGACATACACTTCCTGATCAATGCATTGTAATTTACCAAATCCGGTAATCATATAATACAACCCCACATTGGTGGTCACTAAACTCCCCAATGAAACCTGACCAATTACCGTACTTTTCTCAGGGCGACTTTGATACACTTCTTCCAACTGACGGCGCAATTCATCCAATTGTCTCCCCAATTGCTGCAATTCCAAATGCACCATCGCAGTCCCCGTCTCATGCTTGTCACCTGCTGAGCTTTTACCCTCCTGCTGATTGGACTCCATTAAAATATTCCAATTGGCTTGCATGGATCGATATCGCTCTTCTAAAAGATTTGTCAAGGTTTCAAATACAAACTCCTTTTCCATGCTAATTCCCATTGATCAGCGTCGCTTGTAAATCTTCACGCCCTGTTGGTGAAAGACCTTTTGATACGATTGGATCAAAATTCGTCCTATTTCAGGATGATGTTGGGACATATCAAATTTGACCGAATCGTCAAAGTAAAAACATTTATCTCCAACCGCCTGAACAATATACTCAGGTTGAAGAATATTCAAATCATGGAGGTAAACATCATCCACAAAAGATTTCTCCTCATAAAATCCGAAAGCAAATTGCGGATATAAGAAATGCGAGCACCGCTGACAATCAAACATGTTATAATAATGATTGGCCCATCCCCAAATCATCACCTTGGCTCCCTTGGGAACATGCTGTTGCATTCCCTGAAATACAATGTCCTTGGCAAAAATTTCCTCGGCCTTTTTGTATCCCCTAACCGGAAAAATCTCCTTACGGAAATTGGGATCTACACCAATGGTGAAGGGCAATAGGTACATGCCAATGCTCAACCATTGTCTTTGACTTTTCATGCGCTCAAATACAAATGCAATGGCCCAAACAACCACTGGAACCAAAAAAATACAATAATGCTTAATCCCATTTCTTGGCAGGTAAATGGTAACCAATACCACCAAAGTCAACATCACAAAAACAACATCTTGATTGTTCAGCCCCAGCCCTCTCCTTCCTCTGAACCAACGATCAACGGTCCATGTAGACATAAAAAATATCAAACACAAAAAAGGAAAAAACCACATGGCATTCAAAAAAACCAACTTCAAAAAATGAAAAACAAAAAAAGGATTGATGAGATCTTTCTCCACCATTCCAAATCCATTGTTCTGGTATTGAAGCGTAATCAAACAATTGTGCACAAAAACTTCAACCTTTCCAAAAATCAACAAAGGAGAAAAAAGCATTAGAGCTGCAAAAATATTGGTTAAAAGATAGGACAACAACAATCGCCATTGAGCATCCTTGATAATCGAATATACCCCAAATGACCACAGAAAGAGCGCCAAATACAAAGCTTGTTCCTTGGCAAAAGGAATAAATACTGTAAAAAATCCCAGCATGAAAATGCTCCATGATGATCGATCACCATTAACCCTTTTCATTAAAAAGCGGAGAGATACCAAGATAAAAAACAACGCCGGCATCTCACTATTGTAGGCAGCGTAATCCACCTGCGTAGTCATACAATACAACAAAATAAAAAAGACCAAAGCTCGCTTCGCAAAATTTTCTTCAAATCTCCCTTTCAATAGTGCATGAAGCAGAAACACATTAACAAAGAAAAATAGCATGAACAAAACCCGCGCGTGCACAAAGGTCACTTGACCCAAAATAGCGGTCATCATGCCCAATGGCAGCACTGTCCAACTGCGGCTAACTTCAAATGGAAAATACTCTCTGAACCAAAATACGGGATCCGCTGCAAAGGCCTTGGCTGAAAAAATCCATTGATGTTCATCTGGACTCGTAGAGTATTCCACCAAAAAACTCCCCTTCATCACCACCACATACAAGATGGTCCAAATCCAAAATTGTACATCCCCCCTTTTGCCTGCTGCAGATACACTCTTCAATCTCCACGTCATGGCAGCAAACATCCCACTCAAAAGCAACGTGGGTAAATAAGATATAAAATAAGGGAAGCCCATCATGTTGCGTTTTGAGAATACTAAAATAATGGATTTGCAACTTTGGGCTGAAGAAAAATAAAACAGAAATCAAAAATATGGCGCCATTTCCCGCTATCCGCTTCAATTCCTCGGCGCAAGCGCCTGCGGGATTTCCGCTACTATCGGGGGCGCATCGTTTTTAATACATCCAATTACTCATTCAATGATACGCTCGAGATGTAATTTTCGATGGACCATCGCTTTGGCTTTTTCATCAGCTTAATGAAACCAAAGTATCTCTATACTGAATACCATTTCTTTCTGAAATAAACCGCCAAACCCACCAATGCTATCAAGGCTGGAACTTCAACCAATGGCCCTATCACCCCGGCAAAAGCTTGACCTGAATCTATTCCAAATACACCAACAGCCACTGCAATGGCCAACTCAAAATTGTTGCCCGTGGCGGTAAAAGCGATGGATGTGGACTTACTATAATCCGCACCAAAAAACTTCCCCATCACAAAACCAACAACAAACATGATGGCAAAATAGATGACCAATGGCAAAGCAATGCGCAATACATCCAAAGGAATGGCTACAATCATCTCTCCTTTTAACGCAAACATAACTACTATGGTAAAAAGCAATGCCACCAGAGTAATAGGGGAAATCACGGGAACATATTTCTCCTGAAACCACTCATGACCTTTCCATGCAATCAAGACATATCTGCTCACCAATCCCAAGAGAAATGGTATGCCCAAATAGATTCCCACACTTTCCGCAATTTGCCCAATACTGATGTTCACCGCAAAACCCTCAAATCCAAAGTAAGGAGGCAGAACGGTGATAAAAAAATAGGCATAGACACTATACAGTAGAACTTGAAAAATACTGTTCAAAGCAATGAGACCTGCTGCATATTCTCGATTGCCATCGGCCAAATCATTCCATACTACCACCATAGCAATGCATCGCGCAAGTCCAATTAATATTACCCCTACCATATACTCAGGATAGTCCGATAAAAAAAGTATGGCCAAGAAAAACATCAACACAGGTCCTATAATCCAATTCAATACCAACGAGGCCGAAAGCACCTTTACATTGCTGAAGACCAAACCCATCTTCCCGTAATTCACCTTGGCCAACGGAGGATACATCATCAGTATCAATCCTATTGCCAAAGGAATGTTGGTTGTCCCTTGAGACAACCCATTGATATAGTCAGCAGAGGATGGCATGAAGTAACCAAGAGCCACTCCCAGCAACATTGCCAAAAAAATCCACAGGGTTAAGAAACGATCCAGAAAACCCAAACGTTTTCTCGATGCGACAGGGCTACAATGATTGATGGACATAAGTAAAAATTTTAAACGATGTTTTTAATTCAACCTTTTCGCGACCTCATGGAAAACATACAAGCATTCAACACCTATTTGCTGGCAACGCTCCAAATACATTTGGGCCTGAAGCTCTGTTCCATCAAAGGCCTTTGGGTCGTCATATGTTGTGGCCACTTTAAGCGACACACCGGGAATGAAAGGGCAATTTTCTTCCGCATCTGAGCAGGTCATGATGGCCGCAAATCTCGATTTGGGATTTACTTCATCATCATACACTTTGGAAAAACAAATACTCATCAAACCATCACCAAACTGAACTTTGTATTTGGGATTGGAAGATTCATCCATGGGTTCTATGTCAAAACCAACACTGCGTAAAGCTTCAATTGCATTGGGATGAAAAGCAGTAGCTTCTGTCCCTCCAGAGAAGGTCTGAATCCAATCCAAATTGAAATAAGCGGCGGCCAATGCTGACAATACTTGACCAAAATGACTGCGCCTTGAATTGTGTGTGCAGATATAAACCAATTGCACATTCCCACTTGTCGCATGCTCCGAGACAATGTAATCAACGATGCGATTCAAAATCAAACGTCTCTCTGCTTGAACGTCATCCAATTGCTTTGTCCAATTATCGCAAAGCATCTTCAACTTTTCATTGACCATGTTCATCAAGTTTAACTCAACAACAACCACCTCCTGGGGTACAACAACTTTTACTACTTAAATCACTTAACTCCAACTTCTGTTTCACCGCAGGAATACCACAAGCATCCTCTGCCAAACAAGCCGTTTGTTTGGATTGTAAGATAAACTTATCACCGTTGTAATTTAAATCAAAAACACCAATCGTATTTTGCTGATACTCCACCTGAACTTCCAAATCCTGAATGCCATATAAACCATCAGCAATTGAGATAATGCCCAGAAATTTTTGAGCAGTTAATCGGTGTTCAATATCCTCAGCCGTCCACAATTGGAACGTGGCGTAGCGCTCATTGCGCATTTTCCCACCACAATCCACAAAATTTTTAAGCACCAATCCCATTTCCGTAATATGAAAATGAGATGGAACAGCTGCTCCGTTGGGCAATTCAAATTCAATTTGAGATTTTCCCTTTAATACTTCAATCAACTCTGCAACTTTCATTTCAACAACATTTCTTATTCAACTTCATTTCTATTTTTCCAAAATACTTTTGGATTTTTTGCATCGTTTTTTCATTAATGCAATAACAAATAGCGGTTCCATCAATACTTCCTTGAATGATATCGGCCTGCTTCAATTCCTTTAAGTGCTGTGAAACGGTAGGCTGTGCCAAAGGAAGGTGGTTTACAATGTCTCCACAAATACAGGTGTCCACCGACAACAAATATTCTACTATGGCAATACGCGCGGGATGAGCCAATGCCTTGAACAGTTGCGCCATTTCATTCTCGCGATCACTAAATTGATCTGTTTTGGTTACCCCCATAATCTATTTATTGCAATATTACGATAAATGAAAAGGGAAAAAAAATTAATCCCTTAATTTAAATTGAGCTGGCGTCACTCCTTCCATTTTCTTGAACATCCGAGTAAAATAATTCGGGTCTGAAAAGCCTACTTCAAAGGCTATCTCCTTTATGGACAAATAATCTGCTCGCAATAATAATTTGGATTTGTTGATTCGCTCGTGTAAAATCAATTGGTTCGGTGTAGTCCCCAACTCACTGGTAAAAGTTCGGTAGAACGAAGACTTGCTCATGTAGGCCAAACTGCATAAGTCTTCCATTGTAATTTCCTCTGTAAGGTGATTTTTGATATATTGTACAACAGCCTGAATCCGTTCATTTCCATATTGGCTCCAATCGCCATGGCTGATCCAGCGACGGTTCTGATTTTGCATTAAAGCCAACAACAACTCTTTGATTTTGAGATCCACCAAAACCTCCTTGAGTGGGTCATTGCTTTGAAACACTTTGATAATCTTATTCCCAATTGCCGCAATTTCTTCACTGTTGTCTAAAAATCTGCAACGATTGATATCCCATTGCAAACCCAATTCATCGTCTCGACTGCACTTCTCATTGATAAAATCCAACTGCTGCTTCAAATATGCCGCATCCACTACCAATGCAGTACACTGCGTGGGGCTGGATTTTTGAGCCTCCGGAAAATCAATGATCATCTCATCCTCCGCGGGTACCAAAAAGGTTTGCCCTGGAACATAGTCCAACAATGATTTATCCTGGTGCAGCACCTTCTTACCGCGCAACATCGAGGTGATTGTAAATCCACCGAAGTTGAGCTTAACTTTTTCCGCCTGTTCATGCGTTTCAAAAAAATTCATCTCACATTTATCCAGTGTGAAAGCAGTGCGATGCTCAACCAAGGTGGTTAAACGGCGCTCTTCAGTCAGTGGTATGGGATGCAATTTGAACATACCCGAAAATAGTTTCAATCTTTCAGAAATAAAATGCCAAATGTCACTTTGGGAATTTTGTGCTATGAATTGATACCAAAATCCTATTCTGTTGAATCACAAATGATGTACTTGCCGCCATAACCTTAAATTAAATTCTATGTCAACATTGGCTTCAAGACCTACTTTCAAAGAGAAGTATGGCAACTACATCGGAGGACAATTTGTGCCTCCAGTTAACGGTGAATATTTTGAAAACACCTCTCCTGTTGATGGTAAATTAATTACCCTATCGGCAAGATCAAGCAAAGAGGACATTGAAAAGGCCATCGATGCCGCACAACAAGCCTTTGCTACATGGAGCAAAACGGCTCCTACTTTCCGCAGCAATATTCTATTGCGCATAGCACAAGTGATTGAAGACAATTTAGAGTACTTGGCCACAGTTGAAACTTTGGACAATGGAAAACCTATTCGTGAAACAAGAGCTGCTGACTTACCACTCGTGGTGGATCATTTCAGATATTTTGCGGGGGTCATTCGCGCTGAAGAAGGTTCTATTTCTGAGCACGACGAAACAACTGTAAGCATCAATCTTCATGAACCCATCGGTATTGTTGGCCAAATCATTCCTTGGAATTTTCCATTGTTGATGGCGGCATGGAAAATTGCTCCCGCTTTGGCTGCAGGTTGCACCGTTGTTGTAAAACCAGCTGAGCAAACGCCCACCTCTATTATCTGTCTGATGGAATTAATCGGCGACATTTTACCTGCAGGGGTTTTGAATATTGTTACTGGATTTGGACCAGAGGCCGGTAAACCATTGGCTACCTCTCCACGTGTCAACAAGGTAGCCTTTACAGGAGAAACGACAACAGGACGATTGATCATGCAGTACGCCTCTGAGAACTTGATTCCTGTCACCATGGAGTTGGGTGGTAAATCTCCTAACATTTTCTTTCCCTCCGTTGCCGATGAAGACGACGCTTTTTTTGACAAAGCCATTGAAGGAGCTGTCATGTTTGCATTGAATCAAGGTGAGGTGTGTACATGTCCCTCACGCATTTTGGTGCATGAAAGCATTTACGACAAATTCATGAAGCGCGTTATTGAACGCACCAACGCCATTGTTGCCGGCAATCCATTGGATGGTCAAACCATGATTGGTGCACAAGCCTCCAATGATCAATATGAAAAAATCCTTTCTTATATCAAAATAGGCAAGGAAGAAGGAGCGGAAGTTTTGTGCGGAGGAGCTGCTCAAAACTTTGATGGTGACTTAAAAAATGGTTTTTACATACAGCCCACCATTTTAAAGGGCCACAACAAGATGCGTGTGTTCCAAGAAGAAATTTTTGGACCTGTCACTTGCGTTACCACTTTTAAAACCACTGAAGAAGCCATCGCCATGGCCAATGACACGTTATACGGTCTAGGTGCAGGTGTTTGGACAAGAGATGCTCATGAGTTGTATCAAGTTCCAAGGGCCATTCAAGCTGGTCGGGTATGGGTAAACTGTTACCATGCCTATCCCGCTCATGCCCCATTTGGAGGCTATAAAAAATCAGGCTTCGGAAGAGAAACACATAAAATGATGTTGGCGCACTACCGCCAAACCAAGAACATGCTCATCTCCTACAGCAAAGACAAATTAGGATTTTTCTAATTGTATTAAACGCCAAAAAGCACTGAGAATTTCTCAGTGCTTTTTTATTCAAATTAAAATATGACGGATAGAATTTCTGCCACTGAACAAGCCATTGCATTGATGCATGCATTGCAATCCAAATATGGCGAACTTATTTTTCATCAAAGCGGTGGATGTTGCGATGGCAGTGCTCCTATGTGTTATCCCAAAAATGAATTCATCATTGGATTCAATGATGTGTGCCTTGGACACATTAATGGCGCTGCCTTTTGGATGAGTCAAGACCAATTTGAATATTGGCAACACACCCATTTGACCATTGACGTAGTTGAAGGCAGAGGATCTAGCTTTTCGTTAGAGATACCATTGGGCAAGAGATTCATCGTCCGGTCAAGACTTTTTACAGAAAGTGAATTAAAACAACTTACACCAACAATCAAAAGGGAGGATTAATATCTTTAAACCATGAAACGCATCAGTACATTTGAAGAGTATACAAAAACGTACCAAGAAAGCATTGAACAACCTGAAGCCTTTTGGGGGAATATCGCCCAATCTTTTCTTTGGAAAAAGCCATGGAATCAAGTGTTGTCCGGAAGTTTTTCCGAGGCACGTGTCCGCTGGTTCGAAGGAGGTCAACTAAACATTACTGAAAATGCACTGGATCGTCATTTGGAAGACAAAGGGCATCAAACGGCTTTGATTTGGGAGGCCAATGATCCCCAAACACCTTCTAAAACGTACACGTACCTCGAGCTGCATCGTGAAGTTTGCATCACTGCTGAAATGCTTCACAAGATGGGCGTTCAAAAGGGAGATCGCGTTTGCATCTATATGGGAATGTGTCTCGTCCTAAAATAGGTTTACAAAAAAAAGGACAAAATGGAGAAAAAATGTAAACCCAAACTAGGACGATGGTTCAACAACGGAATCTATCTGACGAACGATGAAAAAAAGATTATCATT
>JACCDJ010352830.1_pt1 | contig 21825 bp, 22 predicted proteins | sample 7444481 | NCBI WGS metagenome assembly JACCDJ01 (sample SAMN15323435, study PRJNA562643) | freshwater metagenome | isolation source: river surface water | place: USA:Blue River Watershed | collected 2017-08-15 | reverse complement strand
TTTAAGATTTTTAGTGTCAGGAAAAACAGAAATGACCAAGGAGGAAATTCCTTTGAAGAATCAGATTAATAAAGTGAATATGATCAATACGAATTTCGTGCTTGATTTTCATATTTAACTTGAACGTCTAACCATTGCGCTTGTACTCTCATTAAATTTGAAACATGCGCAATTTGGTAATGTCAATTTTGTTGTCTTTTCTTTTTGGTGTTGGCTTTATTGCAAAGGGTCAGCAATGCCAGTTTGATTCTTACAACAAAAAAGGGAGCCTCTATTTCTTCTCAACTTATTTTGAGAGTGTTTCTGTTCCTCGCAACGGGGAGTGTTTGATGTTAGATAATTCCGGTAGGGTTTATGCCAGACGAAATTTTAAGGATGGAATTATTCAAGATGAGTTCACAATTCACTTGGAAAGTCAAAAGCCATACACCATTTACAAGAGAATTGACAAGGACTCCACCATTGGTTTGGCGCAGTACCACGATGTATTAGGTAGAAAAAATCAGGAAGTCTTATATTACTGGGGCAATAGGCATCGACGTTGTTGGACCCAAACGGACTTTTACATGAATGGGAAGAAGAAAAAGGAGGCTACCTATTGTATGATTCCGCTGACCGAAATGACGGCCAATGGATACGCCTTGCCTCCTGCTCACATCATCGATGCGGAAGGATACGCTGATGATATTGTCCCATGGGGATGGGAGATGGAATACCATGAAAATGGTAAACTGAAAAGCAAGAAATTTCATCGATATATAGTTGCGGACAATGGAAGTAACCTCGAGCAGTATTCTCTGGAGGGCAAAGTAGTAGAGTATTACGACAATGGTCAAAAATTATTGGAAGGGTTTTACCTCAATGGATCTCCTGATAGTTTGTGGCAATATTACTTTCAGAATGGAAGGCTTAGTGGGGTTAAACAATTCAAAGAAAACCTTGGGGCAGGTGTATGGCGAGAATATCATGACAATGGAATTACGAGCTTCGAACATTTCTACAACGAGGATATTTATGACCCTTTTAATCCGCATTTGAAACAGTACAACCGCAATGGTGTATTGGTCAAAGAGAAGTGGATCAAGTCTGATGGGAAGGGCTTTCTAAGAGAATATTATGACAACGGATCTTTGGCCAATGAAGAACTTTTTGATTTCGGTCCTAGAGAGAATGTCAAGCAAAGAAAGTTCTACCCCAATGGTCAATTGCAAATGGTTGCTTATCGTGGAGCAACCAACGATACAAGTTTCGCTTCATATTATGAAAATGGGCAGCTGGAAACTTTTACATCTACTGGAATTCACCGAACCAAGCAGATGCAATATTTTCCCAATGGAAAATTGAGAATGCAATTTGAATCGAACAGCTTGCTCGATCATCGCTCATCTCTCCATGAAATTTTTCAAGAGAATGGAAATCTGCTGCAATCGATGCGGACCAATCAAGATACCACCATTCAAGCCCATTACTTTTTAAATGGTCAAATGAAACAGACTTTCCGTAGGGAAAAGACATTGCTTCAAGGCAATTATTTGGAGTGGGATAGTTTGGGAAATCCAATAACGCAATTGGAATATCGCAATGGTATTCGAATCGGAGTTGGGCTGGTGAAAAAAAGAACGCCAAGAACAGCAAGTAGGCATGAAGAAATCAACTGGGAAAATTGGTGGCTGGCTTGCCTGGAAAATTCACATCGCGCAGATTCACCCAATGCGGAGCCTTATTTTTTATCCAAGGATTCTATACAAGTGTATCTGCAGGTTTTGAAAGCGGCAATGGAATATATGCCGGAAGAATGGAAAGCAGAGGTTCCATTGGTAAGCAATGAGCAAGGACGGAAGTTTGTTTATCGTTTTGTTTTGAAAGACAACCCTGAGGATAGTTTGTCGCTGAATTGGATGACTTATTGTAAAAGTCTAGGTTGGAAAATAGTTAAAGAAGATCCGGTGAATGGCACTTGGAAGGTTGGGGATTTTGAAACGGGTGATTTTTATAGCCCTGAATGGATCAAACAGCATTTTAAAAAGAATTATCCCAATGCCGCATTGGAGGTGTTGATACAGCCCCGTTGGGTGCCTAATGGGGAGGTTCAACTTTGTCAGACAGGCAAAGCGCGTTACGAAGGAGGGTCCACTGTTGATCTTGTAATTCCCCGAACCCCCAATATAGCATTGATGAATTGGAACACCCCATGGGGCGCAAGAAGTTTTACTTTCTATGGCGATGACATAGAACCCTTCAATCGTTTTTTTGATTGGGAAATTCCACAAAGCTCGGGTTTCGAACTTCCTTGGGATTAATGAATCAATAGATTTTTGCTATACTTTTATATTTATATAGATATTGCAAAATGACACTTCAACAATTGACCTACTTGGTCGCATTGGATACCCACAGACAATTTGTAAAAGCCGCGGAGAGTTGCTACGTGACGCAACCCACGCTAACGATGCAAATTCAAAAATTGGAAGAAGAGGTAGGGGGGAAATTGTTTCATCGAAATACAACGCCAATTGAACCTACAATTTTAGGTAACATAATGGTAGAAAAGGCAAGGCTAATCTTGAGTGAGGTGGAGGGATTAAAGACCATTGTCAATGGAGAAGTGGACAAAGTTGAAGGAGAGTATACAGTTGGAATAATTCCAACGATAGCCCCTTATCTCACACCCTTATTTCTGCCAACTGTCTCCAAGAGGAACAAAAAAGTTCGCCTTAAAGTCAAGGAAATGCGCACGGATGAAATAGTTGCGGCCTTGAAAAAAGGCGAAATTGATTTGGGCATTTTGGCCACTCCTTTGGAAGACAAGCAGATTCGAGAATGGCCCATGTATTATGAGCCTTTTTTAGTATATCTATCAGAAAATAACCCAAATTTTAAAAAGCAAAATTGGAAATCGACGGATTTGGATGCCAATGATATGTTGATCTTGGATGAGGGTCACTGCTTTAGAGAACAAGCTTTGGTAATTTGCGGAAATAAGGGACGAAGAAAGGATTTGAATTTTGAATACCAGAGTGGATCCTTAGAAGCGTTAATGCGAATGGTAGAACAGGGATTAGGTTACACCATGGTCCCTGAATTAGCAGTTAGAGGTAGGTATGAGGAAAGAAATGCGAGAAGTTTTACCCAACCAGCTCCTGTTAGAGAGATTGCAATAGTTACCCACCAAAGTTTTCATAGATTAGCATTGGTTGAATGGTTGCAATCAGAAATACAAAAAGTCGTACCTCAAGAATACCTACCAGGTAAGAAGTTTAAGCGAATAGGCTGGAAGTGATAAATCTTTGCGAATTAACTCCTTAATGAGCAACATTGATTTTCTTTGGAAAAATCTTGGTCCCTAAATAAATGCACGGGAAATAGATCAATAAACTCAACCAAAACCAAGTAGGATGGGGTATTGTAAGCAAATTCATCACACCAACACCCATCAGTCCGCCAGAGAGCGTAATTCTTGATGTTGATACATGCTCATTAAATCGTGACAACACCAAACCAGCTACAATACTACCTATTGCATATCCAAATACTATCCACAAATAAGCAATTGTGGGTTGTGATTCCATATATAATTTAAACTCATTGGATTCGATTGAGGTGCCTTCAGGCATGGCTGTTGAGAAAGGGTTCCACGCTTCCATAAAGCTCACCGCTACAGCAAATGCTATGCACGAAATAACGATGGATAGTATGTTGATTAGCTTTTTTTTCATTATCTGTTTTTAATGCGATTAAAAATTGCCATCGTTGTTCCAATAATCATGATGATGCATCCCAACCAAAGCAAGTTGATAGCAGGAAATATTTCTGCACTGATGATTAACAAATCTTTCTTGCTGCTCTTGTGTTGCTGAATAGTTAAAGTCAATTCACCATCTTTTTCAATCAATGACATCAACATTTTAAATGTTTTGGATTCAGCAGGGAACATCTGGCCGATGCCATTTTTTGTAGCCATGACTATAATGAGCTTTTCTTCTGTTGTATTCTCTCGCAAAGTCACAAAAGCTCTTTTGGCAATGACATCTTGAGGAAGCGAGGCGGGCAGTGGACCAGCATCAACAATACTGTCAATTTTCATTTCAACCGTTTCGGTTAATGGAATATTAACCCCCACACTTACTTGACCGCTCTTAGCTTCCAAATAGCCCTGAGCGTCAACTGCGGGTTCTTCTAATGCAACATACTTGATGTAGGTATACAAATCCTTACCCAATTCATGTCTGATACTGGGTTCACGTGAATTGCCTTTGGGTGATTGTAATACACTTGGAATTAACTCAAATTGATGCGCTCCGGGTTTTCCAGGCTGCCACATTTTGGCTTTGGCTTTTACGTCTTGCCTAGGTGCGGGCACTACGGTCCAAAGTGAATCTTCTTGCCAGTCGGTTAAAAAACTATCTGTGGCTTGGTGGTCTTTCATACAACGAAATACCATGCCTTGCATTGATCGATAATCCCCAGTTTTATATTGAATAGGCAGCTTTTCTAAGAAGTTGATTTTTACTTTAAGATGATCATCCTCTTTGTATTTGTCTTCATAAACAATGAAGTAGTCACCCATAGCAATGGTATCGCCTTGAAGGATCATCAGATCTTCCATGTTGTTAAACTCTTTATCTAATTGTGCAACATTGCCAATTTTATTTTCTGAGATAAAGAAATTACGGGCCGTAGAAACAACAGCTCCAAAAATGAGAACAGCAAATCCAATGTGTGCTATACTAGCGCCTAGAGAGGAAAAACCAGCTTTCCAAATTTTAGAGGCATATTGGAAATTAGCAAATGTGGCAAATAACGTTGCAAATACAAGAATGAGAATTGAAAAATCTTGTTCTTCCTTGAAGCTGGTTGTAAAATATAGCAACACGGTCACGGTTAAGCTCGATACTGCAGACCACAATAAACGTTTGAGAACACTTGGCAAGTCTGATGATTTGTATGAAAAGAATTGACCAATTGCAATAAGCGTAAACAATAAAATGCTCAAAGGAATCTGAACTCTGTGGTAGGTGAAAAATCTCTCGGTATCAGATGGCGCACTGAATTGGTGATCGGCGAGTCGCTTTGCGAATTCCCAGCCGGTATTTTCGTGCAACCAAACGAATGTGTTTTCAAATGGAACCAAAAATATATTGCCAACATTCACAGAGGTCACCACGGTAACGTGAATAGACATAAGAATCAAAACAACTGAGCCAATAAACATCCAAAATTCTCTACTGGAAATGGCTTCTTCTTCGTCTGGTGATCGGAAGTTTCTTCTGTAGGCAATCCATAAATAGATTCCTGAAACAAACATAAAGATTAGGGTTAAACTTGGAATCCAAGTTCCTTCGCCGGGCAACAAATCCTTGACATCACTTTCAGGTAGCGTTAATAGATTCCCAATTCCAGCTAAAAGTAAAATGGCACAAATTCCTAAATAGGCAATGCGCAATGGATTTTTAGGCATCATCATCCATGTGCTTAATGCTACATAGAACAATAAATAAACAAGCAATTGTGCCAGAATACCACTATCCACAAAACTGTGAACGCTGCTATCTCCAAGAACGCCACTTCGGGTTAGGAAAGTGGAGTAGAGTACCAGTATAAAACTGGAAAGAATCAAAATTAATGTGGTGAATGCAGAAGTTGGCTTGCGACGGTTAATCAACAACAAATGTGCACCACCCACCAATGTTAGCCATGGAACCAATGATGCATTTTCTACAGGATCCCATGCCCAGAATCCACCGAAACCAAGTGCTTCATATGCCCAAGCACCGCCCATTAAAATTCCAGTACCCAAAATCATTACACCAAAAAAGGCCCACGGAATTGCGGGTTTCATCCAACCTTTGATATCACGTTTCCAAAGTCCGGCAATGGCAAAAGCAAATGGAATTAACGTTGATGCAAATCCAAGGAAAAGTGTTGGGGGGTGGATGGTCATCCAATAATTTTGAAGCAACGGATTTAAGCCCTTTCCGTCTTGAAAAGTGGGCAGACTAAGGTATTCAGGGTTTTTAACCCATGGTAGATCGGCATTGCTAGCCATATCGCGAAGCAAAATAAATGGATCTGATCCAAATTGGAAGTCCCCGAAATAAACACCAAGTAACATCGACGCAAGGAAAACTTGAACACTAGAAATGATGGTCATCACTCTTGATTCCCACTCCTTGGCAGTTCGAATTACCAAAATGGAAAGTATCGCATGCCAGAAAATCCATAGTATAAAGCTTCCCTCTTGTCCTTCCCACAAACAACTGAATATGTATTTCAGGGGCATAGCATTATTCAAATGGTCAAATGCATATTTGTATTCGTAGTGATGATTCAATAGAATCCAAAGCATCATGAATACTATACCGACTATAGACACGATGTGCGTGTAATACGCTCGCCTTGCCCAATTTTTCCAATCTAAACCTGGTTGTTTTTCATCTAGGTAGTATGCGCAAGTTGCTCCCAAGGCACTTACGAAAGCTAAAACCACAAAAAAATGGCCCAAGACGCCGGGCCATAAATGTTCATTCAAATATGCTATATCTGTCATCACTTTAAGGAATGTTGTTGCTCGTTGTATTTACTCGGACATTTCATCAAAACATAGTCCGCGTGGAACAAATTATCTTCTTTCCATTGCCCCTCTAATGTCACTGACTCACTTTGCTCCAAACCCATTGGCTTGCCATCTTTGTGAATCAATTCGATTTTTTGTTTTTCACCAGCCTTGTCTGTAATGTAAAATACAGTGCGGTTAGGATTAATCAATGGGTTGTATTCTACGCCACTGGTTTTGTCAAATGTCCCAATGACTTTCACGCGCTCATTCAAATTTTCTTTAGCCTCTGCAAAGGTTACATTCTCGTTGCTAGATGCAAAAGTCATAACGATAATAGATGCCACGATGGCCAAAACAAGAATTAATATAATCTCAGTTTTTTTCATCGTGTATTTCTTTTTCTAATTTAGAAATTTTCTTATCCAATCGAAAAAGGTATATCGCTATACCCACAAAGATGATGACCGCAACTCCTACCACAACTTTGATCTTACCTGATTCAAAAAAAGTATTTTCGAGTCCATTACTTTGCGCCAATAGGGGCGTGGCAATCATCATGGCCAACATTACTTGAAGCGCTTTAACGACGGTTGACTTTATCATTTAATTTTTCAAATTTTAATTGTAAGGTGTAAATCCAGTAGCCCAAAAGTATCCATCCAATTACGGCTGGATAAAATACACTTCTCAACGAGCTATCTAAGTCATATTTACTAAAAGCCGGATTTCCGCTTTTTCCGGGATGAAGGCTATTGTCTGCGATACGAGGCATGACCATCAGCAATACAATCATCAAAACAAAAGCGAAGATGTTGAACACAGCAGCTATTCTTGCTCGTTTTATCTCATCGTCAATACTATTACGGAGAAGTATGTAAGCCGCGTAGACAATAAAAACAACCAATGCGCCATTGAGTTGAGGATCCTTGGTCCACCACGTTAGCCAGGTAAATCGCGCCCAAAGTGAGCCGGTTATTAATCCTAGAATGCAGAACAATAATCCAACTTTTACGGATGCAACCGCAATCAAATCGCTGTTGGCATTTCCTCTCATTGCTTTTATACTCGCAACAAAACCAATACCCATTAAAAAGAACATCGTAAACCACATCGGTACATGAAGCATAAGATTTCGTATCGTTTCAAATAAAATGGGTTGAAATGGAAATCCCCACAACTGATGATCGTCCGTATCAACTTTGGGTTGGACTGCATTTTTTATTGGAGCATTAGAAATTATAGCAATTTCTTTGTTGGTCAATGCAGTTGAAATATAGACTGAACCATCAATATTATTATTGACATAAAATGCAATAGCTGAAGAGGGAAGGGTATCAGGCCATTGTACCTCAAATTGAACATGTTGGTTACCTTTAATTTGAATGTTCTCCACACCAAGATATTGGTTGCCAACAGCGACAAAACATTGCAAGTTGGAGGATTGTTCCAGAAAGTGAGTATTGTATCCTACAAACTCAATGGATTGTTTGCCACGTTTAATTTCAGTTATGTTGATACTGAGTCCTCCAGGAACCAAAGGAGTCAAGAAGGTCGAAATAAGGACGTAAGTCAATATTAAAACCGTAAAAAATTTCCACCAATTCTTTTTCATAATCAATCTCTCCAAAGGTAAGGGTACAATACGTTGGACAAAGCAAATGGAAGAACAATCATCATCGAAATGAGCAACCATCCCCAATCGGCGCTTTGTTGATTTTGAAGCACAACGCCCTGCATCAAAAGCACGGCAGCGTAAAGTATAGGTATCAACGTTGCAAACCCCAAAATGGCCAATATACCCCCAGGTTGCTGAGTTTTTAAGCTTATTCCATGCACAAAACTTAGTGTTACACCAAGGGCTATGCTAATGGCCAATACTGCCAAAAGGATTAATATCGCATGTTGGCCCTGCACCCAACTTTGGCCAAAGAAGAAAAGAAGAAGAATCCACTGAATGACATTTATGAAGGAGAGAAAAAATCCAGAATAAATGCTTTTTACGGTGATGTAAAGCCGAGGACTTGCCAAGGTGTACAAAAACAATTGCGAACTTTTATTGCTCCCATGATCGTCTCTCTGAATGGTGTAGAAACCAGCAAATAATACGGATAATATCCAAAACGTTACCAAGTATTGTCCTTCAACTTGAGATTTATTCATCAAATATGCTGAATAAACAGAGCAAAGACCAAAAAGGAGAATCCCGGCCATCGCGCTTCGGTTCTTTAAATCCGTTCGGACGAAAAATAAAAACAACTGAATCGCTTTTTGCATAAGGCAAAGATAACATTGATTGAGGCGAATGAATTGAACAAAATCGACTTAAATTTGTTTCAGAATCATGAGAATTTTTATTGTTTTATTTCTAAGCTTGACGAGCTCAATATTTTGGGCTCAAGGGGGCAAGGTTATCGGAAAAGTTTTTGACGTCAACACCAATGAACCATTGTCCTTTGCCACAGTAATCTTACAAAATACCAATTTTGGAGCTGTCTCCAATGAGTTAGGTGAATTCAGTATAGAGGGTGTCTCTCCTGGATTGTATAATCTTCAATGTTCTTACGTGGGTTATCAACCCTTTGTTCTGTTTGAACTGGAGGTAACCAACGCAAGGTCAGTTAATGTACAAGTGGGATTAAAACCGAATAACTATGGTGTAGCTCTTGAAATCAAGGGTAGTGGACTTCGCAATCAAGAGGAGTCACCTGTTTCAGTTCGGAGTATTGGGACCAATGAAATTAAGAGGAATCCGGGCGGAAGTAGAGATATTTCTAAGGCTGTAAGAAGTTTGCCAGGGGTAGCTTCCATTCCCTCTTTCAGAAACGATATCATCATCAGGGGTGGAGCATCAAGTGAAAATAGATTTTATATTGACGGAATCGAAATTCCCAACATCAATCATTTCGCTACTCAAGGTTCGAGTGGTGGTCCAGTTGGAATGATCAATGTTGATTTGATTGATAAAGTTCAATTTTATTCAGGTGCTTTTCCTGCAATGCGTGGCAATGCATTGAGCTCGGTTTTTGAGTTTGATTTCAAAGAAGCTAGGAAGGATAAGCGCGCTTTCAATGCGGTGTTGGGTACCAGTGATATAGGCCTCACATGGGATACACCAACTGCAAAGAATTCAGGTTTGACGCTGTCCCTTCGCCGAAGTTATTTGCAAGGACTTTTTAGCATTTTGGGTTTGCCATTCCTACCAACGTACAATGATCTCAATGCCAAATGGAAATGGGACATCAACAAAAAAAATAAGCTAACATTTATCGCCATTGGGGCATATGATCAGTTTGCACTCAACCTCAAAGCCGCTGAGGATACCGCAGCAGATAATTATTTAGAGAATAGATATATCTTGGATTATTTGGGAATTTTTGAGCAATGGAGTTACACTTCAGGAATAAAATATGATCGGTTGATGTCCAACGGAACGTGGTCCTTGATCTTGAGCAGGAATCAACTTCAAAATGACAATTATAAATACCGCAACAACGAAGAGAGTTTGGGTAAAAAGTATGACTATTCTTCAAGAGAAACGGAAAACAAGCTTCGAATTGAGCGCAAACTATTCACCGAAAATGGTTGGAAAGCTAGTTTTGGAGTTTCAGCAGAACAAGCCCATTATACCAACAGTGGATTCAATGAAGTTTACATACTGGCCTTGGATACTCTGCAAACTTTCAATAGCAATACGAAGGCGCAATTGTTGAAGTATGGCGGATTTGTTCAAGCAAGCAAAACTATGTTAGAGAGTAAATTGGTTTTGTCATACGGCATAAGAGTAGATGGAAATAATTGGGGACCCAATATGAAAGATCCTTTCAGACAATTCAGTCCACGATTTAGCGCCAAGTATTCTTTTGCACCTCAGTGGTCGTTCAATATGAATACAGGGCGATATTTCCAATTGCCAGCCTACACCTCTTTGGCTTTTAGCAATAATAATGGGGAGTTTGTCAATAAAGAAATGCGCTATATCCGCAACGATCAAATAGTTGCAGGTTTGGAATACAATTGGGACAAAAGAAATACGTTAATTACCCTTGAAGGATTTTTGAAAAAATACAGCCAATATCCCATTTCTAATAATTTGGGCGTGAGCTTGGCCAATTTGGGAGCTGATTTCGGTGCAGTTGGCAATGAGGCTGTAACTTCAAAGGGCTTGGGTAGGGCTTACGGTATGGAACTTCTGTATCAACAAAAGTTGTATAACAATGCCTATGGTATTTTGGCTTATACTTGGGTGAGAAGTGAGTTTACAAATGCCTTAGGAACTTATGCGCCATCAAGTTGGGACAGTAGACACATTGTTTCTTTAACCGGTGGAAAGAAGTGGGGAAAGAATTGGGAAATAGGCGGTCGTTTTGCGCTGAGCGGCGGTCTGCCATATACACCAGACAATGTAGATGCTTCCATGCAAAGGTTTTATTGGGATCAATTTGGCTTTGCACAAACCAACTGGAGTTTGGTTAATACTGAACGAATTTCCGTATTTCATCAATTAGATGTTCGTATCGATAAAAAGTGGTATTTCGCTAAATGGACATTGGATGCATTTTTGGATATCCAAAATATATATGGTTTTGCAACAGATCTTAAGCCTGCTTTAGATGTGCAAAGGGATGCGGCTGGAAATCCAATAGTTGACCCCAACAATTCTTCGCGATATTTGCCCAATTCAATTCCGCAGTCTTCAGGCTTTAGACAACCTGCAGTAGGAATTATAGTAGAATTGTAATGCGTGTAGATAAATTCCTTTGGTGTGTTCGATTGTTCAAAACGCGATCTCTTGCAACTGAACAAGTGCGGTTGGGTAAAGTCCTCATGCATGGAGAAATGCTAAAACCTTCAAAGGAAATAAAGATAGGGGAGAGACTTCAGTTGAAAAAGGGACCAATTATCTTCGAATATTTGGTCTTAGATTTCCCTAAAGCAAGACTTGGCCCAAAACTCGTCGAGCTTTTTGTCAAGGAAACGACCTCCGAAGAGGAAAAAAAGAAGTGGTTAATTTTACAGGAACAATTGAAACTTACCCGTGAAAGAGGTACTGGAAGACCTACAAAAAAAGATCGAAGAGAAATGGATGCCTTCCTAGATATCATGGGATTTGAGGACGATGTATGAATGCACTTTTGATACAAACTATTAGAAGACGGATACCACTAACTCAAGAGGAGTGTGAAGTGTTGTGTTCCTTTTTTGATCATCGAACAATTAAAAAACGCGAACTATTATTCAATATTGGTGAGGTTGCAAAACATGTAGCCTTTGTTTGTAGCGGTGTCTTGCGTGTTTGTGCTTTAGATGAACAAGGACACGATTGGACATTGCAATTTGCCCCTTCGGATTGGTGGGTGACGGATTTGGCTAGTTTTATTAAACAAGAACCTGCACATTGGAAAGTCGAAGCATTGGAAAATTCAGAGGTGCTCTTGCTGTCGCGTGAAAATCAATTGAAACTATTTGCAAAATTGCCTCAGCTAGAGTCTTATTTCAGAGTGATTACAGAGAATGCACTGGTAGCTCAACAGCAAAGATTGCAAGATGCGATGGGTTCGCCCGCACTAGATAGATACAAAGCTTTTTGTTTGAAGTATCCTTCTTTAGTGGATTCCATTGCTCAAAAATATATAGCGTCTTATATTGGTGTATCTCCGGAATTTTTATCCAAAATGAAGGCTGAAATTATCAGAGGAAAACGTCTTTAGTTTTATTAATCTAGATTAAGTGTTCTTGCGCTTAATTACGCTCAAATTTGCGTTATTAAAAATTAGGTAAATGGATAGGAAATCTTTTTTAAAGAAAGGAATTTTGGGTACTGGAATGTTGATCACAGCTGGTTCTGCTGCCAAATTAATCGCTAACTCTGTTGAGGAGTTAGAACCTCTAGAACCCATTCTGAAAAATCAAGTTGGTTTCAACCATTTACCAAATGAAAAAACAGAAAAAATGGAAAACTTTGTTTATCATCCGGCGGACTCACGCGGAGGAGCTGATCATGGCTGGCTAAAAACACGTCACTCATTTAGTTTTGCGCAATATTACAATCCGGAACGAATGCATTTTGGTGTATTGCGCGTTTTAAATGATGACCACATAACTGGTGGTGCTGGGTTTGGAACGCATCCACACGATAACATGGAAATCATTAGCATCCCTCTACAAGGTGCCCTGCAACATAAAGACAGTATGGGAAATAAGGCCGTTATTGTTGAAGGAGATATTCAGGTCATGAGTGCAGGAACAGGAATTCAACATAGTGAATACAACAACCATCAAGAAGATGATTGTCGGTTTTTGCAGATCTGGTTATTCCCTAATCAGAAGAATGTCAAGCCTCGTTACGATCAGTTGTCATTAAAATTAGCGGATAGAAAAAATAAATTGCAGCAAGTACTTTCGCCATCTCCTGATGATGATGGTGTATGGATACACCAGAACGCTTGGTTCCACATGACGCAAATGGATGCTGGAAATCAATTGACTTATCAATTAAAGTCGAAAGGTAATGGTGTTTATTTCTTTGTGTTATCTGGAGAGTTGGTAGTGAATGGAAAACGAATAAAAACACGTGATGGTTTAGGCGCATGGGCCCAAGAAGAATTTCATATGAATGCAATTTCTAATGCAGAAGTGCTCTTGATGGAAGTGCCAATGTCTATATAAATTAAATACAAAAACAAAAACAAAATACAATGAAGAAACAATGGAACATGGACTTGGTCCACAGTGAGGTGTCTTTTAAAATCAGACACATGATGATTTCAAATGTATCAGGAATTTTCAGTAATGCGAGTGCCGTAATGTTAGCTGCAAATGATGATTTCTCTGATGCCGAAATCAGTTTTGAGGCAGAGGTGAATAGCATCAGTACCGGAAATGAACAGCGTGATGAGCATTTGAAAGCTGCTGATTTTTTTGATGCAGAAAAATTCCCGATGATTGCTTTCAAATCATTAAGCTTCGATAAAAAGTCTGATACTCAATATTTACTAAATGGAGAATTGACTATTCGTGATGTTACTCGTCCAATTAGTTTAGAAGTGGAGTATACAGGCACTGTGGTAGATCCGTACGGACAAACCAAGGCTGGCTTTGAGATGAATGGAAAAATCAGTAGAAGCGAATTTGGACTAACATGGAGCGCGGTTACTGAGGCTGGAGGAGTTGTCTTGGGTGATGATGTGAAATTAATTTTCTCGATTCAAATGGTTGCAGCATAATTAGATCTTGAGCATATGAAAAGAGGGGAAGCTGTAGCTTCCCTTTTTTATTTTTCCAAATTTTTAAACCTATAATTTATATGAATTTTATGCGCATATTTTGAAATATATTTCCGTATGAATTTGAATTTAGAGATAACTTTTCAATATTTCTTTTGGAATCAAATCAAGGATACAAAATGGTATACAACATCAGGCGATATTGTTGAGATTATTCAAGAGGGAGAATGGAATTTTTCTGACGGTCCTGATTTTATGAATGTTACAGGAACATTCAATGGGGAAATTTGGCAAGGTGATGTGGAAATACACAAGTCATCAAAAGATTGGTTTCTTCATGGTCATCATGAAGATGATGCATATAATCAGGTTAAATTGCACGTTGTATATGAGGTCTCAGCTTCTGGAATTGCTCCTGATTTACCAACAATTACACTCAAAGATCAATGGAATCCAATGCCAAACAATTGGAACAGGCCCTTAATCTCAAGTAGTATATTCAGCTTGAAAAATAAAGTGAACAGGTGGCATGAATGGCGCGCGGAATTTGATTTGTTTGAAACGCAAATGATTGCAATTTCAAGATGCATAGGCAAACACATTCAAGGAGATGCCATGGAGTCCTGGGCCAAACAGATTCCATGGTCAAAAATCCCTTCGCATTGGTCGATCATCGAAATTCACGCATATTTCCATTGGATGGCTGGACATCTAGATAATTTATCATGCAGTGATTATTATTGTATGGTGCTTTTGGATCAACGAGGGGTCTTTGGTTGGGGGAGTGATTATCCCCGCAAATCTGTAGATTGGCGCAGAAAGGTAAGCATGTCCTCCCGATCCTCTTTGCGCATAGCTCAAATGGCTCAACTTTTCTCAATCATCTCCAAGCACTCCTCCAAGGAATGGTGGTGCGTCAAGGGTTTAGCCAAAGCAATGCATAATTTGCAAGTCCCGGAATATTGGAAATTTCACTATGCGTTAGGTCAACCAATGCGTTCAGAGCAGTCTGTGCGGCTATCAAAATCTTCTGTTGATTTAATCACCAAAAATATTTCTGTGTTTATCTTAGAGGAAAATTCATCATCTTTGAAAAAAAACACGTACCATGATCAGAATGATTTCCGGTTACTTTGAAAAAAAGACCTACGGCGTTTGCAGCGCAATCGCCGACAGGATGGGATTGCGTGCCAAAAATGTGAGGCTGAGTTTTATTTATTTGAGTTTCCTCACAGTTGGGTCTCCAGTAGGTTTGTATTTGGTGCTTTTGTTTTGGAAGCGCAACCGACACGTTTTTAAGCCTTGGTTATGGGGTCAGAGAAAATTCGATTGACCAATCTCAGATAACTTTTCGGTTATTCAATAAAAGCAAGATGAGAATGGCAGACATAGATTATATTTGCCACCGCAATAAGGAGACGTGTCCGAGTGGTTGAAGGAGCACGCCTGGAAAGTGTGTATACGTCAAAAGCGTATCGAGAGTTCGAATCTCTCCGTCTCCGCAGAATAATTTAATGTGCCCCGCAAGGGGCATTTTAGATTAAAGTTACAATGTGCACCCTGTTTAAAAACTATTGCGGATAATCAACAAAAATTTCAACTTGTTTTTAATTTTGTAAGAATGTCGATTGTCACTTTCACAACGGATTACGGACCGAGAGATTACCATGTAGCGATTGCAAAAGCGCAATTACTTAACTTGGCTCCCGCTTCCGTAATTGTCGACATTGCCAATGGGGTCTCTCATTTCGATCTAATTGAAACAGCCTATCTCGTTAAGTCTTGCTGGAAGTCTTTTCCAATGGGTACAACACATGTTATTGGAGTGAAATCAGAACTAAGACGACTACCCTTGGTTGCAGTTAAGGACAACCAATATTTTGTTGCTTCGGATAATACTGTACTCCCAATGATTTTGGATGAATTTCCGGATGAATTGTACGAAGTTGATTTGCCATTATCTGATACCGACACTTTTTTTCCCTTAGGTAATATTTTTATGCAAATTGCCGCTCATCTCAGTAGAGGAGGTCATCCCCAAATGATAGGGAAAAGAACAGATTTTTGGGAGTCACAGGTTTTCCCAATGGTCAATATGACAGGAGGGGGAATTCAATGTATTGTCGTTCATATCGATGATTATGGCAATATGGCGCTTAATTTTACCAAGCAAATGTTTCAAGAGTATATCGGAAATCGAAGTTTTGCAATTCATGCTCGATCCATTCAAAAGACTGGTTTGAGAACGATTTACAATACGGTAAATCCAGATGAACTTGGTGATGGAATTCCATTTGCTTATTGGGGAGAAAATGGGTTTCTCATTATTGCCATGAAGAATGCAACTTTACTCAATGGTGGAGGTGCGGCTAGATTGTTGGGTTATCAAAAAATGTCCAAATTAATGATTGAATACAATGATTAAAAGAGTGGTGCGCATGACCTTTGACCCCAATAAAGTTGAGGAGTTTGAGAAATTGTTTTTGGCTTATCGAGACAAAATTCGAGCCACCCAAGGATGTCTTCATTTGGAATGGTGGCAAGATGTAGATTCCCCTGAAGTGTATTATACTTTTTCTCATTGGGAATCAGTAGATGCTTTGAATAATTACAAGAATACAGAAACATTTAAAACCGTATGGCCATTGACCAAGGCTTTGTTTGCGGCTCCACCTCAAGCATGGTCAGTAAAAATGAAATAATATGAAAGCGTTATTATTAAAAGAATTAAGAAGTTTTTTAAGCTCGTTGATAGGTTACGTGGTTATGGCGGTTTTCTTGTTAATCACAGGTTTATTCTTGTGGGTATTCCCCGGTGATACCAATGTCTTGGATATGGGATTTTCTTCTTTAGATGGATTGTTTTTTGTAACCCCTTGGGTATTTATATTCTTGATTCCCGCCATTACCATGCGCAGCTTTTCAGAAGAAAGAAGAACAGGAACCATTGAGCTACTTTTGACCAAACCGTTGTCGGAGTGGCAAATCGTCATGGCTAAATTCTGGGCGGGATTAATTTTAGTGTTCATTGCTTTGATTCCAACATTGGTGTATTATATAACAATTTACAGATTGGGTAGCCCGGCGGGAAATCTCGATTCAGGTGGTATTTGGGGATCTTATTTGGGATTGATTTTCCTAGCTTCGGCTTACGTTTCTATTGGATTGTTCTGTTCCTCCCTTACTGACAATCAAATTGTAGCATTCTTAGCGGCTGCTCTTTTGACCTTTGTAATTTACAGTGGATTCCAGTCTTTGGCGAGTTTTGATCTTTTTGGTACTGCAGATTCTTTTTTGAGTAATCTGGGTATGCAATCTCATTTCAATTCCCTTGGCAGAGGAGTAGTGGATTCAAGAGATGTCGTTTACTTCATCATTTTATCCGCGATATTCTTAATGCTTACTAGACTGGTATTGCTCAGTCGCAAGTGGTAATTCATCGCTTCTTGCCACTTATAATCAAATGCCCAATGATGGCAGCAAATAAGAATAATAGTTCGCAAACAATCATGACAATTGGCAATTCTGCTTTCACAATTGAGTAGGATATTGTTGCAAAGATTAAATTGATTATCAAGTTTAATTTCCTGATTAATGCTCCTGAGAGAGCATACTGATAATCTCGATTTTCATCAGTAATGGCAATAGGGTAATTGTGTTTTTCAGGATGCCTCGCGAGATAGCTCAATACTGCTGTTAACACCATTTGAATGACGAGCGGAATAATTATAGTGTATTTACTTCCCCATGCATCGATTTCTCCGGCACTGTTGAAATGTGTAGGGATGATATCCGGTAAGGAGGGTATTTCGATAGCAATAAAAAGACCATTGCCAAGCAGCAAGAACCAAGGTATTAAACGGATAATTTGATTCATCGGGTAGGCTTAGATCCGATTACGTTTCCAGCTGGATTGTATCGACAGACAACATAGGTTCCATGTTTAGATGTTGCCGCCCCACATCCAAATTCGGTTGTATTATGCCAAATGATTTGGGTGTAATGTCCAAACTTCAGGAAGTTCGACTCTGAAATCTTGGTTCCAGCTCGGTACAGATTTTTTTCGCTTGCCCACGCATTAACAGCTTCTTCAGCATTAAATATTTGTTCTGAAGACCAAAACAAATTCTCACCTTCTTCGCATCCTGAATGTTCCATTTGCCCCTTTTTTGCTAATTCAAGGGCATATTGAGCACTTTCTTTCTGTAAGTTTTGATTCCATTTGAGGGGAGGACTGTTCACCTCATTTCGCCACACATTGTGAGCATTTATTAATTGAGTGTAGTCACTTTGCGATAACTCAATCATTTTCTGAGCTGTAAGCTCTGTACAAAAAATGAGAGAAAAAATGAGACCTATCGTTTTCATGATTCAATAACAATTACCGGTATATAATATTGTGCGCCGCGTGGCATAACCGATCCACCGATCCACATTATATCATCTCTACCTGCCTTGTTACTTTCTGCAAAATCTCAAACACGGTTTCTGCCATGACATTCTCACTATCTAGTGTTGGATTAACCTCAGTGAATTCTAAACAACAGGTGCGCTCATTCTGCAAAAACTCGAGGATGACGTCAGCCGCTTCACGCTCATTGATGCCTCCTTTTACAGGAGTTCCTGTTCCTCGAGATACTGTAGGATCCATAGAGTCAACATCAAAACTGATGTAGATTTTATCACACTGACTCAAGTATTTCAAAACTTCGCGACATAATTTGGTGATCCCAGTCTTACGCAATTCATTGGTTGTTACTACTCGAACTTTATTTTGTTTGATTAACGCTGCCTCTTGATCTTCAAAATCACGTAGTGTAATATAGACCAAATCGCGGTATTCAATTTTTGGAGCAATATCTCCGACACTCTTCAACATCTCCCAAAGCTCAATGGTCTCATAATCTAAATCATTGACCTTTTCTTCGATATTGTCCTCGTTTAATGCAGTTGCCAATGGCATACCATGCATGTTACCAGATGGAGTGGTGTATGGTGAGTGCAAATCGGCATGGGCATCAATCCATATCACACCTAACCTTGATTCGGGATAGGCCATCTTTAATCCCGCAATTGTTCCTCCCGCAGAGCTATGATCACCACTCAAAATAAGTGGAAATTTACCATCACGGCAAGTATCTCTAACGGCGGCGCCTATGCGTTCGTACATTTTTAAGAGCGAGCGCACATGCTTGGCATAGCGGCTTCCGGGGTTGTTGTGCAAGGCCTGGTTGTCATGCGGTATGTTTATGCTTTTGTATCGCTTAAAAAAATCTGATCTAAAGTCAAGTGCCGCAATTTTAATCGCATCTACTCCTAAACTAGCACCTCTAGTGCCCGCACCAACCTCACTGGGTATTTCGATTAATCGAATACTTTTTGCTTTTTGTTTTACTGCCATAATGATAGTGTATGCCTCAAAGATAAAGGAAATTGTGTTCAACTTCTGATGTTAGCCCAGCGCTTATCTTTGACGAATGAACAAAATGGCATGTATTACAGGAGCTACTTCGGGCTTCGGAAAAGCAATCGCGCTTTTGATGGCAGAGAATAATTGGGACTTGTGCATATGCGGCAGACGAGCATACGAATTAAAAGAAGTTGCTAATATGTGCGAAGCCAAAGGGGTTAAAGTTTGGAGTAAGGTCGTTGATGTTCAAGCAGAATCAGAGGTGATTCAATTTGTTTCGGATATGCGGGCCCATTTTCCACAAATTTCGGTACTCGTTAATAACGCCGGGTTAGCTGTTGGTAGAGAGGCCATTCAAAATGGAATTTCAGAGGATTGGGATAGAATGATTGATACCAATATTAAGGGATTGATTTGGATGTCCAGAGAGGTGAGTAGATGGATGATTGAAAACAAAAATGGAACTATCGTCAATATAGGATCCATCGCGGGCAAACAGGCCTATGCCGGTGGAAGTGTCTATTGTGCAAGTAAGTTTGCGGTGGATGCTATTACGCAGAGTATGCGATTTGATTTGCTTCCGCACAATATCAGAGTTGGGCAAGTTTGTCCAGGCGCGGCAGAAACGGAATTCAGTAAGGTTCGGTTTAAAGGAAACGAAGATGCAGCAGGCCAGGTATACAGCGGATACATTCCGTTGAATGCAAATGATGTAGCAGAAGCTGTGTATTTTATTGTTTCGCGTCCTCAGCATGTTGCTATCCATGACATTGTAATTATGCCATCTGTTCAAGCCAGCGCGACTGTTTTAAATAGGAATTTATGAAAGTGATTATCCGATTGCTGCTTTTCTCGTTGGTCCTTTTGGCTTGGGGATGTGACCACTTTAACGTGACCCGTGTGGATATGATTATTCATAATGCGGTTATTTATCAGGTTGATGATGCATTTTCTAAAGCTGAGGCTATGGCTATTCACCAGGGTAAAATTGTTGCTATTGGTTCAGAGCGAGAGATTATGAATTCGTACGATAGTGATGAAATAGTTGATGCAGGTAAAAAAGCCATATTTCCCGGATTGATTGATGCGCATGCGCATTTCTTGGCATTTGGGTTATTGCTTCAAGATGCAGAGTTGGTGGATACTAAAAGTTGGAAGGAGTGCCTACAAATTATGCAAACTCATGCGCAAAATCAACCCAATGGTTGGTTGATAGGCCGGGGTTGGGATCAAAATGATTGGCAAGAAAAAGAGTTGCCTACCAAGGTGGAATTAGATGAGTTGTTTCCAGACAGACCCGTTTGGCTGACTCGTATTGATGGGCATGCTGGTATTGCGAATCAACGCGCGCTGGAAATTGCAGGTATTGAAGCAAGTGATAAAGTGACGGGAGGGCAAATTGTTGTAAAGAACAATCAATGCACTGGAGTTCTAGTGGATAATGCCATGAACAAATTGTTGAAAGTAATACCCCCAAGAACAGAGAACGAAAGAATAAAGGCACTGTTAGATGCTCAAAGTATTGCCTGGAAAATGGGCTTGACAGCAATATCGGAGGCAGGGTTGGAATGGAGAGACATTCAGTTAATCAAAAAGGTGTACGGTAACAAGAGCTTGGAGTTGTTTCTCGACATGTGGGCTTCAGATACTGAAGAGAATAGAATCAACATACTCTCTACAGGAGTAGATACGAGCAATGCTAACTATCAGATACAAGGATTTAAATTTTATGCTGATGGAGCATTAGGCTCTCGAGGTGCCTGTTTACTTAATCCATATGCAGATCTCTTAGCGCAGGGAACCAAGAGCTATGGCAGCATGATTCAGCTGAAAGAGCTGTTAGCTGAGAGGTTTTGGGCATTGAAAGAAAAAGGTTTTCAAGTTTGTACACACGCAATCGGGGATAGTGCCAATCGGGTGGTATTGCAGCTTTATGCAAGTATGTTAGGAGGAAACAACGATTTGCGTTGGCGAATAGAGCATGCTCAGGTGATTGATCCTTCTGACCTAACACTATTTGGTCAGTACAATATCATCCCATCAGTGCAGCCAACCCACGCCACGAGTGATGCACCCTGGGCATGGGAGAGATTGGGACAAAGTAGAATACGCAATGCATATCGATACAAGAGTTTGTTGGATCAAAATGGCATGTTGCCTTTAGGAACTGATTTTCCAATTGAGAATATTAATCCATTGAATACTTTTTACAGCGCCGTATTTAGAAAGTCTCGTAGCGATAAAAGTCAACAAAGTTTTCAAATTGAAGAATCATTATCAAGAGAGCAGGCCATTCGAGGGATGACCATTTGGCCCGCAATTGCAATGAGAAAAGAGAAAGTCATTGGAAGTTTGGAAGTTGGTAAGCTAGCAAACTTCGTAATTATTGACATTGATATCATGGAGGCAAGCGACGAGCAATGCAGAAAAGCTGAAGTATTAAGCACCTATTACCGAGGTAAATCCAAATTCAGTGCTCTCTAGGAAAAAACATTGATTTTTTTTTTGCAGATGTTAATAGCTCGGAACTAGCGGATTAGCTACTAGTCGAAGAAATAATAGAAAAAAATGTTTGCATAAAACTTGCGTAAGTAAAAAAAGGATGTACTTTTGCACCCGCTTTCAAACAAACAAAC
>JACCDJ011487777.1_pt1 | contig 21838 bp, 28 predicted proteins | sample 7444481 | NCBI WGS metagenome assembly JACCDJ01 (sample SAMN15323435, study PRJNA562643) | freshwater metagenome | isolation source: river surface water | place: USA:Blue River Watershed | collected 2017-08-15 | reverse complement strand
GAGTGATCTAAATGTCAAACGCGGGGCAGCTAAGCCATCAATTTTCGGGCCAAAGAATTTACATTCACGATGTCGCGATGCGCGATGGACTTCAGATTGAGCCGATTTTCGTGCCCACCGAACAAAAGATCGACATGGTCAATGCCCTGAGCAAGACCGGACTCAAGAAAATCGAAGTCACCTCATTTACCTCCCCGAAAGCGATCCCTGCGCTTCGCGATGCAGAAGATCTCATGAAGGCGATCGATCGACACCGGGATGTCACCTATGTCGCGCTCATTCCTAACATGAAGGGTGCAGAACGCGCCCTCAGCTGCGCGGTGGACGAGCTCAATCTAGTGCTATCCGCAAGCGAGACACACAATCTGGCCAATACTCGCATGACACGAGAGCAATCTAAGCGTATCCATGCCGACATCATTAAGGCGGCCAAAGGAAAAGCGGCTGTCAATATCTCCATTTCGACTGCCTTCGGCTGCCCAATGGAAGGCAACGTGCCAGCATCTGAAGTGATCGCCCTCGGAGATTGGTTTGTACAACATGGCGCCACCGGCGTGACGCTGTGTGACACCACCGGGATGGCAAACCCAAGGCAGGTCTTCGAAATCTGTAATGGGCTCACCGAGCGCTGGAAAGATATCGAGCTCACGCTTCACTTTCACAACACACGTGCGATGGGTCTTGCCAACGCACTCATCGGGCTTCAGTGTGGCATTACCCGATTTGACGCCGCACTTGGCGGTCTAGGCGGTTGCCCCTATGCCCCCGGGGCAACGGGAAATGTCTGCACAGAGGATCTTGTGCACATGTTTGAGACGATGGGATGCAACACCGGCGTCAATCTCGACGCGCTGATCGACTGCTCGTTAATGCTGCCCGCCATGGTGGGGCACGACTGCCCTGGTCAGGTTGCAAAAGCAGGGAAATCAAATCGGCGCTATCCAGCGCCTGCTGACTTAGAAGAGATCCGATCCCGCGCGCTCGCACGGGATCTCACCGAGGCAACCAGCTAGATCAGACGCCTAGTTCTTTAAAGACTTCTTTTGCGCAGCGGAAGCTATCGATGCCTGCCGGAACGCCGCAGTAGATTGCCGCTTGAAGAAAGACTTCTTTGATCTCATCTTTTGTTAGCCCGTTGTTTAACGCTGCCTTAATATGCAGTTTTAACTCGTGGGGGCGATTGAGTGCAGTAAGCATCGCGAGATTGAGAAAACTACGGGTCTTTCGATCCAGTCCTGGACGATTCCAGATATCTCCCCAACAGTACTGCGTGGTGAGTTCCTGCATCGCCATATTGAACTCATCCGCATTCTTAATCGAGCTGTCTACATAATCAGCGCCGAGCACTTCGCGACGAGTCTTTAAACCTTTTTCAAACAAATCCTTGTTCATCAACAGCTCCTTAGAAGTAAAACAACCACCAGCAACGCCTTAGATAAATTTCACACGGGCGGTTAATGCATCTTGCGACACCTGAACCGGAGACAGGCTGTCCTGCGAACCGCTCCAACCCGCCACAATACCAACTCCCGAAACGGGAGGAAGTCGATCTAACTGAAAACGACCAGCCCCGGGCTTCTCATTAATGAAGCAGGCCTCATCAAAGTAGAGTCGATCCCCGTTATCGTCAATCTCATCAAAACCAACGTCTTTCTGGCCGATGATCCCGACCAGTGCATCTTGGGCATTGGCAAGATCAATCTCTGTAATGGTCTTTGCGGCGGGATCGATTCGAAAGGCTTTCATGAGGAGTTCACTTTTGAGAGTGTTAAAAAAGAATCGCTGAGAGCAGGCTGAAGCAGGCGATTATGGAAAGACGCGCCCGAAGTCGAGGATACCAGGTGGGCACGGGTGTATGGTTCGCGAGATCGGCATCCTGCCAGTAAGCAAGCGCGAATCCCACAATGAGCAAGGAGTAGCCTAATGACGGCCCTAGGATGACCGCAACAAACCCAAGCAGGCTTGGAAGAACGCTCCAGGCATAAGCGCGATGCCTTCTTGCAGAAGCCAGTTCCTCGATCATCATGGCGAAGCCCCAGTGCAAGGCGCCCACAAAACTCAGAATCACCGCACCATAACCAATCAGCCAAGGTCCGAAGCGATCCGCCCACTGGGGATGTAGCAACAGACCCGCCGCCAAGGCAATAAACGGAACCAGCCCTCCGTACCCGAGCCAACGGACGAGCGGCGGGGGCGTTTGCGATTGAAAAAACGGAATTGGCATGATCGGATTTTATAACGGGCTAAGGGAGTGCGACCTTTGGCATTCGCTCGAGGATGATTAACGATTTTTCGCTAATCCACTCGGACTCCCTTTGACGATCAAATCGTCGCGGCGCCGGAAGAATGGATGCCAGCCATGCCGACTGAATAGGATCAAGCGCAGAGGCCGATACGCCAAAGTAATGCCGAGAGGCGGCCTCGATACCAAAGACACCCACACCCCACTCCGCCACGTTTAGATACAGCTCAAGAATCCGCCGCTTATCGAGGACAAGTTCCATCATGCCAGCAGCAACGACCTCTTGGGCTTTGCGCAGATAGCTTCGCTCAGGCGACAAAAATAGATTCTTCGCGAGCTGCATCGTAATCGTAGAGCCCCCTCGTCGAATCTTGCCTCGCTTGAGGTTTTCCCGAGCGGCACGCTCCATCGCCTCCCAGTCAATCCCATCATGCTGACTAAAACCGGAATCTTCCGCAGCGATCACCGCTTGCTTGATTGATCGCGATATCGCGTTATAGGGTACCCAGGTCTGCCGAATCTTTACCGCTGGACGCAGACTCGCCAGACGCTCGCGTTCGAGATCCATAAAGGCAGTCGAGCTGGGATTATTCCAACGCATCCAGACCACCGAGCTAAAGATCACTAACTGATAGCTTAGGACGACAACGACGAATAATGCCAACGGCCATCGAATGATCCACCAGACGCTGCCAAAGAATCCCTTAGGTGCCGACGTTTTTCCGCCGGGTCGGCTTTTAGCGCGTCGGATTGCCATGCGCTCTACCCTCTCGGCGACAACAAGATTTCGCTACTATTGGACACTTCATATTGACTTGGGATGCTTTTCATCATGAGACAGCGCTATTTTGCATGGCTTTTATACCTTCTGACCGCCGTGATCAGCGGGCCGGTCGCCGCTCAGCATGGAGACTCCCAGTATCAACCTACTGTTGGACAGCATGGAAAGGACGTCATCTGGGTTCCTACCCCTGATGATCTTGTCGTCCGAATGCTGGAGACCGCGAAGGTCACCGCACAAGATCTGGTCTATGACCTGGGTGCAGGCGACGGGAAGATCCCGATCCAGGCAGCACGCCAGTTCGGCGCCAAAGCGGTTGGAATTGAATACAACGCAGAACTGGCCGCACTGGCCAGACGCAACGCGGATCGCGCGGGCGTTGCCGATAAGGTGACCATTATTCATGGCGACATCTTCAAAGAGGACTTCTCTAAAGCAACGGTCGTGACGCTTTACTTGTTGCCTGAGCTCAATATGAAGCTCAAGCCAATCTTGCTTCGAATGAAACCTGGAACGCGAGTGGTCTCCCATTCGTTCAACATGGGATTGTGGGAGCCTGACGAGATGATCTCAGGCGCTTATGGACACTTTGGCTATTACTGGGTTGTTCCAGCAATGGTACAAGGGAAATGGTCCCTTGATGGCCTAGGCAATAGCCCCGTGTCGATGACCTTACGTCAACGGTTCCAGAAAGTAGATGGCGAAATCATGATGCAAGGAAAACAACTGCCGATTATTGAAGGGCGTCTTAACGGCACTGCGCTCACGCTGCGCTACCGCGATGCAAATGGCAACGAGCAGGCGCTCAATGCAACCGTTGATCACCAAACAATCGCCGGAGAGGTCTACCTACAGAATACCGTTCGATTTAAGGGACGTCGCTTAAACTAAGCCATCGATGTTGCACAGGCATGGGCACTTGCCCATGCCCACTGAAAGTTATGACCGCCAAGATGACCGGTCACATCGACGCACTCGCCAATAAAGTAAAGACCCGGATGTTTTTTCGCCATCAGAGAACGACTATCTAGCGCATCGGTATCAACACCCCCCAGCATAACCTCCGCTTTTTTCCAGCCGAGCGTCCCAGCCGGTTTGACTGACCAGTCCGTTAACAGCGTCGCAAGCACAAGCCGATCTTTCTTGCCCACTTCGGCCCAACGACGGCCAGTCAGTGCCGCAGACTCGGTAAACGATTTTGCAAGACGCACAGGCAAAAGCCCGGTCAGCATGCCCTCGACAGTCTTTGTTCGCTGATCCGGCGCGTCAAACCAATTCTGTAGTCGGGTGGGATCCACCCATTGAATATCGATCGGCTCACCTTCTTCCCAGTAGCTGCTGGCTTGCAGCACCGCCGGCCCTGATAAGCCCTTGTGGGTAATCAGCAGATCTTCTGAAAATCGACCCTGACCATACCGATGTCCTGTGCGACCCGCACGAATCACTACTGGAAGACTCACGCCAGCAAGGGACTCAAGATCGTCAAATCCGTGCGACGTAAACGCCAAGGGTACCAGTGCCGGCCGGGGTTCAATCACGTTCAAGTTCAGATGTCGCGCCAGATCCAGGGCGAAACCCGTTGCCCCAATCGCCGGAACCGGCAACCCTCCGGTGGCAATCACCAGACGCTGTGATATGACGCTACCTTGTGACGTATACGTCTCCCATTGAGTGCCCCGAGGCATCACCTGAGCGACAGACACCGGATGCTGAATTGATACCGATCCTAGACGGCATTCACTGAGCAATAGATCAATGATGGCCTGACTAGAGTCATCACAGAATAGCTGGCCGCGGTGTTTCTCGTGAAAACCGATGCGATAACGCCTGACCAGGTCAATAAACTGCTGAGGTCGATACCGGGCCAGTGCGCTTTTCGCAAACTTCGAGTTCAGCGATAGAAAATGATCCGGCGTCGACTCGGTATTCGTAAAGTTACAGCGACCCCCGCCGCTAATCCGTATCTTCTCGCCGAGCTTCTTCGCATGATCAAGGACGAGCACGCGCTTGCCCTGCTGCCCCATCAGGCTGGCACAAAAGAGCCCTGCCGCACCACCCCCGATAACAACGACATCCCAGATCATCTGGCACCCATAGTAGAAGCGCCATTCTAGGCAGACTTCTAAGATTAAAATCAATCTATGAAAAAGTTCATCTTAACCGGACATAGTCGCGGGCTGGGCGCCTCCGTTGCCGAGCAGCTCCTTCAAGCGGGACACGCGGTCATGGGGCTATCCCGCAAGTCACACCCCACGCTCAGACAGCGTTACCCAGAACAGCTCATCGAGTGCAGCATTGACCTCAGCCAAAGCGAGCAGGTCGTCCGTCTGCTAGAAAGCCAGCGCTTTGAGGACTATCTCTCCGATGCTTCGGTTGCGGTATTGATTAACAATGCGGGACTTTTATCGCCCATCGGCATGAACGGAAGCCTATCAAATACGGCTATCTTCGATGCAGTGAGTGTGAATGTCGCTGCGGCAATTGCACTCAGCAATCAATTTATCTTGCGAACACAGCACACACCAGACCGTCGTATAGTCCAGATTTCTAGTGGTGCTGCACGTAGCCCTTACGCGGGGTGGAGTGTCTACTGCGCAACAAAAGCGGCCCTTGACCACTACGCCCGATGTCTAGCGGTCGAAGCCCATAAGGGTCTAAAAGCGGTAAGCCTTGCGCCCGGGGTCATCGATACCGATATGCAGGCACAAGTGCGTGCAACGAGCCTGTCGGCATTTCCCATGCGGCCTCGATTCGATCAGTTAAAACAGGACAACGCCCTTGCGACACCGGATGCCGTAGCAGAGAAACTGCTGCGGTTTCTCGATCACCCGGCCTTCGGCGAAGCGCCCTGTACCGATCTGAGACAGTTCTCCTAAGCAAGACCAGCTTGGGCCTGCTTTAGGAATCGTTGGGCTTTACGGCCCAAGTAACGTTCTCCAAAGCCCGACCACGCTCACGACAAGCAGCGAAAATCCCAGCCAACGGAAAAACGTCGGCGTTTCTGCGGCAACGATCCGTTGATGGAGGCGTTCCCCCAGGATGTGTCCGACCGTGGCACACGGCAACAGCCAAAGCTGATGCTCCAACTGAAGATCAACGCCTGCAATAATGAACGAGACAAGCTTGATTGCCGTCAAAATAAACCAGAGCACAAACAAGGTGTCACGAAGCTTGTGCTTTGGGACGTACTGGGCGAATACCGGAATGACCAGCGGGGCGCTCGTCAAAGACGTTCCGCTGATGTAACCCCCGAGACTCAACATCCCCACATCAATCCACTTGCTCTTGTGCTGAATTGGGCGGTTAATGATGTAGCCGATTGAGTAGGCCGAAACGATGATGAGAATGATCATGCTCATCAGCTTTGGGGATAAGGTCAGCAGTCCCACAACGCCGATTATTTTCGGAATGATCATGATCTTAAGGCCCTTCTTCAGGTAGCCCCAGTCGATATAAGACTCCACAGGTGCACCGTGCGATGACTCGCGATGGCGCACATGACTTTTCCAAATAATCCACCCGGAAGAGAGCAGCAGCTGGACGGCGATCAGCGGTAAAAATATTAACGGGTCATTGACGATCAACAACAGGAAAGGAAGCGATAGCACGGCACCGCCAAACCCAAGACCACTTCTAACAAACCCACTCCAGACAAAGATGATGCCGATCAGAATAATCTGCACCCACGACAAGTTTTCCATGAAACTCACTACACCTTTCTACTCACGAACCGCCTCGTCAAGGATCATCTTGGCTGCACGCGTAATATTTTTATACGCTAATACCTCAGGGCTCATGGATCGTAACGCAGCCTCGAGTAACGCCCTGCGCCCCGGCGCCTGGATCATCTGAACTAAAGGCTGCACATCGACCCGAATTAAAAAGAGACTTGCCACGCCCCACAGTGGCACCGTAACCTGACGCTCACAACGAAACCAAAGATCCCCGATCTGCGCCACATCTGTCATCGTGTCCTCGCCAGGTGCTCGGGAAAGCGCATCAGTCCCCGAAATCGTCCAGACGTATCTGACAAAAGGGCCCTTACTCACCATCGCCTGAGACATGGCTGTGGCTGATCTCAGGAGTGCTGTGTTCTCGGCGACTGGTTCATGAATTTCCGCCATTGATTGCCCAAGCTTTTCCTCGGGAGACCACCCACTCGCGAAATAAATTGAGAGCATCTGAGCACGTAGCACGCCCTGAGCATCGGGCACCATGACGGCAAAGTCCTCCTGAAGGCTCAGGCTTAGCGCCAACAGGAAATCCATTGTCGACTGCGGTTTGACGCCCCCAATCCACCCGAAGGTGCCATCAGCCCGAATCGGACCGCTCGGCACCTGCTCTACAAAGAACCGAGAAACCAGCCCTACGACTTGCGAGATCTGTTCAGGCGAGAGCGCCGCGCCGATTAGGGGCGGCTTCCCAGCTTGGATGTCATCACGCTTCTTCTCTACCCAAGAGGACCAACGATCATCGACGATCACGAGAGGACAATCGCCTAACTTCTGAAGATCGGGCTTAATCTGATGAGGGGCCTCAACTGGGAAAGGGGCGTCCTGCCAGGTGCCACCGTAGCCCGAGGCCTGGGGACCTGGGGGATCCTTAGGGCAACTATCTAGAAAGTCAGCAATCGACGAACTAGGGCAAATCAGGGGGGCTCTCCCATCAAAAAGTTTCTACAATCCGCAAGCACTTTCAATTCTTCCCCGAAGTCTTCACATCCATCAAAGGAGTCAGAGATGTCTCGCTTGTTTAAGCTGTGCTGCGCAGTCACGCTATCGGCTGCATTATCTGTCGCAAATGCGTCCGGAGGGAAATATGGCGACGAGAAGTACCAGCCAGAAGTCGGCCAACAGGGAAAGGACGTGATCTGGGTCCCGACGAATGACGAGCTCGTTAACAAAATGCTTGCGACGGCAAACGTCACAGCCAGCGATATCGTTTATGACCTTGGCGCCGGAGACGGCAAGATCCCAATTGCCGCTGCCCGTCTTCACGGCGCTCGGGCGGTGGGGATTGAATACAACCCCGACATGGCGGCCTTGGCCCAACGAAATGCGACCCGCGCAGGCGTTGCCGATAAGGTCAAGATCATTCATGGCGACATCTTCAAAGAAGATTTCTCACAGGCCACAGTGATTACGCTCTATCTGCTTCCTGACTTGAATATAAAGCTGCGGCCCACCATTCTTAAGATGAAACCCGGTACTCGCGTCGTCTCTCATGCCTTTCATATGGGCGATTGGGCACCAGACCAGACCATCAATACCTCGATGGCACAGGCCTACTACTGGGTGGTCCCGGCATCGGTCGCTGGAGATTGGTCGATCGAGGGCTTCAATGGTGCTAGCAAGGCAAAGCTCTCACTCAGTCAGCGTTACCAGCAGGTGGGCGGCAATATCACGATCGGCAAATCGACCCAGCCCATTCTTGGGGCAAAGCTGGAAGGGGAAAAGCTTCATTTCAGCTACGTGGACGATAAGGGAACCCTCCAGCACGTGAAGGCCACTGTGACGGGCAAAACACTCACGGCAGAAGTACAGGGCAGTGGTGTCTATTTCAACCTGAAAGGAACCCGGTCCTAAGATCGGCCCTCTATGACCGACCACTTCGAGGCATCCCCAAAACGGCTACTCAAACCGTACGCCGCAGTTGCGATTATTGTCGGCATCGTCGTCGGTGCCGGCATTTTTAAAACGCCCTCGATGGTGGCCGGTGTCACCGGTGATATTGGATGGGCCCTGCTCATCTGGATTGCTGGTGCAATCATCTCGCTTGCCGGAGCACTGTGTTATGCAGAGCTATCGACCACTTATCCGCATGCAGGGGGTGACTACCACTTTCTGACGCGCGCGTACGGCACGCGACTGTCCTTTTTGTATGCCTGGGCAAAAGCAATGGTCATCAACACGGGGTCCATTGCGCTACTGGCCTTCGTTTTTGGCGACTACATGACCCAGGTGATCCCATTAGGTGATCGCTCGACCGTGATCTGGGCTGTCGGAATTGTCCTGACGCTGACCGCAATCAACATCGCAGGCATTCATGCCTCGTCAGGGCTGCAGACCTTGCTTACAGTGCTGGAAGTGTTCGGGCTTCTCGCGATTGTGATCGCAGGATTTATGCTATCGGCTCCCGCTGATCAGACTCCTGCCGCATTTACCTCGACACCGCCATTGGGACTGATGGGTCTTGCACTGGTATTCGTTCTGCTGACTTATGGCGGCTGGAATGAGTCTGCCTACATCTCTGCGGAGGTTCAAGGCGGCGTAAGGACCATAGTCCCGGTGATCGTCACAAGCCTTGTCATCATTGCAATTGTCTATTTCTTGGTCAATGCCGCCTTGATTCATGGGCTTGGGCTAAAAGGGCTTGCCGACAGTAAGGCGCCAGCAGCAGACCTTCTTAATCAGGCCTTCGGTCCCTGGGGCCAGAAGCTGATCGGTTTGTTCGTTGCGCTCGCCGCGCTCACGAGCATCAATGCCACCATGATCGTTGGGGCCCGTGCAAACTACGCACTCGGGAAAGACTGGCCGCGCCTTGCCTTCATGGGCCAATGGAAGCCATCAAAGGGCTCTCCCAGCGCCGCTTACATCACCCAAGCAGTCATCAGTCTGGCGCTCGTCGGATTCGGTGCGCTCCAATCGGATGGATTCGAATCCATGGTGGAATTTACCGCGCCCGTGTTCTGGATCTTCTTGATGCTTGTGGGCCTTTCCGTATTCATCATGCGACATCGAGACCCCTCGACCCCACGCCCGTTCCGGGTGCCGCTCTACCCCATCACCCCGATCCTATTTTGTATCTCCTGTGGATATCTGGCGTACTCCAGTATCAGTTATGCCCAGAGCAAAGGGGCGATTCACATCTCCTTTGGGGTCATGGCATTAGGGCTCATTGCCCTGCTGTTCCTGAATTCCCCCGCACGGTCTCGGAAATCCTAGTCACCGCCTTTAAGCCACGGGACCGCGTGGCATACTAGGGCCTATGGCACGCACTGTTCACTGCATCAAACTCGGCAAAGAGGCCGAAGGACTCGATTTCCCACCGGTTCCGGGCGAGATGGGCAAGAAGCTCTGGCAGTCTGTTTCCAAACAGGCCTGGCAAGACTGGATTAAGCAACAGACGATGCTCGTCAATGAGTATCGGTTAAACCTATCGGACCCCAAAGCGCGGAAGTATCTGAGCCAGCAAATGGAAAACCATTTCTTCGGCTCCGGCGCTGAGATGGCCTCGGGCTACGTCCCCCCGAAAGAATAAAAAACGGCGCCTCGAGCGCCGTTTTTCAATGCAAACGTTCATCTCAGTCTAGTTAGACTGAATTTCCTTTTCTACGCCTTCAATGTCCTGGTGACGAACATCACGGCCCTTAACCATATAAACGACATGCTCAGACATATTCTTAGCGTGATCACCAATACGCTCAAGCGCTTTCGCAATAAAGAGCAGGTCAATAGATCGAGAAATCGTTCGCGAGTCTTCGATCATGTAACTAATCAAGAGTCGCAAAGTATTCCGGAACTGGTCATCTACGCTGATATCTTCCCGGATCACTTCCGCCAGCGAGGACGGATCGTTGCGAGCAAAGGCGTCTAGTGACTGGCGCATCATTTTCATCACAATAGAGACCATCCCGCCCACTTCCACACGAGGCGTAAATGGTGAATTGCTCTCATGGATGTAGAGCGCCATGCGGGCCATCTTCTCCGCCTCATCCCCAATTCGCTCCAGGTCACGGACCATCTTCATACAGGTCAACACAAACCGAAGGTCGTAGGCGGTGGGCTGCCGACGGGCGATCACGTGATTACATCGGTCATCGATGTCCAGTTCCATTCGATTGACCTGCTTTTCCCGATGTAAAACATCCTTCAATAGCGTAATGTCCGCGGTCTCGAGGCCATCAATCGCACTCTTGACCATCCCCTCGACGAGCCCTCCAAGCTCAAGAACGGCAGAGCGAATGACCTCAAGCTCTTTATCAAACTCTTTCGACGTATGCTGGGGCATGGGGGGATTTCCTATTTCAGGGTAATTGAGGCAGTTTAGACCACCCTTATTTCAGTTTTGTTTCAGTCGCACAACACCATCAGGGCGAGCGACTAGGGCTAAGTCTGCACGACGAAGGGCGAAAATACCATTAGTCACAACCCCAGGGATCTGATTCAGCGTGGTTTCAAGGGTCACTGGATCCCTAATCTCAAGGCCGTGAACGTCCAAAATGGGGTGGCCGTTATCGGTCAACACCCCAGGGCGAATCCGGGGCTCACCGCCCAGTTTACGGACTGCCCAGGAGACAGGGGTCACGGCTGACTGGATCACCTCGATCGGCAGCGGAAACCTCCCCAGCACCTCGACACACTTCGAGCCGTCAACGATACAGACGAACCGTTTGGCAGCACTTGCCACAATCTTCTCCTGGGTAAGGGCAGCACCGCCCCCCTTGATCATGCAGAGACCAGGATCGATCTCATCGGCGCCGTCGATGTACAGGTCCATCGGCTCGGTCAACGCATCAAGCCCGATGATGGTGTAGCCCAACGCTGCAAGCCGCTCAGAGCTGCGTTTTGAGCTGGACACTGCGGCTTTAAGCCGAACGCCTGCCCTTGCCAGCTCATCAATGAAGCAGTCCACGGTTGAGCCGGTCCCAACGCCCAGGACCATCCCCTGCGAGACCTCTTGGACAGCCGCCTGGGCGACCATGGTTTTCAGCGCCTGCTGACTTGGGATCGTCATACAATCTCCCCTTCTTTGATGAGGAATTGTGCCATGGCCAAGGCAAAGTACGACTGCAGTAAATGCCCCGGGTACTGCTGTAGCTACCCACGAATCACCGTGACCAAGAAAGACGTCCGTCGACTGGCGGCACATTTCGAGATGACCGAGGCTGCAGCCTGGAAAAAGTTCATCACCCAGTACACCGTTGAAGACGGTGATGAAAAAGGCGAAGTCGAGAACATCCTTAAGCACAGAAAAGACACGGTCTATGCCACGATCTGCCAGTTCTTCGACCAAGATCTTCGTCGCTGCACAGTCTACGAGGCGCGCCCAGAAGTCTGCCGGGAGTACCCCGACGGCAAAACCTGTGGCTACTACAACTTCCTAAAGTTTGAACGTAAACACCAGGGCGATAAAGACTTTATTCCGAGCGCTTGATCGTCATTTACCGGTAAGACCCTTGGTCGTCACAAAACTGTCATAGGAATCTGCAAGACTTTTATCTCCATTTCATCGTCATCAAAGGTCTAGTGCTATGCCTACGGGAAAGACAAAAGTTCCGAAACTCTACCGCCAGGTACACGACGAAATTCTGGACAGCTTTGATGAAGAATTCGAGATGGAGTTTGACGATGACCGGCTGAGCACCCGATCAAAAGGCAAGGCGTCCATTACCGAAAGAAAACGCTACTTTGCAGAGTTGTTTCGACTCCAGGGCGAGCTCATCAAACTCCAGGACTGGGTCGTCCACAAAAAATTAAAGGTCGTCGTGATCTTCGAAGGCCGGGACGCTGCCGGCAAAGGTGGGGCAATCAAAAGAATCACCCAGCGCCTAAACCCTCGTGTCTGCCGAGTAGCCGCCCTTCCCGCGCCAAGTGAGCGCGAGAAGACCCAGTGGTATTTCCAACGCTACGTCTCTCACCTGCCCGCGGGCGGCGAAATCGTCCTGTTTGACCGAAGCTGGTACAACCGAGCTGGGGTTGAGAAAGTAATGGGATTTTGCACCAAAGAAGAATACGAAGAGTTCCTTCGGACGGTGCCACAGTTTGAACAAATGCTCGTACGCTCAGGCATCATTCTGATCAAGTACTGGTTCTCGATTAGCGACGAAGAGCAGCACGTTCGATTCAAGATGCGCATCCATGACCCACTGAAACAGTGGAAGCTAAGCCCTATGGATCTCGAGTCTCGTCGACTGTGGGAGGCCTACACCAAAGCAAAAGAGAAGATGTTAGAGCGCACCCACATCCCGGAGGCGCCTTGGTGGATCGTGGCCGCAAACGACAAAAAACGGGCTCGTATCAACTGCATTGCCCACCTTCTCACCCAAGTGCCCTACCAGACCGTCAAACGAAAGCAGGTGTCACTCCCACGGCGGATTCACAACCCAGACTACATCCGAGGCCCCGTGCCCAAAGAGATGTATGTCCCCGATGTCTTTTAAATCTTGCCCAACTTAGATCGGGTTCACGTTATTGATCAGCGACGGGTGTAGACAGGAAGTAGTGTCGCCACAGTCAGTGAGGCCAGATAGACCTGGCACAGCGCCTCCATTCCCTGCTGGTCGTCTGCGTCAAATCGATTGAGCTCGGGACTGTCAACGTCCCATACCCCAATCAGCGTCCCATCCTTGATCAGCGGTACAACGATCTCTGATCGTGAGGCAGCGTCGCAGGCGATATGACCAGGGAATGCATGGACATCGGGAACAAGCTGGGTCTCCCGGCTACTCGCGGCTGCACCACACACGCCACGGCTCAAGGGGATACGAAGACAGGCGGGCTTCCCCTGGAAGGGCCCCAGCACAAGCTCCACACCGTCGAAAAAATAAAACCCGCACCAGTTAAGCCCAGAAAGCGATGCCATCACCAATGCAGAAAAGTTTCCCGCATTGGCAACAGGATTGAGCTCTCCCGCCAACAACGCCGTCATCTGCCGATGTAACTCAGCATACTGATCCTGCTTGGAAAGACTAGCGAGAGAGTGGGCTTCGAACATGTTTATAGTTTAACGACCGTAATAAGACTTTACCGTTTCATCGGCAATCACTTGCAAATGCGCCGCAACGTCTTTGGGAAGGCCTGCGTCGTATTTCAGCCCAACCGTCGACCGTCCGAATAAGGCACCGTAAGTCGTCAAAGCGGCGAGGTAGGTCCCGGCAAGACTTGGATGACGCAGATCAGGGACATACAGGTTGATATCTGGTCGCTTAGCAATCGAATTTGCGAACGCCAAACCGGCCGGAATAACTAACGCCTTGTTATCGTTTCCGGCCTTCGTGTAGGCCTCTGCAAGCTCCTTTGTCATCGATGGGACATCTTGATACGCCCATGACATGAAGAATACGGGTTGACCGCCGCGCTTACGTACTGAATCACTATGCTTTTTCGTGTACTCGGTAAATACCTTGCTGAGCGTATCGTGAATCGGGCACTGACTGCAGTCCATCATGATGACTGCATCAAACGGCTTGTCGCTGGGAGGGTTAAAGACAACCTTATTGCCAGGTGCAAAGGAGTAGCGGCCGATGCCATTCGGACGAAGGAGCGAGTCCATGTCGTGCCAGTCGAGGCCTGAGCCACTGATGGTTACGGATACACCGCGATACTTTTGATCGGTACCCCTAAGTCCCTCGGAGGCAATCTGCCCAACATGGCCATGCATGCTGTTGTTGTAATAGAAAAAGCTATTCCCCACATACAATACCGTTGTTGGCGGCGTCAAAAGTGACTTCACCGAGGGCTTGGTCTGGGCAACTACAACGCCAGATGCATGCAGCATTAGCCCAATCGCTAAGCCGAGCCCCAAGATACTTTTTTTCATTATGTGACTCCCTGATTAGAAATTCGCCTGATAGGCGGATCACATTATCCAAGAGTTTCGGGATGGGATGGAATGGCTTGTCATCAGACTGTCACAATATTTCCATATAATTGGAAACATGAACAATCAAGACGCCATCGTCGCCTTTCTCGCCCTCGGGCAAGAGTCCCGCCTGAACATCTTCAGACTGATTGTCCAGCGCGGCGACCGAGGCCTCACCCCAGGTGAGCTTATTGAAAAGCTTGGTATTCCTAATGCGACGCTCAGTTTCCATCTGAAAGAGCTCACGCGGGCACGCCTGATTTCAGCCGAGCGTCAGAGTCGACACCTTCTCTATCGACCTAATGCATCGCTGATCCAAACGCTCAGTAATTTCTTATTAGAAAACTGCTGCAATGGCCAACCATGCGCTCCCCAGTTAACCCCGAAGAAGACGAAAGCAAAATGAAGCAATACAACATACTCTTCCTGTGCACCCACAACTCCGCTAGATCGATTCTAGGTGAAGCACTCGCATCGATGCACAAGAGCGGTCGTTTTGTCGGCTACTCAGCCGGCTCGTCCCCGGGTGGCCAGGTCAATCCGTTTGCCCATGAAATCGCCTTAGCGCTGGGCTTTCCCGAGAAAAACCTTCGCAGCAAGAGCTGGGATGAGTTCGCCGGCAATAATGCGCCACAAATGGACTTCATTATCACGGTCTGTGATAACGCCGCAGGTGAAATCTGCCCGGTATGGCCAGGAAATCCGGCCACCGCCCACTGGGGATTTCCAGATCCATCACAAGTTCAAGGAACGGACGATGAAAAACGTCGTGCATTTCGTGAAGTCATGCAAGGGTTAGCGCGAAGAATTGATGCCTTGGCAGCACTTCCACTTGACCGACTCGACCAGCTAAGCCTGCAACGACACATTCGAGACCTGGCATCTTCATGAGTATTTTCGAACGCTATCTCACCCTTTGGGTGACGCTGTGCATTGTCGTTGGTATCGCCCTTGGACAGCTAAGTCCCCAATTTTTTCAAAGCTTAGGCAGTCTTGAGATCGCCCAAGTCAATCTTCCCGTTGGGCTGCTGATTTGGGTGATGATTATTCCAATGCTGGTGAAGGTGGACTTTTCAGCGCTGCACCAAGTTCGCCAACACGTTCGCGGGATAGGGGTCACCCTCTTTATAAACTGGCTCGTGAAACCTTTCTCCATGGCCTTACTCGGCTGGATCTTTATTCGCCACCTATTCGCCCCCTATCTCCCAGCAGATCAGATCGATAGCTATATTGCAGGTCTCATTTTGCTTGCTGCCGCACCTTGCACGGCGATGGTCTTTGTCTGGAGCCGGCTATCTAACGGCGACCCACTTTTTACGCTTTCCCAAGTCGCACTCAACGACACCATCATGATTTTTGCGTTTGCCCCGCTCGTCGCGTTTCTACTTGGGATCTCCTCAATCACGGTGCCATGGCAGACTCTTTTGATATCTGTCATGCTGTACATTGTTATCCCCGTAGTTATCGCTCAGGTTTGGCGAAAGCATCTACTTAAAAAGGGCGATGATGCCTTCCACCGTTCCATGCAACGGATTGGGCCTTGGTCGATTGCCTCGCTGCTGCTTACCCTAGTGCTGCTGTTTGGCTTTCAGGGAAAGGCAATAATCGAACAGCCCCTTATCATCGGGTTGTTAGCAGTGCCGATCCTCATTCAAGTCTTTCTGAACTCAGGACTTGCCTACTGGCTGAATCGCCAACTCGGCGAGACGCACAGCGTGGCCTGCCCGTCAGCACTCATCGGCGCATCGAACTTCTTTGAGCTGGCAGTAGCGGCTGCGATTGGGTTATTCGGATTCGACTCGGGTGCCGCATTAGCGACCGTTGTAGGGGTGCTCATCGAGGTTCCCGTGATGCTCCTGGTGGTGAGCGTTGTGAACCGATCTAAGGGCTGGTACGAACGCGGTCTGAAATGATGGGGTGGCCGATGAAACTCGAAAGGTTTAGGGGGGGGTTGTACTAGGTTGCACTGTATATGTGAATCAAAGACGTAGTTGAACTGGTTTGCACTGGGTTGCACTAAAACTGCCTCAAATTACTGCCCGCGGAGACTAATCAATCGGACATGCGGTGCAAGACAATCGAACTCGGCACGTCAAATTTTTTCATCAGTCTGCCGGTTTCTTTTTGAGTTTCCTGGTGCCTTAGAGCAGTATGCGACAGGGCTTCCGACAGATACAATCACATCATGCTCCTAGTGCAACCTAGCCTCAAGCATCTCGACAGTTACCTTGACGCTTTGCGTCGAGGTTGGGACCCTAACAGTTTTAAACAATCGGAAGGGCCTCTGTCTGACGATATCGAGAGAATCACTAGAGATCCCAAAAGATTCCTAGAAGGTACGTTCAGTGTTATGGGGGGCGGCAACCCGATCCCCTTTGAGGACGGCACATTCGGCGAACGTCTTCCCAGCTTTACAAAGTGGATGTGGGATGGCGAATTTTGTGGGCGAATTCAGTTTCGTTGGCAACACAAAACAGTTGAGCTACCCCCAACCTGCCTCGGTCATATTGGTTATGGCGTAGCGCCATGGAAGCGCAGAAAAGGTTACGCAACGGCTGCCTTAAGGGCACTTATCGAAGAGATTCGATACTGTGGGATGCCCTACGTTGAGCTAACGACCGACGTCGATAATTTACCGTCGCAGGAGGTGATCGTGAGATGCGGCGGCGCTTTTATAGAAAACTTTGAAAAACTGCCAGCCAATGGTGGTGGAACCGCTATAAGGTTTCGGATTTTCTTGGATTGACCTACCGACTCCCCGCTTACCAAGTAATCAGGTGGAGGAGAAACCCCATATGGTACAAATAAGCCCATCTCTGACCTCAAACACGGCCATCATTTCTATGGGCTCTGGGTTAACACCCCAAATACGCTCTCGATCGAACACTTTGTTGCCCAAGACGGTGCGGCTCAGTAACTCGGCATGGAGATCCGGCTTGCTAAAGCGCTCTTGAGCATAGAACTCACCAAGCATCTTTTTCCCGATAATTGCTGGATCTGGACCCGGAGGGCGATAAGTCTTAATGTCCTCACTAAAGCAAGCCAAAAACCGTTCGAGATCTTTCGCGTTATAAGCTTCAAGCTGCCTCTGTACAACCGCAATGGGGCTCAGGTCATTACCCTGCGTGATCATTTTTACAACCTTTCTATAAATCTAATCCTGGTAGATGCTCCATTAGGTCGGTATCGTTACCCACGGCAGACGCTTTCGATTATTCGTTGAGACAGGGTAGCCGATGGGACTCGAACGCCCTAGGGAGGGTAACCCTGAGTGACCTGTGTAGACAAATCAATAACTTGGGTGACCTGGATTGACCTGAAACTGCCCACAGGAACTGCCCACGGATAGAAATCTTGGGGCGGGGCTGTACCTGGCGAGAGCATTGGTAGCCTTAAGTCAGATTCTAGATTCCCAACGACCTTCTCAGTCTCTACTACCGTAAAAATGATGATACTGATACTCTTTCAGGGATGAGTTACCAAATTGATCAGTTGCGTCCATATATCAAACGTGAACTCGTCTCTGCACGACGTGCAGAGACTGAGGGAGATCACTCAAGAGCATTCACTCATTTAGAGCGGGCTCATGTACTCGGACAATTGAGCACTCTTTTACATATTCAGATTCACTGGGAAATGTTTCTGTGGGGCTGGCGGAGTAAAAATCTTGGCGAATGTTTCGGCCAAGTAGTCCGTATTATCGGGGCGGCAACGAAAACCATTTTTGGATTGATTCCCACTGGAAATACCGGAGGCTCGAACGTCAGCCCCTTCAGGCGTATGCCAATACCCCAAGATTTGATGGAAATTCTTGAGAGCGCTCGAAAAACTTAGTGTTAATTTCGCAGCCTGCGCAGGTGACTTAGAACCCATGCTGGATCGCTATCACTAGGGAACACGGGGTAATGAACGGTGCGGATTTCACCATCCACTACGATTAATGTCAGCCGTTTTAAAAGCGTCATGCCCGCCACCTCGAAGGTTGGCAAATCCAGCGCCTTTTGAAATTCATAATTAGCATCACTCACTATCGGAAATGGTAAGTGCAGACGACCTGCCATCTCCTTCTGATAATCAGTACTCTGAACGCTCATACCGACTACGTCCGCTCCGAAAGAACGAATCTCTTGATAATGGTCTCGAAAGGAGCAGCTCTGAGGAGTACAACCCCTGGCGCCTGGGATCTGATCCCAACCATCTGGCAGCGGTACATTTGGCCGACCAGTCATCGGGTAGCAGTAGATAACCAATGTTCCCGAAATCTGAACTAAATTAATTTTGTGGCCCGTAGTTGCGTGCAAATAAATTGACGGCAGAATTTTTCCAACCAGATGGCTTGCGGCGCCATCATCTACCGGCACCGGGAGATCTTTCGGTAATTCGTAAACGTTGCTCACTCGCGAAGATTAACCCAGCTTATTTATGGGCATCGAATACCCTTGGAGTGGCCGATGGGTTTGGAGATGGGAAGCCCTCGTTGCTGCGTATGTTGTCGCTACTTCTCGTGACCTGAGATGACCTGGATTAACCAAAAACCTCTAATGAGTAGAGCTATCTCGGTTTTACTGCCCACGGAACTGCCCATTAACTGCCCATGGGTCATCTAACTTATTGATTTTAAATGATTTTTTTGGGGTGGCCGATGGGACTCGAACCCACGACAGCCGGAATCACAATCCGGGACTCTACCAACTGAGCTACGGCCACCACTGATCACAACCAACGTTCCCAGGGACCACACTAACGTGGCCTGCCGGGAGGGAATCGAACCCCCGACCTACAGCTTAGAAGGCTGTTGCTCTATCCGACTGAGCTACCGGCAGTTCGAGGACACTCCAGGCTATCGCGAAAAACGATCCGTTTTTGGCAACCTGGTCGGGGTGGAGAGATTCGAACTCCCGACCCTCTGCTCCCAAAGCAGATGCGCTACCAGACTGCGCTACACCCCGAGAAGCCCGCAATTATAGCAGGGGCCGAGAGGCACCCTGGGGCCGGGCAGGCTCCCGAGAAATCAGCCAAAGCGGCCGGTAATGTAATCCTCAGTCTCCTGGCGTTTCGGCTTAATGAAGATCTCATCGGTCTTGCCAAATTCAATCATCTCCCCGAGATACATGTAGGCCGTGAAGTCCGAAACCCGGGCTGCCTGCTGCATGTTGTGGGTCACGATCGCCACCGTATAGTCCGCCTTCAGTTCGTGGACAAGTTCTTCAACCTTTGCGGTAGAGATAGGGTCCAAGGCAGAGGTCGGCTCATCCAGCAGAATTACTGAGGGCTTTACCGCCACGGAACGGGCGATACACAGGCGCTGTTGCTGGCCCCCAGAGAGCGCGAGTCCGCTCTGGTTGAGCTTGTCCTTCACCTCGTTCCATAGCGCCGTCTTCGTCAAGGCCCATTCGACACGCGCATCCATCTCGCCCTTGGTGAGGTCTTCGTAGAGCCGAACACCGAAGGCAATGTTGTCGTAAATCGACATTGGGAATGGCGTTGGCTTCTGAAAGACCATGCCGATTCGGGCGCGCAATAGATTCAAGTCCTGCTTGGGCTCGAGAATATTCTGACCGTAAAAGTTAATCTCCCCCTCTGCCCGCTGGCCAGGGTACAAGCTGTACATCCGGTTTAATGTTCTCAGCAGCGTTGACTTACCGCACCCGGACGGGCCAATAAAGGCCGTCACACGACGCTCAGCAATATCAAGGTTAATGTTTTTTAGCCCCTGAAACTTTCCATAGAAAAAATTCAGATTGCGGATTTCAAGGGCAGACTTAAAAGATTGCTCCGAAGATTCGGTCATGATGCGCTCTCGCGAAAGTATACCAGTAAGAGAAGACTCGTAGCCGTATTGATCGCCATCACTAGTGGTTCCCTTTGTCTCGGAAAAACACCCGTGCAACGATATTCAAAATCAACACTGTCATCGTAATCAGTAATGCACCCCCCCAGGCCAGCTGCACCCAGTTGTCGTAGGGGCTCATCGCAAACTGGAAAATGACGACAGGTAAGTTCGCCATCGGCGCATTCATATTCATTGAGAAAAACTGATTATTTAACGCCGTAAATAGAAGGGGTGCCGTCTCCCCACTGATCCGCGCAAGCGCAAGCAGAAGGCCTGTAATCACCCCCGCCTTAGCGGCCCGCAGCGTCACAAAAGTGGTGACCTTCCACCGAGGGGCACCGAGTGCGAACGCTGCCTCTCTGAGACTTCCCGGCACAAGGCGCAACATGTTCTCCGTCGTTCGAATGACCACGGGGATTGCGATCAACGATAAAGCGATGCTACCAGCCCACCCTGAGAAGTGTTTGACCTGCGCCACTAAGATTGCGTAGACAAATAGCCCCAGAACAATTGACGGTGCGCTGAGCATGATGTCAGTCATGAAGCGGGTGATCTCAGCAGTCTTACTCTCGTCGCCAAACTCTGCCAGGTAGACACCCGCAAAGATACCGATTGGCGTACTCACCAAGGCAGTTACAACAATCATCATGAGAGAGCCAACAATCGCATTCGCAAGCCCGCCACCCTCTGAGCCTGGTGCCGGGGTCGACTGGGTAAACATCGCCCAATCGAGCGCGGCAAATCCGTTCTTAAACAACACCACAAGAATCCACAGCAACACGAAAAGACCAAGGACCATAGCGGCCATCGATAAGGTCAGGCCGATCTGATTGCGAAACTTTCGTCGACGATAGAGTTTTGTATCCATAATGCCTCCGACCCCTTTAGGTCTTCGCCCCTTTCGCCTTTTCAGTTCGGATGATCAGAATTTTCGCTAACGCCAGGACAAAAAATGTAATCACGAAGAGCAGAAAACCCAAGGCGTAAAGGGTTGACAAGTGGAAGTCACCCGCTTCTGCGAATTCGTTTGCGAGCGTAGACGCAATAGAGGTTCCGGGTGCAAAAAGCGACGGCAAAAGCCTCTGCGAATTGCCGATAACGAATGTCACCGCCATCGTTTCACCGAGGGCCCGGCCAAGACCAAGCATGATCCCGCCGATCACTCCCTTCTGCGTGTAAGGAAGCACTACATAGCGGACCACTTCCCAGGTGGTGCAACCAACACCATAAGCGGACTCCCGAAGGATGGGAGGAACGATTTCAAATACGTCCCGCATCACGGCCGCAATAAAGGGAAGGATCATAAACGCGAGGATGATTCCTGCGGCGAGAATACCAATACCATTCATTGCCCCGCCAAAAAGCGGCCCGATTAATGGCATCTGGCCTAGCGTTGACT
>JACCDJ011024604.1_pt1 | contig 21861 bp, 20 predicted proteins | sample 7444481 | NCBI WGS metagenome assembly JACCDJ01 (sample SAMN15323435, study PRJNA562643) | freshwater metagenome | isolation source: river surface water | place: USA:Blue River Watershed | collected 2017-08-15 | reverse complement strand
GCCTGACTTCTGGCAGTTCCCAACCGTGTCGATGGGCTTGGGCCCAATCATGGCCATTTATCAAGCACGCTTTATGCGTTACTTAGAAGACCGTGGTTTTGCTAAAACCCAGGGCCGTAAAGTTTGGGCGTTCTTGGGCGACGGTGAAACCGATGAACCAGAATCTTTGGGTGCGATTGGTATGGCTGGTCGCGAGAAACTCGACAATCTCATCTTTGTTGTGAACTGTAATTTGCAACGCTTAGATGGACCTGTGCGTGGCAACGGCAAGATTATTCAGGAACTCGAGAGTGAGTTTCGTGGTGCTGGTTGGAACGTGATCAAAGTAGTGTGGGGCGGTCACTGGGATGCACTCTTTGCTCGTGACAAGAACAGTATCTTGATGCAACGCTTAGGCGAGATCGTTGATGGTGAGTATCAAACCATGAAGGCTAAGAATGGAGCCTACGTGCGCGAGAAAGTATTCAATACCCCTGAGCTCAAAGCACTGGTAGCAGATTGGAGTGATGAGGATATTTGGAATCTCAATCGCGGTGGTCACGATCCCCATAAGGTCTATGCCGCATTTCATTCGGCAGTAAACCATAAGGGTCAACCTACGGTTATTTTGGCAAAGACGATTAAGGGCTATGGCATGGGTGGATCCGGTGAGGGTATGAACATCGCTCACCAAGCCAAGAAGATGAGTCATGAAGATGTGATTCGCTTCAGAGATCGTTTTGATATTCCGGTAAAGGATGCAGATCTTGAAGAGATGCCCTTTGTTAAATTCCCCGAAGGTAGCCCTGAGCTGGAGTACATGCGTGCGCGACGGATGGAGTTGGGTGGTTACTTGCCCCAGCGACGTACCAAGGCAGAAAGTTTGCCAGTCCCAGGCCTTGATGCATTTACGGCTTTGCTCGAAGCAACATCCGAAGGGCGAGAGATTTCCACGACCATGGCATTTGTTCGATTACTCAACACTGTGGTGCGTGACAAAACTATCGGTCGTCGTGTCGTGCCCATCGTGCCCGATGAGTCGCGTACCTTTGGTATGGAAGGAATGTTTAGACAACTGGGTATCTGGAATCAACTGGGACAGTTGTATACCCCAGAAGATCATGATCAGTTGATGTTCTACAAAGAAGATAAAGCTGGTCAGATTTTGCAAGAAGGTATTAATGAAGCGGGTGGTATGTGCGATTGGATTGCTGCAGCAACCTCTTACTCCACACACGGCGTTCCCATGTTGCCGTTCTATATCTTCTATTCCATGTTTGGTTTCCAACGCATTGGTGATCTAGCATGGGCTGCTGGTGATATGCGTAGCCGCGGATTCTTATTGGGGGGTACTGCAGGAAGAACCACCCTAAATGGCGAAGGCTTACAACACGAAGATGGTCATAGCCAGATCTGGGCAGCAGCAGTTCCAAACTGCGTTAGCTACGACCCCACCTTTGCATTTGAACTTGCAGTAGTGGTTCAGGACGGCATGCGTCGCATGCTCACCGAGCAAGAAGACGTGTATTACTACATCACTTTGATGAATGAAAACTATTCCCACCCTGCAATGCCAAAAGGTGCAGAGAAAGACATTATTAAAGGTATGTACAAACTGCAGTCGGTTGGTGATGCTAATAATGCGCTACGGGTGCAATTACTGGGTAGTGGCACCATTTTCCGTGAGGTGATTGCTGCCGCCGAAATGTTACAAAAAGATTGGGGTGTTGCCTCGGACCTATGGGGCTGCCCCAGCATGAATGAGTTGGGTCGTGATTGGAATGAAACCAACCGCAGTAACTTACTCAATCCCGCGAGTACTCCCAAGCTTTCACACGTTGAGCGCCTACTTAAAGACACCAAAGGTCCGGTAATTGCTGCAACCGACTACATGCGCATGTTTGCTGAGCAGATTCGTCCAGCGGTACAGAATTTGGGTCGTCGCTATGAGGTCTTGGGCACTGACGGATTTGGTCGTTCTGATACTCGCGAGCAATTACGCCATTTCTTTGAGGTGGATCGTCGTTGGGTAACTGTAGCGGCACTCAAGGCACTCGCTGATGATGGCAAGATTGATCGCAGCAAAGTGGCACAAGCACTGACAAAGTATCAAATTGATCCTAACAAACCTAACCCGATGAAGATGTAAGGAAATCATGAGCCAATTACTTGAAATCAAGGTTCCTGATATCGGGGACTACAAAGATGTGCCTGTGATTGAAGTGCACGTCAAGCCGGGTGACACGGTTGAGAAAGAGCAATCTTTAATAACTTTAGAGTCTGATAAGGCAACCATGGATGTGCCTTCATCCCACTCCGGCGTTGTTAAAGAATTAAAGGTTAAAGTAGGTGACACGATTTCAGAAGGCGGCATTGTTCTAATTCTGGAGGGAAGTGACGCAGCAGCAAGCTCCTCTGCATCGAAACCTGCTTCAGCTCCAGCCCCAACACCAACGCCAATAACAACTCCGGCACCAACACCTGTTCAAACCACTCCAGTACTTACTCCTACGCCAGCACCCGTTGCGATGCAGGCTGCAGCAGTACGATCCGAAGTGGTCGGTACGATCGATGGCGCAAGTCATGCAAGTCCATCGGTGCGTAAATTTGCACGCGAACTTGGTGTCACGATTTCTCAAGTCAAAGGGACTGGTCCAAAAGGTCGCATTACTCAAGAAGATGTTCAGGCTTATGTGAAATCGGTGATGACTGGAGCAAGTTCGCCAGCTGGTACAGCAGCTGGTGGTAGTTTGGGTGGACTCAATCTATTACCTTGGCCCAAGGTTGATTTCAACAAGTTTGGTCCTACGGAGAGACAGGCGCTCTCGCGTATCAAGAAGATCTCCGCAGCTAATCTTGCTCGCAATTGGGTGATGATCCCAGCAGTTACGTTCCATGAGGATGCAGATATTACTGACCTCGAAGAGTTTCGGGTTCAAACCAATAAAGAAAATGAGAAGCAGGGCACCAAGATCACGATGTTGGCATTCCTCATTAAAGCATCGGTTGCTGCTCTTAAGAAATTCCCAGAATTTAATTCTTCTTTAGATGGGGATGATCTGGTTCTGAAAAAATATTTCCATATCGCTTTTGCTGCAGATACACCTAATGGCCTGGTCGTTCCAGTCATTCGTAATGCCGATCAAAAAGGAATCTTCGAGATCGCCCGTGAGACCGCAGAGTTGGCGGCACTTGCACGTGAAGGCAAACTCAAGCCCGAACAAATGCAGGGAGCTAGTTTTACGATCTCATCGCTAGGTGGTATTGGCGGAACCTACTTTGCACCCATTATTAATGCTCCCGAAGTTGCAATCTTGGGCGTTAGTAAGGCTGCTATGAAGCCGGTTTGGAATGGCAAAGAGTTTGTTCCTCGCTTAATTTGTCCGTTGTCATTAACCGCAGATCATCGTGTGATTGACGGAGCCTTAGCGACTCGTTTCACCGTTTACATCTCTCAACTACTCGCCGACTTCCGTCGCGCGGTTCTCTAAGGAGAGACGATGGCTCAGCATACTATTCTTGTTCCAGATATCGGTGACTATAGTGATGTACCGGTGATTGAAGTATTGGTGAAGGTTGGCGATCAAATTGAGAAGGAGCAACCCCTTATCGTCTTGGAATCCGATAAAGCAACGATGGAAGTTCCTGCTGATCAAGCCGGAACAATCACAAGTCTGCAGATTAAATTGGGAGATAAGGTTAGTAAAGGATCAGCGATTGCTCAAATTGAATTAACTGGCGCCGCAACAACTGCATCTGCCCCTGCAGCACCATCAACAGCAGCAGCATCTGCGCCTTCACCAACCGCCACATCAGTAACGCCCCCAGCATCGATCCCAGTCCCCGCTGGAAGTTATCAAGGGACTGTTCATCATGAATGTGAAGTACTGGTATTAGGTGCTGGCCCAGGTGGATACAGCGCGGCTTTCCGAAGTGCTGATCTTGGAGCAAACGTTATTTTGGTAGAGCGCTATCCCAATTTGGGTGGCGTCTGTTTAAACGTCGGTTGTATTCCATCAAAAGCACTTCTTCATACCGCAGCCATCATGGATGAAGTCAAGGTAATGGCTAAGCATGGTATCGAGTACGCAGCTCCAAAGATTCATTTAGATCAATTGCGCTCGCACAAAGATAGCGTGATTGCAAAATTGACGGGCGGTCTTGCCGGTATGGCTAAGATGCGTAAGGTCAAGGTTGTACGTGGAGTTGGCCAGTTCTTAGATGCCAATCATCTTGAGGTTGAGTTATCGAGCGGAAGTGGTCAAGAGTTAACGGGTCAGAAAGAAGTGATTCGTTTTCAGAAAGCAATTATTGCGGCTGGTAGTCAACCAATCGCCTTACCATTTATGCCAAATGACCCGCGAGTGGTTGATAGCACTGGCGCATTACTGTTAAAAAGTATTCCAAAACGAATGTTGGTAATCGGTGGCGGCATCATTGGCCTTGAGATGGCAACGGTATATAGTGCTTTGGGCGCACGCATTGATGTCGTGGAGATGTTAGATGGTTTAATGGCCGGCGCCGATCGTGACCTTGAGCGTGTTTGGGAAAAGATGAACGCGCATCGATTTGATCAGATCATGCTCAAGACGCGTGCTGTGAAAGCTGAAGCTAAACCCAATGGTATTGAGGTGAGCTTTGAAGGTGAGAAGGCCCCTAATGGACCACAACTCTATGACCTAGTCTTAGTGGCTGTTGGTCGCACACCCAATGGTAAAAAAATTCGGGCTGGTGCAGCAGGTGTTCAAGTGGATGAGCGTGGATTTATTCCGGTGGATCAACAGATGCGCACAAATGTTGCCCACATCTTTGCAATTGGCGATATTGTTGGTCAGCCAATGTTAGCGCATAAGGCTGTACATGAAGGGCATGTTGCTGCTGAAGCAGCCGCAGGACAAAAATCATTCTTTGATGCCAAGCAGATTCCATCAGTGGCATATACCGACCCTGAAGTTGCTTGGGCTGGTTTAACTGAGGAGCAGTGTAAGGCTCAGGGGATTGCCTACGAGAAAGGGTTATTCCCATGGGCAGCAAGCGGTCGCGCAATAGCTAATGGTCGTGATGAAGGCTTCACCAAATTACTTTTTGATGCTAACACTCATCGCATTATTGGCGGAGGTATTGTTGGAACCCATGCAGGAGATCTGATTGGTGAGGTCTGTTTAGCCATCGAAATGGGGGCAGATTCTGTGGATATCGGCAAGACCATTCATCCGCATCCAACATTAGGAGAATCAATTGGTTTAGCTGCTGAAGCACATCATGGCTCATGCACTGATTTGCCACCCACCAAGAAAAAATGATTCAGGATCATTAAGCGAATATTTATTAGGCCTTAGCCCAATAAAAAACCCCGCTAGCTGGTAACTATAGCGGGGTTTAGTTTTATTACTGCTTTAATTACTACTAAATACTTAGTGGTAATACCTCAAGATATTACTCAGCAGATTTCTTGGCTGCTTTTGCTGCCTTGGTAGCTGCTTTGGTAACAGTATCAGCAGCATTTTGCATATTCGCTTGCGCAACTTCCATCGCATGCTTAATAGCTTTCTGACTGGTTTCATAACTGTTGTTGGCAGCAGAAATTGCTTGCTTCATCATCTGCACAGCAGCTTCTGATCCAGCTGGAGCAGATTTGGTCCACTCGTCGACCATCGATTGCAATTTCTTTTGACCAGCAGCGATTTCGGCTTCCGCTGTTTTGGTAAATGCCTTGGAATTATCTTGCGCGATTTCGTAGAGATCACGACCGTAATTCATCATGCGCTCTGCCATCGGCTGAATCATCTCGGCTTGTGCAGCAATCAGTTGCTGAATATCACGTACTTCCAAGGTCTTTTTGGCATTTGCCATACTCTCATTGAGACTGTTCTTGGCAATTTGCATATTCAGTTCAACAAGTTTCTCGACACTTTTAAGTGCTTGATTGGTGAGGCCGGCAAGGGTCTCAAGATTGGCTTTCTGTGCTGCGGCCATTTGCTCTGGGGTTAAGTTCATAAGGACTCCTAAATTTGTAATTGGGGGCTGACTACTTAAAGTCATCTTAGACAAAATTGTAAATTAATATTTGTTGCGTTGCAACAAAAATGTTAGCCATAGGGTCTATATAAATAAATCAATATAATCAATAACTTAAGAATTAAAGCCATGAAAGCCTATTACAGCGACCATTTTGTACTCCCGTTGCCAGCAGGGCATCGATTTCCTATGGCTAAATACAAAATGCTGAGAGATTCCATAGTTACTTTGCCCAATTTGGAACTATTGGAGGCTCCCAGGGCAACCGACTCGGAGATTTTGTATGCCCATGATGCCTCCTATCTCCAACGGGTGATTACCGGAAAATTATCTGAGGCTGAGCAAAAAGAGATTGGATTTCCCTGGTCAGAAAAAATGGTGGAGCGCTCAAGGCGTTCGGCCGGAGCAACGATTGCTGCTTGTAAAACAGCCTTAATTGAGGGTGTATCAGCCAATTTAGCCGGTGGTACGCATCACGCCTACCGAAATAGGGGTTCTGGGTTTTGTGTTTTTAATGATGCCGCAATTGCTGCACGAGTCATACTGAAAGATTCGGTTGCTCAGGAAAGAGAGATTCAGAAGATTGGGATTTTGGATCTCGATGTTCATCAAGGCGATGGTACGGCATCGATTTTGCGCAATGATGTATCGATTTGCACAGTCTCAATCCATGGAGAAAAAAACTATCCCTTTGAAAAAGAGGAAAGTGGATTAGATATTGCACTACCTGACGGTACTGGCGATGAAACTTATCTAACCGCCCTTGATAGAGCGCTGGAATATCTAGACCAACAAAAGGTTCAGTTTCTGATTTATCTTGCTGGCGCAGACCCGTTTTATAAAGATCGCCTCGGTCGATTAAAGCTCAGTGAAGAGGGCATGGCGTTGCGCGATCAAGGTGTCATTGATTATGTGAAAGAACGAAAAATACCTCTTGCCATGGCGATGGCAGGTGGTTATTCCAATCCGATTGAGGAGACGGTCAAGATCCATCGGCAGACAATTATGATTGCACTAAATTATCAAAATGCAATCGCATCATTGCGCACGTAGTACATGCGACAATAACGGCGCATGAGGCCATCCACAAGTACATCCCTAGAAACCTTAGCCGCACCGCTGTTTGTATTTATCTGGAGTACCGGCTTCATCATTGCGCGCTTTGGTATGCCGTATATGGAGCCCGCCACCTTTTTGTTTCTGCGCTTTACTGGTGTTCTCATCGTAATGGGTCTGATTATTCTGTTCTGGAAACCCGTTTGGCCCACACGATCCCAAACAGTTCATATTGCAATCGCTGGTGCGCTTTTGCAATTTGGTTATGTAATGGGCGTATGGAGTGCAGTGCGTTTGGGCATGACCGCTGGCTTGGTTGCGATCATTGTTGGCTTACAACCCATTATTACTGCGTGGAGCGCCTCGTGGGTATCTGAGCGGGTGAGTTATCGCCAATGGCTTGGTTTGCTACTCGGTATTGGTGGCGTAGGTTTGGTTGTCATTGAGAAAACCACCTTTTTGGATATCCCACTTACAGCTTATGTTTTTGCAATTGCCGCGCTCTTCGCAATCACATTCGGTACTCTTTACCAGAAAAAATATTGTCCAAATTTTGATCTGCGTGCCGGATCCATGATTCAGTTTTCTATTTCAACAGTGTTATGCCTAATGGTTGCTCTGGCATTTGAGAAGCGCGAGATCGTCTGGAATGCGCCAGTAATTGGTGCTTTGCTGTGGGGGATTTTGCCAACTTCGATTGGTGCAATTAGTTTATTGTTTATCTTGATCCGAAAGGGTGCGGCCACCAAGGTGACCAGCCTTTTGTATCTCACACCGCCAACAACTGCCTTGTTGGCTTGGATTCTCTTTGATGAGCCATTGACCCTGATGATGCTTGGTGGCCTGTTGCTGACCATGACCGCGGTGATCCTGGTTAATTACGAAGAAAAAAAGATACCCAAAAGCGCATAACTTGATTATGATGTGTCAGTGCCGAATTCTGGGACTTGTATTGAGAACCTATTTTGCTAGTATTCATTCAGTAGTTCCTCATTTGTCTGGTTGGCAGACGGTGGCAAAGCACCCCCTCCAATTTTTAGTTCTTGGCCTCATTAGCATCATTATGTGCTCGAGTAATGCGGTTTTTGCGCAAGCCGCTCCAAACTCGTCAAGCGCCACATCAAATAAATCGACTCAGGCTAAGAAGCAAAAGTCTTCCAATCCCAAACAGGTTCGCACTACCGTTAATCGGCCGAAGAATACCGCAGGCAATCAAGCTGCGGGACGACCATCATTTGCAACCGCTTTAGGACTTCGCAACCAACAAGACGAGCTTAATCTCAAATCCAGCGTAGCAATGGTGGTGGATCAGCAATCTAAAGACATTTTGTTTGAGAAGAATCCCGATGTTAGCTTGCCGATTGCATCGATTACAAAACTCATGACCGCAATGGTGGTGCTTGACTCAAATGCGCCACTCGACGAGGTTCTCACGATCACTCAAGAGGACGTCAAAATCTACGCCAAATCCCGTTTGGCCCTTGGGACTAAATTAACCCGAGAAGAAGCCTTGCTGCTTGCTTTAATGTCGTCTGAGAACCGCGCATCGCATTTATTGGCCCGCAACTACCCAGGAGGAGTCAAGGCGTTTGTGGAGGCAATGAACCACAAAGCATATTCACTCGGAATGACCCATTCCAACTTCTCAGATCCTACTGGATTGTTGGCTAGCAATGTCTCAACCGCAGAAGATTTGGCCAGAATGTTAGTGGCCTCCTATAACTACAAATTAGTTCGAGAGTTCTCGATCTGGCCTGACACTACTATTGTGGTCAACAAACGACCACAAGTATTTTTGAACACCAACCGTCTCGTACGCTCGGGCGATATGGAAATTGGTTTGCAAAAGACCGGCTTCATTAGCGCTGCTGGTAAATGCCTTGTGATGCAGGCTAAGGTAAATGGCTTGCCAATACTGCTGGTATTCCTAGATTCTGTTGGCACTCAATCGCGTTTTGCTGATGCGGTTCGGGTACGCGATTGGATTGAAAGCTATCAGCCTGGAGAACCAAAAGCGATTCGTCGCCTGACGATGTAACTAAGCTTCCTTCTTGGGAGCGCTTTGTTGCGGTTTGTAACCCAAACCCTTTGATATCTGTAACGCAGTATCTTGTAAGGCTTTGAGCCAATCAGGTTGCATTCGATCGGTTGGTGAGCTTAGTGAGAGACCCGCAACTAATTTACCAGCGTCATCCAAAATGCCAGCAGCTAAACAACTCACTCCAAGTTCTAACTCTTCATTGTCGCGGGAGTGTCCAACATGTCGCACGCTACTTAACTCACTCTCAAGCTTACTCAATTGCGTAATGCTATTACGTGTGTGACCGGCAAGGCCAGTGCGGGTTGCATATGCGCGCACTTGATTGGGGTCGTCGATGGCCAAAAATAATTTACCAACCGAGGTGAGATGTAAGGGCGCTCTGCCACCGATCGCACGCACCACTTGCATGCCTGAGCGCTCGCTGTAGGCTCGATCGATATAAACGATCTCATCGCCTTGGCGAACCGATAAATTTACGGTCTCACCAGTAAGTTTATGTAAGGCGCGCATCGGCAGTTGTGCAGCTTCTCGAACCGATAAACGTTCTTTAACGAGGTTACCCAATTCAAGAAGACGCAGGCCTAATTTGTAGGTGCCACCATCACCGCGTTCTACTAAGCGGCATGCAACCATATCATTCAAGATGCGGTGCGCAGTTGATGGGTGTAGCCCAGTTTTTTGGGAAAGAAGCTTTAGGCTACTAGATTCTTCTTGGTCTGCCAGACAATCAAGGAGATTCATCATGCGTTCAACCACCTGAATGGCAGTTTTGCCAGCATCACCAGAGACTTTATTTGTTTTGCTGTTCATGAGGAAATTGTAGCGAGTTTTTATTGCATTGCATATTATGAAACGATATCGTAACCCATGCCCCTGGGTTTTAACAAGTCAGGGGAAGGCGCGAACGCAATCCGCGATTAATTTGGGACCTTTATAGATGAGACCCGTATAAATTTGTACCAAGCTCGCGCCAGCATCCAATTTCTGTTTTACATTCTCACCCGAAAGAATGCCACCAACACCGATGATCGGAATTCGGTTGTGTAAAACCTGAAATAAATGATGAATGGTTTGATTGGAGCGCATCAGAACCGGCGAGCCAGAGAGACCGCCAGCTTCTTGACCATGCTCCAAATGCTCAACCCCTGTGCGACTGATGGTTGTGTTCGTGGCGATTACTGCATCGATTTCAAACTCGAGTAATAAATCTGCGATCAGTTTGAGATCAGGTGCTTCAAGATCGGGGGCGATCTTTAAAAAGATTGGCTTGCGAACACCGTATTGATCGCTAAGCGCTTGTCGGGTTTGGTGCAGACCAGTTAATAGATCTCGCAACAAACTTTCACCCTGAAGATCGCGCAAATTCTTAGTATTGGGTGATGAGATATTAGCGGTGATGTAACTGGCAACCGAATAAACGGATCTCAGACACGTTACATAATCGTCAACCGCATGCTCAATGGGTGTAGTGGCATTTTTACCAATATTCAAACCAATGACGCCACCTTCTTGGTAAAAGCGTGATTGTTTGACACGTTCAACACAAGCTTCAACCCCATCGTTATTAAAGCCCATGCGATTGATGAGACCTTGGACATTGGGAAGACGAAACATTCTTGGCTTTGGATTGCCTGGTTGTGGTTTGGGGGTTACGGTACCAATTTCAAGAAAGCCAAATCCAAGCGTTGCCAAGGCATCGATGTGCTTTCCATCTTTATCAAGTCCAGCAGCTAAGCCAACCGGATTACGAAAGTGCAACCCACAGAGATCGACTGGCTTTTGTATTGGTTTACCAATTAGAGTTTTGAGTAATCCGCACCGCTCTAAACGATCGAGTTGCGCAAATGAAAAATCGTGTGCCTCTTCAGGATCGAGCGAAAACAGAAAAGGTCGAACAAGAGGGTAGGTGTTAAGCATCCTGCGGGCGATGCGGCAACAGCGGTTGCCACTGATCGTCAATTAATCCTTCAATTGGCTGATATTTAATCTTATAAGCCATTTTAGGACTGTCTTGGATGTAGTAACCCAAATACAAATAGGGCAGACCAAGTTGCTGCACCTGATCAATTTGCCAAAGAATGCTGTATGTGCCGTAGCTCGAACTGGCTTCCGAGGCATCATAAAAGGTATAGACCGACGAGATTCCCTGTTCAATGACATCAATCATGCTAACCATGCGCAGGCGCCCTGGATGGGGATCATCGGGCCCATCCCGAAATTCAACAATGCGCGAGTTGACCCGACTTTGTAATAAAAACTGGGTATATTGCTCTTGGTTATCACGCTCCATTTGCCCCGTTTGATGCCGCACTGCTTGATATTGTTGATAGAGGCGATAGTGCTCTTCGTGATACGCCAAACTCAGCACTTGAGTTTGTAGGCCCGAGTGCTTTTGCCACGAGCGACGCTGACTGCGGTTAGGCTCAAAGTACTGCACCGGAATCCGAGTTGCAATACACGCTTTGCAATGATCGCAGTAAGGACGGTAAGTAAATAGGCCGCTACGTCTAAAGCCCGCATTGACCAGATTACTGTAGGCATCAGCACCAATTGAATGCGAGGGCGTTGCAACTTGGGAACGTGCGATTTGTTCGGGCAAATAACTACACGGGTATGGTGCCGTAGCATAGAACTGAATCGCTGTGAGTGGTAACTCGTGAATCTGGCTCACACTAAATACCTCTCCAAAATAAATTTGTCCATCTCCCAAGAATGCTCTTCAGAAGCCTGAACAGCGAGACGCAGATGGTTCAGAAACTGAGAGCGGGGTATGGGTTTCGCGCCTAGGGAGCGAAGGTGGGAGGTTTCTTGCTGGCAATCAATCACGGTCACACCATGATCGTAGCACCATGCGCACAAAGCTGCCAAAGCTAGCTTTGAGGAGTCCGGACTGCGAGAGAACATGGACTCGCCAAAGACCATTGAGCCAAAGCAAACACAATATAGACCGCCTACCATTTGATGATGGTCATGAACTGTAATACAGTGCGCATGACCTTGTTCGTGAAGCTTGGTGTATGCGTCCATGATTTCATGGGTGATCCAAGTACCATCTTGACCAGCCCGCTCAGCGGTGGCACATGCCCGCATGACTTCGGTAAATGCATCGTCAACACGTAGTTCAATCTGTGGATTATCTAAGCAGACCTTAATGTGTTTTCGCAAGGAGCGACTAATTTTTAGATCACTTGGATTGAGGGTCATGCGTGGATCGGGTGACCACCAGAGAACCGGTTGATGATTGGAATACCACGGGAAGATTCCGTTGCGGTAGGCTCTCTCGAGTTGTCCAGCGAAAATTCGTTCGCTAACTGCTAACAAACCGGGTACGTCGGGGTCGGGATCGGCTTGGGTTTGGGGATCGGGGAATGGGTCATCGGGGCCAAGCCACGGAATAGTACTCATGAGGGTTGCAACATGATCATGCGATTCGCTCACCGGGCAAGATGTCACGCGAACGGGTGCGCAAATTAGTTAATGCACCTTGGCGTAAATCCTCAAAATACCATTGCAAGGTTTGTTTAACGGTTGGGAACGCCAACTCTGACCACGGAATATTTTCTTCTGTAAACAGAGCAACCTCTAGACTCTCGGTGCCAGCAGAAAATATTGGGGAGTGCATACGTGCTAGATAGAAGAGATGAACTTGTTCAACATGAGCCACATTTAGAAGCGAGAACAGTGGTCCAATTTCTACTTCAGCACCAGCTTCTTCGAGAGTCTCGCGACGCGCACCATGTTCGGTGCTCTCACCAATCTCCAAAAAGCCTGCGGGCAGGGTCCAGTAGCCATGACGTGGTTCAATAGCGCGGCGACATAAAAGAACTTGGTTCTCCCAAACCGGAATCGTACCTACAACGTTTCGGGGATTGCGGTAATGAATCTCCCCACACTGTTTACAAACGTGACGCAGGCGCGTGTCATCCGCCGGCACAAGCAAACTGACATCAGAACCGCAAGAGGAGCAATAGTTCATAAATGGGCAGGAATCATTCCACGAAGAGCATTGCACACCATTATTTCATTTGCGGAAGATATGTCGGCAATAGTCAGGTTTGCTTCACGGGCTTTCATGCTGGGGTTATCCAAAATCGCAGCCCGCATCACACCCGGCAGAACTCCAGAACTTAGGGGTGGAGTTAACCACTCCCCATTTGGCTCTCGTTGAATAAAAATACTGGTACGGCCACCTTCAGTCACATGACCACGCTCATTCATAAAAAGAGCATCAAAACCACCAAGTGACACTGCTTTTTGCCAAGCAGCATCATAAACAGATCGTTGAGTCACCTTATGTAATAAAAGGGGATTTTGCGAACGCATGGTTAATTGATCCGCTGAATAATCGCCCGCCAAGATCTCGTTTGCCCAAAATAATTTAACTGAGGGACTCAATGCCTCTAAGGGTGCACTTGAGATTGATAACTCACCATCTGGACCTAGATCGAGGCGAACACGATGTTCGGAATGGCTAGCTAAATTCTTGGCAGTTAATTCCAACAAAGTGGTTGCCTTTGATAAATCAAATGGAATGCCTAAGGCTTTTGCAGAATGTGCCAAACGAGCGAGATGTTGGCTTATTCGACTGATGCGAGTTTGATCACTCCCAGTCTTAAAGAGAATGGTCTCAAAAAGTCCAACATCACTACTCAACTTAGTCAAAAATGCAGCCTTGATCTGACATTCTTGATATTCGGTTGTTGCAGCGGAATCAATCGTAATCCCCGCACCCACTCCAAGAGTAAAACGTGATGCTTGCGCATCAGGCGCATCGCTCATTTGCAAAGTACGGATTGGCACGCTCATTGCAAAATCGCCATTGGGATCAAACCACCCTAGAGCACCGCAGTACCAAGAGCGTGGTTGATCTTCAAGCTCCTGAATAATTTCCATACTGCGTCTTTTGGGGGCTCCCGTTACTGAACCACATGGAAAGACTGCGCGTAAGACATCCTCAATCTGTAACTTAGCTAATGCCTTTGCCTCAACGGTGGAGGTCATTTGTAATACCTTGCCATGCTGGGTTACTTCGAAGAGGGCGGGTACGTTCACGGAGCCTACTTTGGCAATTCGGCCAAGATCATTGCGTAGAAGATCCACAATCATGACGTTCTCGGCACGATTCTTGGGGTCATTGGCTAGATCGCTTGCTTTCGCACTGGATGCATCAGCCGTACCCTTCATGGGTTTGGCGATCAAGGTATCGCCACAGCGCCGAATAAAGAGTTCAGGCGATTGCGATAGGACACACTCATCACCATCTTGAATAAACGCACCGTATCGACCCGGTTGCCGCTCACGCAAGCGTGCGTAGAGTGCTAATGGTGATCCATAGGCGTTCCCAGTAATGCGGTATGAGTGATTAATTTGGTAGGTATCACCCGCGCGGATCCACTCTTGAATACTCTGAATATCCTTAGCAAACCGACTGACATCAATTGAGTCTTTCAGATCTAAAACACCAGCGACTGGATCTTGTGATCGCAATAAATCCTTCAGTAACTGGTCAATATCTTCTTTGGAATGCTTGCTAACATCCCCAAATGACCAAGCCCGCACAAGCGGTAATGGTTCGGGATATTTGCACGGAATATTTTGGAAGTAATAACCCAGCTCATATGCAAATAGAGCAACCACATAGTCGCCCTTTGCCAGAGCAGATTCAATTCCAGTAAAGCAGCTTGCTAGTTCGCTAACACGATTTGCTTGCCAGCGTTGCTTGATATGTTGATAAAGCCGACTGCTAGGTTGCTCTCGGCTACTCTCAACATCGTCGAGCAGAAGCATTGGGTTACTTCAGAATCGTGACCGATTCAATTACAACGGGCGCATTCGGAACATCGGCCATACGACCGCGTGGGGTTGAAGCAATACCGGTTGGCACTTGTTTGATCTTATCAATCGTTTGTGTTCCTGAGATTACTTTACCGAATACGGTATAGCCATTACCCATTGCATTGGGGAAATCGAGGCCTGGATTATCTTTGACATTGATAAAAAACTGAGCGGTTGCTGAATCTGGATCAGAGGTTCTAGCCATGGCAATGGTGTAGATCTGATTCTTTAAACCATTTTGCGCTTCAGAAACCACTGGGGGCTGAGTTGGTTTCTGAACTAAATCGGTTGTAAAGCCACCACCTTGCACCATAAATCCATTAATCACGCGATGAAAAACTGTACCGTTGTAGAAACCACTTTTGACATAACCCAAAAAGTTGTTAACTGTTTTGGGCGCTTTATCTGAATCTAGATCCACCACAAAATTACCCAAATTGGTTTTGAACTCGACCTTGGGGCCGGCGTATGCCCATGAAGAGAGGGCTGAGAGACTAAATACAAGACCAAGAGCAAGCCATAATTTACGCATCGGATTTCCTTCTAAACGTACAGATTAACAATCCCTTCATTGTATTAGCGATTCGCGCAAGCGAGGGCAAGCTCATTCCAGGCGGTGGTGTAGTTGGGGCTACGTTGCGTAGAGCGCATTACCCATTGCGGTTGTAAACCTGCTCCTGCTACTCTCAGGGTATTGGAGCCATAGACGCGGTTGAGCCGGTCCATCACTTGCATCAAATGGGAAGAGCGTTCTCGCATCGGAGATTTGCAAAAAAGATCCCCTTGATCTTGATTAGCTGGGTATAGACCTAGCAACATCACGCCTGCTTTCTTGTAGGCAAATCCTGAGCGATAAATCTTTTCAATTCCGAGTGCGGCAAGTTTTGCAAATTCTCGAGTGTCATCACTACCAACGAGTAGGGGAATCGTGATGCTATTGGTATATTGCGGAGTTTGCTCAGCAAAGGGATTGGTACGCAGATAAACCAAGAGATGGGAGCAAAATGATCGTTGTTGACGTAACTTCTCAGCGGCACGACTTGCGTAACTAACAACCGCTTCTTGGAGTTCATGTAGTTGGTGTACCGGCTTACCAAAACTTTTGCTTGAGATAATTTGATGCTTACGAACCAAGCGGTCTGCTTGAGTATCTTCCAAATCAAGGCAACTAATACCATTGAGTTCATGAACAGTGCGTTCTAGTACAACACCAAAGCGTTTACGAATCAGACTGGTCGATGCATATTTCAGATCACAAACCGTATGAATATTCATTTGCTCTAAATGAATCTTAAGGCGTCGACCTACACCCCATACTTCACCAACATCAATTTCAGCCATTAGGGCATCTTCTTCTAAGCGGTTGCAATGGTTCCAACTGAACACGCCTTTATACGTTGGACGCTTCTTGGCGATGTGGTTTGCTAACTTTGCCAAGGTTTTGCTATGACCAATACCAATGCACGTGGGCAGGCCCAAGTATTGTTTGACACGTTTACGCAAACTTCGTGCTCTGGCGATTAAATCATGTCGGATACCACTCAAATCTAGAAAACATTCATCGATGGAATAAATCTCCTGCTGTGGGGACAGCTCAGCAAGCAAGGCCATTAAGCGGGCACTCATATCGCCATAGAGGGTGTAGTTTGAGCTCAACCAAATCAAACCGTGCGAACGAATCAAATGCTTTGCTTCAAAGAAGGGTGCGCCCATACGAATACCCAAAGCCCGCGCTTCTTGGCTACGTGCCACGATACAGCCATCGTTATTGGAAAGCACAACTACCGGTTTACCCTCCAAGCGAGGATTGAACACGCGTTCACACGAGACATAAAAATTATTACCATCCACTAAAGCAAATATCGGACGCATATTTGCTCACACTTTATGAATCACGTGGGCAACCACGCCCCAGATTTGTAGTTCTTGGCCATTGCGGATTTCAATATCGGGATATTCTGGGTTATCGGCACGTAACAAAATCTTGCCGCGTTGGTGATGTAAGCGTTTGACGGTTAACTCACCATCGAGCGCGGCGATCACGACTCGACCATGAGCGGGTTCGATAGAGCGATCAACAACCAATAGATCACCATCATGAATCCCCGCCCCAATCATGGAGTCGCCTTTGACACGCAAGAAGAAGGTTGCCTCTGGGTGCAAAACCAAATGCTCGTTGAGATCAAGGCGTTTGTCGTAATGATCGGCTGCGGGAGACGGAAAGCCTGCTGAAGCTCGACCCACAAGTAGGGGTAGACGACACAGCCGGCGCGTTACCGGCGTGTTCAGAGAAGATAACAGGGGGCCTAAACGGAGCGATTCCATATACTGTATATTTATACAGTATATAGCAACTTTGTCACTTTAACCCTTTTTGGCCTTAGCGTCCAAGCTTCTTAAAAAGGCCATGCGCTCGGCAATCTTGCTCTCTAAGCCGCGGTCAACCGGCACATACCAATTGGGTTCTGCCATTCCTTCTGGCAAATACGATTCGCCTGCAGCATAGGCATGTGGTTCATCATGGGCATAACGATATGCATGACCATGACCTAAATCTTTCATGAGTTGAGTGGGGGCGTTACGCAAATGAATCGGCACCTCACGACTGCGATCGCTCGATACAAACGCACGTGCGGCATTGAATGCGTTGTAGCTTGCATTACTCTTAGCAGCAATTGCCAAATACACAACGGCTTGACCCAATGCTAATTCTCCTTCGGGAGACCCTAAGCGCTCATAGGTCTGGGCGGCATCATTGGCCAACTGCATTGCGCGCGGATCGGCTAAACCAATATCTTCCCATGCCATACGAATGATGCGCCTTGCTAAATAACGTGGATCAGCACCACCATCGAGCATGCGGCATAACCAATACAGTGCGGCATCTGGGTGTGAACCGCGTACTGATTTATGCAGTGCCGAGATTTGATCGTAAAACTGATCGCCGCCTTTATCAAAGCGACGCGTATGTAAAGTGAGAGTGTTTTGCACAAACGCCGCATCAATGGTTTTGCTTGGTTGCACACTCAGCGCCTGCTGTAATTGCTCCACTAAATTAATCAAGCGTCGTGCATCACCATCGGCGTATCCGATGATGGTCTGTACCGCATCATCACTAAATGCAACCTCGGGTAGGGCGCGCTCGCGGGCGCGGATTAAAAGCTGCTCAAGCTCAGTGGCCGTTAATGGTTTTAAGACATAGACTTGCGCGCGCGAGAGAAGAGCGGCGTTGACCTCAAATGATGGGTTCTCAGTTGTGGCACCAATTAAGGTGAAGAGACCAGACTCTAGATGAGGCAAGAGCGCATCTTGTTGACCTTTATTAAAGCGATGGATTTCATCTACAAATAAGATGGTTTGCTTGCCAAATTGCGCCACATCGTGTCGTGCTTGCTCGATGGCCTCACGGATTTCTTTTACTCCAGCTAGTACCGCTGAGATTGCGATAAAAGAACGCCCAAAAGCCTTTGCAGAGAGCCGAGCAAGGGTGGTTTTACCAACCCCAGGCGGGCCCCATAAGATCATCGAATGCGGTTGACCACTCTGAAATGCTAAGTGCAAGGGCTTGCCTTGTCCCAATAAATGCGTTTGGCCAATCACTTCCTCAATACGTTGTGGGCGTAATGCTTCTGCTAGGGGCGGAGTAGGCTGACGATCAAATAGGCTTTGCATAAAAGCATTCTCGCACTTTTAGAGATTCAGCAATCTGTCATAGTGCTTACATAAACTTCGCTACAATTCTCGGCATGGCTGAAAACAAAGAATTCGCGATCGAGAAAAAACTACGCCCCTTGCCACGCTGGATCTTCATGTCTCGCTGGTTGCAGGCGCCTCTTTATATTGGCCTCATCGTCGCCCAAGGTGTTTATGTTTGGCAGTTCTGGCTCGAGCTCATTCATCTCATCACCATGATGAAAGATAAAGAGATGACCGAGACCGCGCTGATGTTGATCGTCTTAGGACTCATCGATGTGGTGATGATCTCTAATTTGTTAGTGATGGTAATCGTCGGCGGTTGGGAGACCTTCGTCTCGCGACTGGATCTGCATGATCATCCCGATCAACCCGAATGGTTATCGCATGTCAATGCCGGAGTTTTAAAGGTCAAACTAGCAACTGCGATTATTGGTATCTCATCGATTCATTTGCTGAAGACCTTTATTAATGCAGCATCATACGATGAGAAAACGCTCCTTTGGCAAACGGTGATTCATATCACCTTTGTGCTTTCTGCGGTTGCGATTGCTTATACCGAGAAAATCATCGCTGCGGCTCATCAAAAGCATTAATTCGTATCACTAAGGGCGATTAGTAATTCCGCAAAAGGCTAGTTAGCCCTGCCCATACCATGCAAAACGCTGCGACCACGGTTAAGTGGGTACGCATTTTTAAGAAGGCTTTTGCAGTTTCTGGGTTTGTAAAGTAATACTGATAAGTCTTTTGATCAATTGCCCGTTGAACAATTAATGTCGCCGCTAATAGCAGTAATGCAAGCGGTATAAAAATATGGATCGCTAGCCAAGCCACTAATGCGGGGATTACACCCCAAATCCAAACACTGTGATCCAACCAGCGATTGCCACTTTGTTCCCCAATTCTGCGAAAGCACGCACCCCAGTGAAGAGCTCCCAAAAAGGATGTGATGACTGCACCGTAAGCCACCAAGGACTCCATGGCAATCAGATTTTGAGGACTATCAGCGAGTTGTACCATGAGGGCAAGACCAATAAATGGGATTAGCCCCGCATAACCCATTATCCGAATCATGCTGGGTAATTGCATCTCACTTTTTGTCATAGCTGTAGACACCGCGACCGGTCTTACGACCCAAGTGACCCTTTGCAACTAAATCAACTAGAAGTGGTGAAGGGCGATATTTATCGTCTTTGAACTCGGATTGATAGACCTCCATAATCGCTAAGCAGGTATCCAATCCAATTAGATCTGCAAGGGCTAGAGGCCCAATCGGATGGTTGCAACCTAATTTCATACCGGTATCGATATCCTCAGGACTTGCAATACCTTCATGCAAGACAAAGAAAGCTTCATTAATCATGGGCAACAAAATGCGATTCACCACAAATCCCGGAGAGCTCTGAACAGTGATCGGCTCTTTTCCCATCCGAGTGGCCATTACTAATACTGCTTTGAGTGTCTCAGGGCTGGTTTGTTTACCCATAATGACCTCAATAAGAGCCATGAGCGGTGGTGGATTAAAGAAATGAATTCCAATAAAACGCTCAGGCCGTGAATTAAGCGATCCAAGATGCGTAATCGAGATCGAAGAGGTATTGCTCGCAATAATGGCTTGAGGGCTGACCACTTGATCAACCTGCGCCAAGATTTTCTCTTTGATTGCTTGATTCTCGGTTGCAGCCTCGATCACCAAGTCAACCATTGCTAGATCAGCGTAATTGGTGGTGGTTCGGATACGCGCAAGGGTTTGTGTCTTTTGCTCATTAGTAATTGTTTCTTTTTTAATCAGTCGATCCAAGCTGTTGTTAAGTGCCGCTAAGCCTTTCTCGAGAGCTGTATCACTCACATCCAACAGCACAACATCAAAGCCTGAACTTGCAGCCACCTGAGCGATACCGTTGCCCATGGTACCGGCCCCAATAATTCCGATTGAACGTATTTCCATCCTTAATTCTTCCTGCGTTTGTATTGGGTTGCTCCAAAGAGTTGTTCCTTCTCTTTGGCATTCATCTCGGGTTTGCGTAGATTTGTTAAGACCTCAACCCCGCGTTGAACAGCAGGACGCTTGGAGATCATTTCAAACCAGCGTTTGAAGTTTGGGAAATCATTCATGACGATTCCTTGCTTATCCCAGCGACGTGTCCAAGGAAAGATCGCAATGTCGGCAATCGTGTACTCGTTACCGACGATGTACTTATTCTTTTTCAAACGCTCATCCAACACGCCATACAAGCGCTTCGCTTCATTGGTATAACGATTAATTGCGTATTCCACTTTCTCAGGGGCATATAAACGGAAGTGATGATTTTGTCCCAGCATTGGACCTAAACCGCCCATCTGAAACATTAACCATTCCATGGTTTCGTATTTGCCACGAATTGATGTTGGTAAGAAACGCCCAGTCTTGTTTGCTAAGTAGAGCAAGATGGCACCGGATTCAAATAGGTGAATGGGTTTTCCATCTGGACCGTTGGGGTCAACAATTGCCGGAATCTTATTGTTGGGACTAATTTTCAGAAAAGCCGGTTTGAACTGATCGCCTTTGCCGATATCAACCGGTATTGCGCGCCAGTCGCGATCTAAGCGATAGCCACATTCCTCCAGCATGATGTGGATCTTATGGCCATTAGGTGTGGCCCAGCTATAAACGTCAATCATGGCTTTACTCACAGTTCACCTTATGTCATGGAGTTAATTAGAAAGTGCTTGTAAACGCTCGAGTGCGGTTTGCAAAGTGCGATCCTCTTTAGCAAAACAGAAACGTACCACTCCTGATTCGGTTTGCTTGGCATAAAAAGCCGAGTTCGGAATTGCTGCAACCCCCAGTTCAGTCGTTAACCATCGACAAAAATCGGCTTCGGATAATTGAGACTCTTTGCGAGGTAGCGCTGAGTAATCAACGCACTGAAAGTAACTGCCTTCGCAAGGCAAAAGCTTGAACGGAATCGTTGCAAGCCCAGCACGAAACAAATCACGTTTTGCCTGATAAAAATTTGGTAATGAAAGATAACGCTGTGGATTTTGCATGAAACTGGCAATGCCATATTGCATTGGGGAGTTCACAGTAAAGACATTGAACTGATGTACCTTACGAAACTCTTTCATTAATGCTGATGGGGCGGCAATAAATGCTACTTTCCAACCGGTGACATGAAAGGTCTTGCCAAAGCTCGAGATCAAGAAACTACGTTGTGCAAGTTGCGGGTGACGAGCAATACTTTGATGGGGTTTGTTGT
>JACCDJ010308280.1_pt1 | contig 21885 bp, 18 predicted proteins | sample 7444481 | NCBI WGS metagenome assembly JACCDJ01 (sample SAMN15323435, study PRJNA562643) | freshwater metagenome | isolation source: river surface water | place: USA:Blue River Watershed | collected 2017-08-15 | reverse complement strand
AGGGCCAGAGCCAGCCAGAGTGAACCCGCGCACAGCACAACGTCTAAGCCAACCGCCAATACTTGCTTGGTAAACCGGGGCAGACCGAGCAGGCTACGGGTTAGGCCTTGGTCGGAGGTTAAGTCGGTCATTGGGCTGGTTGGTTTAGCGTGAGGCTAGGATTGTGGGCGGATATTCACAAAGAGAGTATAAGTCCTCAAGAAAATCGTAGTCCGAGTGAGCCCGCAAGGTCAAAGAATTAACGCCTTTTTACTCCGCGCCGTTGCCGAACTTAACAAGCCCAATTGCTATTGAATGACAGTGCGGTTGCGAATCCTGAACCTCGGGAAACGCTGGGCTTAATCGGAGTCAGCCCGGGACGGGCAACCCCTCAAGCTCAGCACCCTAGAGCCTCTGGGCAGAGCGGTTGGATCGGTACCAATTGCGCGCCACGGCCAGCAAGAGTCCTAGGAAGCCCCCGAGCAACAGGCCGAACAAGAGGATAATGCGCCCTTGAGGGACGACCTCCTTGACGTAGATCGGAGCAATGAGGCGGGCGGCGCGACTTTCTTTGCCGTTGATAACGGCTTGGAGGGCCGAAATTTGATCGAGTAAGTATCGTATCTCGTCGCGGGTGGCGAGGTACGCGCCGCTGACCGCTGATCCCGATTTATCCGCCCTAGCGATAAATTGGGTGGCACGACTTAAGCGCTCCTTGTCGATAATCAGCTTTCTGCTGGCCTCTTCGATGTAAGGGGCAATGAGCTGAGCCTGGGAAGTCTTAACGAACTGGTATATGGCGTTTGCGCAAGCTTCAGCGACTTCCTTGGAGGCGTCGCGAATTTCTAGGTCTACACTCCCGCTCAGCCCCTTGGGGATAGTGAGCTTCGCCTTGTTTGCAAGCAGAGCCCCGGCATCTTTTTCCTCGGCCAGGCCGCAGAGCGTGATGGTCTCCTTGGTGAAAGAGGTCGGGAGCTTCATGCGAGCGATGAGAGCCTGAGGCTCCTCAATGTCGGTGCCCAGGGGATTAATGTTGTTATTGTTAATCTTGTCGTTGACGTTTGCAATCTGCGCCATCTTGATTTGGCCGCTCCCCTCGTACTGCTTGGGGACTGTCCAGAGATACGAAACAGCGCCTACAAATCCGAGAAGCGCGAAACTAAGAATGAATTGATATGCATTTTTAAAAAACAAAAAGATATCAAAAAGCGAGATTTCATCCTCTCTAGCTTCAACGATCCGGGAATCCTGATTTTCCGAACTTTGATGAAAATTAGTCACGATAAAATTATTCCAATTTTCGAGTAATGATACCAGTGAACCTTTGGGGTCGTTCTGTAAGATCGTTGGGTAATCATCCCCTAGGTTAAAAGGGGAGGATTAACCTTTCAAGGGTAGCCAACACGCAGCTAGATCTTGCGTAGAATTACGCTAAGAGTACTTGCACGAAAAATAAAGCAAAACTTTTTCTCATACTCTTGTGGACTGGCGAGGAAAATTAACCGACCAATTATCGAAAATCCCCCGCCGAAACTCAACTTTTTACTTACCACCGCAAAGGAAGCGTTGCCCAGATAACTCCTCTTTTTTGAGAAAAATTCGAATGAAAAGTAACTAAGGTGATGACGATGCGTTGGATCTTGCCATGACGAAGCGCTCGAAAAATGGGGCGTAATAATTGTCACCTCAGCGTTAGGTTTCAGAAGTCTGTAGATCTCTCCCATTGCATGCTCAATCGACGCAACGTGCTCAATTACATTGTCTAGCAGTATCGAGCTTGCGCAGTTATCCTTTAAATCAATTCCACTATCTAGATCACCGAACATTACCGATGAATCTATAGGATATTTATCAATATTTAGATAATTATCAAGTATTTTGTTTCCGCAGCCGATATTTAAATGCACAATTTTCTCCAGTCTAACTCCTCACTTAGTATACGTTTTATCTTGTTGATGTTTCTAATCCCCGTTAATTGCGCGCAACCCTATGCTTATACTCTACTTGGCCGGTGAGCTCATCTAGACGTCCTGGATCCAGCCCCCGCTAACATGTATTTGAGCCACTTGTGACTCGCATGAGGGAGCCTACGGCTGAGCCTGACGCTTAGAGTTGATTTTTGACTCAAAAGAAGTTTCAATACGGGGGATAGTATTGATATAAAAGTCAAATAATTTTCCCTCCTCTCAAAACTTCTCGGCGTTATCTTAATTGGAGACTTAGGATGAGGCTTTGGTAGCATCCTCGAACAATCAATCGAGCAAAAAGCGAATGCGGACAGAAATGCGTCAACTTTTCTGATGTCAGAATTTTCCACGCCGAAAAATAGTATTTCTGCCATTCTCATAACGTTAAATGAGGAACAGAATCTTAACCGATGCCTTAGTAGCATCGGTTTTTGCGATGAGGTTATTGTAATCGACGGAGGTAGTTCGGACAAGACGGAGGAAATAGCAAAAAGTTGCGGAGCGAAGTTTTTTGTAGAAGCCCAATGGAAAGGTTTCGGGGTTCAAAAATCTATCGCGCTTAATCGGGCAACAGGGACCTGGATACTCTCGATTGACGCAGATGAAGTGGTTTCTCCAGAATTAAGAGAAAGTATTTACGCAGCAATTAAGCAAGATAGCTTCTCTGGTTTTTACTTTAATCGGAAGACCAACTTTCTCGGACGTTGGATGCGCTTTGGTGGATGGTATCCCGATCGAGTACTAAGGCTTGCCAAGAGGCGGGTCTGTCATTTCGATCAGGCCCCGCTCCACGAAAAACTCGTAGTCCAAGGGCGCACTTCAAGACTCTCTGGCGATTTATTTCACTATAGCTATCCGACAGTTGAATCCGCTCTCAACAAACAGGTACGTTACTCTATGGCTTCGGCTGAGTTAAAAGCTGCACACTATGGAAAGTATTCCATTTTGTCCGCGGTAATGAGAGCTCTTTGGAATTTTTCGCATAACTATTTTTTGAGGCTGGGATTTTTAGACGGCACCGAAGGATTAATAGCGGCAGTCTCAAAATCACAAGAAACATTTTGGAAGTATGCTGCAACGATTTATCACAAAAAGCAGCAAACAGGCGACAAAAAATGAAGTTAGCTCTGGTTCGCAGGAACTATAACCCCTACGGCGGAGCAGAGCGGTTTCTAGAAAGCTTGCGAACCCAACTCATGGAGCGCAACATATCTGTATCCGTAATTGCAGAAACTTGGAAAACGGTAGACTACGAAAGCGATTCAGTATTAATGATAAAGGCTAGCGGATTTTTTAGGTCGACCAGGTTTCGTTCGTTTAGCCAAAATGCGCAGACTCTTCTTACAAATCAGCAATTTGATTTGATCCAGTCCCATGAGCGCCTGACGGGGGTGGATATTTACAGGCTTGGAGATGGAATACATGCGGCGTGGTTAGAGCGTTGCGCAAGAGTCTCAAGTTCGGCAAGGACGCTGCTAAGAAAGTTTGATTCGTATAATAGAGCGGTCATCATGACGGAGTCTCGGATGGCAATGGACGACCGGCTTCATTTTGTTGCAACCAGTAAGCTCGTGCTGGACGAATTAAAGACCTTCTATAATATTCCAGAAGATAGAGTTTTCACGATACCTAATGGGGTCGATGTCAAGCGCTTCTCCCCGGCCACCAGTGACCAGAAATCAAAAGCACGAGAGGCGTTGGGTATTCCGCAATCCGCCCTGGTTGTAGGGTTCGTTGGGTCTGATTTCACGAGAAAAGGTTTGTGGCCTCTCGCGAAGGCAATAATGATGAGTCGAGACTTATATCTTGTTGTCGCCGGCAGGGATTCCTCCTCTGAAAAGCTCAACAGATTAATTTCCGACGCCGGGGTCAAGTCGTCAATTCGTTATTTGGGTCCTGTAGACAATGTACTTAGTCTTCTATGGGCAAGCGATGTTTTCGCGCTCCCGTCTCTCTATGAGCCATCATCAAATGCAATCCTAGAGGCAATGGCTTGCGGATTACCGATCGTTTGTACAGAGAGCGTTGGAAATGCAAACATCGTTAGAGAGCAAAACTGCGGATATATCTGCGATCGTGATCCTGAGAGCATCCTAGAGGGGCTCCGATATGTATTGTCTTCGGATCAATATGAGGCCCTATCCGCTAACTGTCTACTTGTAGCTAAGCAGATAGTTCAAGAACCGATAATCGACAAATGGCTCAAGCTCTACGACACGGTACTGAATAAAAAATTCTCTTAAGAAGTATGGAAAATCCAAAGCATAATTTATCCCGGCAGAAGCTCGATGGTTCAAAGTATAAGGTTATACATACTGAGTCCTCACTAGGCTGGGGTGGGCAAGAAATTCGTATCATTCATGAGGCGCAACAACTGCAAATCAAGGGGTTTACAGTTTGCATAGTGGCCAACAGGGATAGTGAGATAGCTCAGAGGGCAAAAGCTCTCGGCATAACCGTCATCGAAGCGAGAATCCGGAAGAAGCGGTTCATAGACTTAATTAGTGTTTTTCGCCTCCTAACAAAGCAGCGCCCTGACATAGTATGCTCACATTCAAGCACTGATCACTGGCTTGTTGCTTTAGCAAGACTACTTTCCAGAAAGAGATATAAGATAATTCGGGCCAGGCACATCAGCGCTCGTATTAAAAACAGCTTACCCAACAAGTGGCTTTATAGGTTCGGGTGTGACTATGTATATACGACCGCTGACTTTATTACCGAGCAGTTTCGCAGTCTAAATCTCGTTTCAGAAGCGAGAATTCAAACGGTTCCAACTGGTATAGACCTAGGCTATTTCAAACATGGAGACCGACTCTCTGCAAGATCAGCACTCGGTATTCCTGAAACCGCATTTGCGCTCGGTACGATATCGACACTAAGGTCTTGGAAGGGGCATCGTTATGCTATCGAAGCCGTCAAGCAGTCCAAGCTCAAGAATTTACTGTTTCTTATTGTGGGAACCGGTCCGCAGGAAGAGGCGCTCAAGCAACTGGTCGCCGACAGTGAACTCCCCAATGTAAGATTCTATGGACATCAAGATGACATACGAATTTTTCTAGACGCTTTGGACTGCTTTATTTTTCCAAGCTATGCGAACGAGGGTGTACCCCAAGCGTTGCTTCAGGCCATGGCATATGATTTGCCCATCATCACAACACACTTTCCGCCTCTAGTTGAAACTTTAGTTGGCTACAAAAAAGCTTATTTTTCTAAGCCAGAATCGGTGGAATCGCTTTGCGAAGGACTTCAATACATATTTACGCGGCAATACGGCGATGCCCACGCTTCAAATTCAAGACCACCTTCGGTCAGGGACTTCAGCTTAGAGAAAATGGCTAATGTAATGGAAGCAATCTACCTCAAAGTGGCCAAATCTTAAGCGCGAATGCTACTGCCTTATTTGAGACAACAGAGGCGCAATAAGTAACATTGAAAGGATGCCGTGTTCGTGGTGAAACGTGGTGTTAACTAGCCCAATTCCGAGCACGAAAAAAGTTGATGAAAGAGCCGTCATAGCTACAGAGTTCGCCGATTCACAAAGTTTTTTAACGGAATGATAAAGACAATAGCCGAAGAAAATAATCAAGAGGATTAACGCAAATAAGCCTCTTTCTACATAGTAGTTAATATATAGGCTGTGTGCATGTTGGTAACGGTGAGTAAATAGGTTAGATTCGTAAACTTGGTCGCTTCCCAAGAGTATTTTTCTAATATTTTCTTCGCTTGTGGCGGCACCGAAAGTACCTGGTCCATGTCCAAAGAAAGCGCTATCAGCTCCAGCGACCAGCCCTGTATTAAATATTGTAATACGATCACCTAGCGCAGCCAGCGGATCATTGAAAAAAGACACTAGCGCCTTCGCGAGATCGGGGTATGAGAGGTAGAAAATAATCAAAGTACTAAACAGCCCTAACGTAACAACCCGAAATACTTCTTTTAATCGATTAAACGCTATGACAACAGTAAAAATAACTACAAAAATGATATAAGTTCCTGTTGTCGCTTTGGATTCAAAGGTAAGCTGCGCCAAGAAAAGACAAAGGGATACTAGGATCCAGACGAGCCTCGTCTTAGTTGATCGAGCTTCAAGAAAATAAACAAAAGCCAAGAGGGCAACCAACGTTAGGTATATTGCTGAATGATTTATATGGCCAACGCTTTGCAGGGTGAACTCGGCCCCTAAAAGCTTATGCTTTGCAAAACCGGCTACCAACGCAAAGAACGCCCCAAGGGTTATGATGATTGCCAGAAAGCGTAGCTGAATTGGATCCCAGGAGGTCCTTTTCACCATGATCCCAAGAATCATTATCACCGTTAAGTCTATGTTATTAATTGCGATCTGAAGAGAGTTAGGGGGCGAAAAAGCTGCGCTTAGGAAACCTAAAACAGGAATGACCATCATCGCTAGGTCAGCGATATCAATGTGGCCTCCAAAGCCACGACAGGTGTAACGGCGCGCTAGCCAGGAAAGAAAGAAAATCGCAAGAAAAAAATGTTTAAAAAACTCGCTATAAGGGAGAAAAAAAAGTAGTAGGCAAAGAGCGTAAAACTCTATTCGCCCCGGAGATACCAGCATCCCAGATTGAACACTTTTGATGTTCCCCCCTAGGGATGCAGTAAGGCGATCCCAGCCAGCGGCAAGTTCAAAATTAAAGCAAAGACGCCAGCTTTTGCGCATTGGATTCCTCAAGATCTGAAAATGCAGACTTTATTACAGGGAGCCGTAAAGTCTCTAGGCAGTCACTCTTTTTCGTGCCCAGACACCCATCCCGATTACAGGGCATGCATCTGCTGTAACGATTGGCTTGCGAAAGGACGATAGACTCCGTTTCCCAAGGTGCCCAGAATTTGGAATCGGTTGGCCCATAGATTGCCAAAACCGGCTTACCTATTGCTGAGGCGAAATGTACCATGAAGGAATCTACCGAAACTACGTATGATGCTGACTTAACCTCGACCAAAAGATCTTCAAAAGATCTGTTTTCAAATCTCCCGCCCTTGTAGCCAGTCGCAGCGTTTATCTGATCATTTAATCCAGTATCTCCAGGCCCGCCGGTTAGCACTATTTCATAATTCTTCGTGAGTAAGTGATTTATAAAATCAGCTACAACCGTTACCGGCAACTGCTTGAAGCGCCAGCGCGAGGCGGCCTGAAAAATTATCTTTCTCGAATACTGTCTGGCTTTATATTCCGCCGCATTGCGGCCGACTGCTAGAGAATATGGCGGCGGTAATGACTTTCCCGTTTCTATTACCGCATTGAGGATGCTTAGGTCTGCCATCGCAGCGTGACTATCAATTGGTCGTACCAATTTCTTAAAAGCAACCCTCCACCACCACGCATTCTCACGCTTAGGGCTAAGTATCGCAGCAGATACCTTGGCGACAGCAGCCAATGACAGAAGAGCGTTTTTCGGGTGATCAGAAAAAGCGACCAGCAAATCATACTTCTCTTTTCTAATTTCAAACAACATACTTATCGTTTTGAGAAATCGTCGTAGTGGGTGCAGTCGCCTTTCCGAAAAAAACACCTTCGAAACCCTTGGGCAGAGTCTAATGAGTTCTGCAGAAGCTTCCAGAACATAAACGTCGACTACCCATCCGGGCGGCATTGCTGCGATCGCAGAAGTTAGAATTACTGTGTCGCCAAGATGCTTTGGCTTCGCAAAAAGCGCTTTTTTTGTATTATTCACAGAGAATGCAGCCCAAAGACACGATCATCGTCACTATGCCGGCAATTTATAGACCGGAGATATTGCAATTGACCCTGTGGAGCTTTCATAGGGGGCTGCTATCACAATTTGAAAGTAAGACTCTAATTATAAACCTTGATCCCAGTAACAGCGAAGCGAGTAGCGCCCGGCAACAGGAGCAGACTCTAAAGATATGCAGGCATTACTTTGACAAGGTCATATCTCGTTTTCCTTGCGAACCTAGTTTTGGTGCTGCGGTTAGGTGGGTGTGGTCGGAAGCTTTGGAGTTCAACTGTCCGTTTTTTCATCTCGAGGACGATTGGGTTCTAAACCGAAAGTTAGATCGACATCTAGTTTTTGAGAATTTCGCTCAGCCTGCCGTCGGGTCAATTCGTTTGCAGCGAAGACCTAATGTTCAGACGACGCTCAGCCAAAGCCTGAGCTTAAACCCGGTCTTCTTAAACCCCGAGTTCATTGCAGAAGCACTAACGAACTTTCGGTCGGATTTAGATCCGGAAAAGCAGTTCCAGTATGAGCCACTAAATAGCCAGCTAAAGAGATGGCAACATTATACTTACCCCGGGGTTGTTGCATGCGCTCCGTACAGATTTGGTATTGTTTCTGATACAGGGACACATTGGCGCAAAAGCAAATCAATTGAAAAGCGGTTTGTCGACGGGAGATCTTTTTGGGTCTCACGACCCAACAGAAGATTATCTACTATCAAAAGTAGCTTGATTTTAAAGTTGAAGTTACGGTTATACAAACTACGTAGCTTCATGAATTGCTAAGCAAGTTCCGGTTAAAGCCCTGCTAAATTAATTATAGTGACGCCCCAGAAAGATAAAGTTTGACACTTTCGAACACATTGTTCGCGATCGGCCACCCGGACTCGCTGCCAACCGCAATCAAATTGCGTACGTCAGGGTCTGTGTAGTTTTTCGGATTGGTCATACCAAAAATCATCACTACCGGGAGTCCAAAAAATACAGCAAGATGCGCAGGCCCAGAGTCGTTGCCCACAACAGTAGCGGATTCATGCATTTGGTTGCGCAACTCAGCGATCGAAAGAATCGAGTCTAGGCACCGCGAATTAACGGTAGACTGCTCGATCTCTCGCGATATCCCTCGCTCCTCACTGGTCCCCCAGGCGAGAACAATGGTCAAATCGCGCTTATATGCGAATAAGCTATTACAAAGTTCAATCCAACTGACGGTAGGCCATCTTTTCCCTGCATGAGATGCCCCAACTACAAACAACAACTGACGCGAGAGGCGGCATGGCGAAGAGTCCGTATGACCTGGAAAACGTCTAGGTAAAGGATAGTTTAAGGATGCCGCAGCGAGACGACGCGGCTGACTCGCCAATCCTTGGGAGCGAGGTACATAAAATCTTTTGTTGTAGAGGAATGCACTGAACCCCTCGGCGACATGAGAACTCCTCCCCGCCTTGATCTTTGCGCCACTAAGAAATGCAATAACAGCACTTTTGTACATCGCTTGAAAATCTATAGCGATATCAAACCGCTTCCGTCTTAATCGAACAATAAAAAGATAAATTTCCTTGTATGTGCGAAGTCTGTACCAAGCCCTCCGCCACTCACGACTCGGGAATGCGATTACTTCGTCAAAGAGATTGCTGTTCTGCGCAAGGTCCTTGAACCGGCTATCCACACACATTGAAATCCGAGCGTTAGAAAATTGGCTTTGAATATCCTTTGCGGCATAGAATACTTGAATGATGTCACCAAAGGCAGACGTTCTCACCAAAAGAATTTTCGTATTACTAGAATTCAGCGCTGGCTCCACGTTCACTCGACCACTTGGCAGAAACTACTTTAACCAAGCCCTTTTCGTACATGGGCATCATGCAATAACGGATAGAGCCCCTCGACGGCAAGCAGCTCACCGTGAGTACCCCTAGCAACAATTTCCCCCTTGTCAACAACACATATCAGATCAGCAAACTCGATCGAATTTAAATTGTGAGCGATCGTTAGTGTAGTCCTATCCTGCCTGAGTTGCCCAAGAATCCGGTGGAGTTTTCTAGCTGAAATACTGTCTAGCGCAGAAGTTGCCTCGTCCATGATCAGGATTCGCGAGTCCTTAAAGAACGCTCGAGCCAGTGACAATCTCTGGCGTTGACCACCCGATAGCCTTACCCCGCGATCACCAATTTGCGTCTCGAGCTGTTCCGGAAGTGACCTTACAAATTCGCTTAGTTCTGCATGTTGAAGTGCCTGCCAGATCTTCTCAATCGAGGGATCCGTTTCCCCGTAAGCTACGTTAGCTGCGATGGTGTCGTTAAAAAGAAAAATATCTTGAGACACTATAGCCATATGCGAACGGAGAGACGATTTTTTAATCCCCGTGACAGGATGTCCGTCAAGGAAAATCTGACCACTCTCGGGCTCGTACAACCGGGGAAGTAGATTTACTAGGCTTGATTTGCCGCCGCCAGATGGGCCAACAAACGCAATAAAAGAGCCGCTGGGAATATCTAAATCTATATTTTGCAAAGCATATCGTTCAACGCCCTGATAGCGATAGGATACGTTTTTGAATGAAATGTTACCGAGGCACTTTGACAAAACAATCGTACCTTTGTCTTGTTCAGATTCTTCGTCAATTAACTGAAATACCGCCTCTGCAGAGGCAAGACCTCGCTGTAACTGCGCGTTCGTGTCCGCTAGGTGCTTAATTGGACTAATCATCATCAACATTGCAGTCACGAAGGAAACAAAATCACCGGCTGTTGCTCCGCCAGTCCGAGCCTGCATGAGAGCAAACGTTAAGATTACAGCGATACCGATCGCAACAATGAACTGACTGACCGGACCTTGCAGCCCCTGCGCAACTGCCATACGCATCATAGCCCGACGATAGGATTGATTTGTCTTTGAGAACCGAAGAGCTTCGTATTTTGCGCTGTTAAATAACTTAATTAGCCGATTCCCCGAAACCGCCTCTTCGACTGCGCTAGTCATCTCCGCCGTGGCTACCAACGCCGTCTTACTAATTCGTCGCATACGCCTAGAAAACGAAATTGTTAGAATAATCAGTGGTGGAAGCATTAAAAAAACGACGAGAGTTAGTTTCCAGTTCAACCAGAGCAGCCAGCCTAACAGGCCAAATAGAATTAAAGTGTCCCTTAAAAGCGTATTAATAATATTTGTTGCGGCGTTTACAACCCCATTTACCTCGTTAATTAATTTTGCAATGAGTTGACCGCTTGGTCTATTGTCATAACTGGCTGCAGGTAACGATAACAGCTTGTTAAACATTAAAACTCTGATGTCTCTCAGGACATTATTTGCAATCCAACTCATAGTGTAACTTCCGCAGAAAGTAGCCCCACCTCTCAAAACAAAAATTAATAGAATGATGATTCCCACGTACCAAACAGGAAACTCGGATCCAGCAGTAAAGCCGCTGTCCAAAAGCGGCTTCATAAGCGCGGGAAACGCTGTTTCTGTCGCGGCGACTATCGCAAGGCAGAATGCCGCCAATACGAATGCCGGCCAATATGCACGCGAAAACGTTAAAAGGCGTCCGTATAGCGAGAGGCTCTTTAGTTTAGGATTGCTGGCTGCGTCTACTCGCATGTTGTTCAATTAGGGCTCCACATTTCTTTAAAGGAGTGGACCAGTCGCCCACAGCTATTTGGTTGATCGCGGTGATGGTAGGATAAAATAGGTTCATGTTTATCCCGGTCCAGTACCATAGGTGGCCGCGGCCCTTTGGCAAGAGAAGTAATACATCCGCACCTAGAAGTCCCGCAAGATGAGCTACCGTATTGCTCACCGTCACCACAATATCGCAAGAATTAATTAGTTCGCATACTTTTAGTAGATCATTTTTTCGATCAAAAGATTGATCTTGGAAAATATCGACGTTATATTTTTCTGCAGCTCCTTCGATCTCTTTGCGTGTACTATCAAATTGGAGATCGATGAAAAAAAATTTCGCGAGTGGCATTGAGTTCAAGATCAGATCGAGATCGATTGATTTTTTATCACCGAAGTCTTGGTTTCCACTCCGCCAGCTCAGCCCACATACTAACCTTCCAGAAGACTCTAAGGGTTTGACGTGCGAGTGTTTCCGCCCTTTAAGATTAAGCATCCAACTATTTTTCGGAAGCGTAAGTTGCTCATAACTATGAAGGTTAAGGATGTGTGGCAGGCTCAGTAATGGTGTTTGCGCCGCACTTTTGTCTAATGGCACTGCCTGCGAGTCGGTTCTGGCATGAAAATTCGCTGCGGGATAGATAGTGTTAAAAATAGGAATAAGTCTTGAGTCGGTGATCAAGTCAACCCTAGAAAACTCTTTCAGAGCTACCCCCAAGTAGCGGGCGAATAGCAATTGCTCTCCTAGCCCCTGTTCGCCCCAAATGACTAGTTGTTTTTGTCGTGTCTTGATGCTCGCAGCGGGGATGGTTGCCGATAATTGTGGCGGCACCATTTTCTTTACAGTTAAACGAGCATCATAGAGTTCCCATGCTAGGGAAAATTGAGACAGATGAAGGTTTGCGAGAGCCTCGCTATAATCGTTCTCGTAGGATGCAAGGCCTTTGATGCGAGCACTTCTAAACTCTTCAAGCGCTGCTGGATAAAGCCCGAGGTCGAGACAAACGAGTCCCTTGTTGTAATGCGCTGTCGCATTAGCGGGATCTGCCTCGAGCGCCCTATTAAAGAGGTTCAAAGAATCCCCTGAGTTAGAGTTCAGGTAATGTTCGACCATACCCAGCCTCATTAACATCCCCGACGCTGAATGTTTCTTTAATTCACACGATCGGCTAGTCAGAAGTTCTTTAGCATCGGCGAAACGCCGTAAGTCTACTAATGCATCACTAAAATTTAAAATGAGATTGTGGTTGGATGGTTCAGAGTCTAATGCCCTCTGTAAATAACATAGAGCTCCGTCAAAGTCGCCATTGTGCCTACTTATTTGACCAAGCAAATTGAGGAGATCGGCATCTGTTCCCACAATGTTGATGCATTTCTGGGCAGTTTTCGCCGCTTCATTGTTTCTTCCAACCGCAAAATATTCAAAGGCGAGCAGTTTTAACGCATACCCTGAATTTGCCGGTTCAATGAATTCCAGGGTTTTGATGGCAGCCTCGTGGTTATTCAATTTTGAGTATGTCAACGCAAGACTGAGATACACCTCTATCGAATTCGGGTTTGCCTGTATCAGGGATTTCTGGGCTTCCACTGCTGAGATAAGATCGTGGCAAATGAGATGAATAAGGCTGAGGTTCTTTAGTGCGGTAATGTTTTTGGGGCAAACTTTGAGAAGTTGCGCGGATACACTGAGTGCTTTCGAAAAGTCACCCGTTTTACACAGGACAGCAAGATATAACTCTAAGGCTTGAATATCATCTTGATTTTTCTCTAAGCGTTCACAAAGTGTTTTTTCAAAGACAGACAAGTCTTGGTCACTAATATCTTCGTTTGAGCCAGCCCAGTCCCACAGAAGCGGAAACGGCGCTTTCGCAAGGTTTTCAGAGTTTTTCGTTTGCTGATTCAAGACAATAGTTCCAGCCATTTGTCGCCGAGCAAATTTTCGTTAAATTGCGGCAACTTTCGACATTGAAATTCGGCAATTGCCTCATAGTATTCATCTGGATTTTCCAAGTCGCCAGCACTTCCCGCAATTGCCCGAAAATACTCTGAAAAGGGCTGATACGAAAGCGCCGGGGTTGCCAAAATGGGCAGTCCTAGACTAAGCCCCGCTATGAGCCGATTGCTACTCACATAGCGTTTCCTATCCTCCTCGAGAGAGCTGGGAAGAATCAGCCAATCGGTTTCCAAAGCGTGTTGGATCACCGCCTTCTGTGACCAAGTTTGCCAGTTTAGGTCTACGCCGCGAGGTAGATTGCTCATAACCCTCTGCTTGTGCAGGTGGGTGTCGGCGCCCGTCAGTACGGTCAATGTGCCACTGACGCTGTCAGCGCTCCCGCTTTGCAACCAGCTTATCAAATAGGTCAAATTTATTTGATATCCAAACCAAAGCAGGTTTAGTCGTTCAGTGTGGCTCCTTGTTTTTGGCGTGATACAGGGATACTCATTCCAATCCTCGATCACTCTCAGTGCTTTAGCACCAACCAGCCCTGCACAACTTTCTGCAAGTGCGTTAGAGGAGCAGACAACTATGTCAGTGAGTTCTAGGGCTCGTTTGTAGAAATCGCTTAACGGGCTGTTAACGGTGAGATGCGGGTCCGAGTAGTCCAGGATTACTTTTTTCTTCTTGTCCTTGTGGGCTTTTAAGACTCGGAGCCAATGGCTCGCGCGCTCCGCTAAATCTGGTCCCTGCCCGATTTTCCCTATGAACACTCCATCAACGACTGTGTTGACTACATCGCCACAGGACACGCTAACGCCCTTGGATAGGAATTTACTTATGCAGGGGCGAATTCGGAGCCGCACGCTTGCAAGGGGACAGTCCGCGAGCTGGGGCAGGGTAGGAAAGACCCCCGGCGTAAGCCAATGTATCATTTGATAGTGTACACTCACTTATATAAAATTACCCTATGTTGTTTAAAAAACACAGAGAGGGCGCTAGTTTTACCCTTGGGTAGTGCAATCAGAAGCGAGGGGCCTCAAACTACAACCTGAGCAAAACCTTGCTCGAGCAAACGTAATCTATTTTAGGAGATTTTCATGAAAAAGCATGTACTAGCTTTGGCAGTCGCAGCAGCCATCCCAACAATTGCTGCAGCTCAAAACGTCAGTGTCTACGGCACATTGGACCATGGTATCGGTACTCAAAACACATCTGGCGGTGTAACAACAACTTCATCTTTCAACAGTGTCGTTTCCACATCTGTTGTAGGTTTCCGTGGCTCTGAGGACCTGGGCGGCGGACTCAAAGCTAACTTCCAAATCGAAGGTGCGATTAACACGAAGAACGGTGAGTTCGGAAAAGACAATAACGTGGGAACCGTTGCAAACGACACGTCTTTTGCGCCAGCACTTTTCTCACGTGAAGCTTGGGTGGGTATTTCGGGGGGCTTTGGTGAGTTGCGTTTCGGCACGACGGATATCTCACGCGCCCAGGGTGTCGATGCAACAATTGCGACCCTTGGTAACCTTAATGACTTCTTGCAAGATATTGGTGCGGACACCCAAAATACGGTCCGTTACATTTCTCCAGTCATCAACGGCTTCCAGCTTGAGGCAGGCTACTCCAACAGCGCAACAACTGCAGCTAAAGGTTCGACGGATATTTCCAGCGTCTCCCTCGCATACTCACAGGGTCCGATACTTTTCATAGCCGGACACACCATTGAAGACTTATCGGCGACTACTAAGCAGTCGCAAACTGCTGTTGGTTTGAGCTACGACATGGGAGTTGCTAAGCTAGGTGTCGCATTTAACCGCGTTGACTCCGATACCCCAGCCTCGGACAACAAGGAGTCGATTGTTGCCTTAACGGTGCCTCTCGGTGGCGGACTCGATGCAACGGTGAGCTACAACAAGCGTGATCGTTTGAACGGCGAAGACAACAAAGTAGTGAGCGCTGGCGTATTAAAAACCATGTCAAAGCGGACCGGTCTGTACGCCGCCTATCAGAGTAACAACATGGCGACAACAGCTGACGTAACAAACTTCATTGTTGGACTGCGTCACTCGTTCTAAGAAGTACCAAGTTGGGAAAAACCTCCGCTTGCGGAGGTTTTTTTTATTCGTTTGTGACGTTTCTTAGCTCGTCACTAACACTCTGAAGAAGCGCCGAAGTATCTAAATAGTCTCCATTTCTGAAAAGTCTAACTGATTCATACCAAGGGGAATCCTCACGATTCCGCAACCATCGATAATCCGCTACCCTTGGCAGCAAAATCCAGGTTGGTTTTCCTAAAGCCCCCGCCAAATGAGCAACAGCTGTATCAACAGTCAAAACTAAATCCATACCTTCTATACGCTGTGCAGTTTCATCGAAAGTCTTACTGGCGATCGAATCAAGATGAACGTTAGAAAACTGACTAAGAAATATTAGCTCTTCGGCTGTCACGTCAATCTGTAAAACGTGAAACTCGATATCTAGCTCCAAAATCTTCTGGAAATTTGCTAATTCAATAGAACGGTTCAATTGCCACTTTGATCCCTTGCCTCCACGCCACACCAAACCAACCCGATAACTTGACCGACGCTGAGACCCAGGATTAAAACACTTGGCTGCCTTTAGGTATCCTGAGGCATAAGGAATCGTCGACTCGCTATTCGACACGAAGAATAACGGGAGACTTAACAACGGGACATGGGCAATAACCCTTCCAGCGCTGGCACTGTCTTTCACTGGGACAAAGTTTGAGCCGAGAGACTTAATCAACTGCTCGCAGCCTGACGGCACCTCAACAAAAATCTCGCGCCCTTCAAACATCTTGATATAGCGACAAAATTGGAAAAAATCGCCAAACCCTTGCTCACGACTCACAAGTAACGGTGCCCCCTCTGGAAGAGCATCAAACTGTGACCATAACGGGATATTCTTTCTAACATAACGATTCGACTTCGCTGGATCCTTGACCCTCCACTCGTACTCCGCCCAGCCACGCTCGTACTCCCCATTCTTAAGCAACATCTGGGCAAGGTTTGTGCGAATTAGAGGATTATCTGCGTCGCCCTGAACTGCTAACTCTGCATAGCGCTTGGCTTCATCTACCTCATCGAGATCATCAAAAACTAAAGCGATGTTCATAAGCAGTGCAGGAGTACTCTGATTAAGCTCATATGCCTTAACCAAGTACTGCTGAGCGTCCTTGTAAGAGCCCCGCCTGTGATGACTAACCCCTAAGTGCATAAGCGCCCGGTAATCCCCGGGTTCAGATCGGATCAAATCGCTGAATATATCTTCAGCGACTTCGAAGTTCTTCGCTTCACCCTCAAGTATTCCAAGCATTAACGTCACTTCATAATTTGGCGGACCATTGGTAACATAGCTGTCTAAATACCGCTTACACTCCTCGTGGCGCCCCAACTGAAAGTAGAAAATAGCCGCAAGAAAAATCAACTGCGGTTCAATACATTCCGCCTGAAGTAATTCCTTTGCTAACTTCTCCGCGGGCTCAAGTCGCTTTAAATTTAAGTGGCAAGACAATATCTTCAACTGTGTTGTTCTGCTATGGTCACCAAGCGAACTAGAGTGGCTATAACTACTTAGAGCGTCAACAAACCTGTTTTGCACGAAAAAAGCGTCGCCTGATTGAATAACTTCATGCCGCAACTTAGCTTGTGTATCAGACTTCTCCAACTCGGCCAGACCAAGGTTAAAGGCATCCAGTCCGAAGGAGGGATCTAATTGGAGCGCTGTCTCTAAGCAATCAAGCGCTTTAACAAAGTTCTGCTCTTTTAAATGAATTAATCCCTTGTTATGCCACGTACTAGCCGAGAATGGGTTTATCCGGAGTCTTTTCAGGATGTAAGAATAAGCATCTCTAAACTTTTCTTGTATTAATAAAACAGAAATAAGATTGTCTAGCGTTGAGGAATTTTCTGGTAAGTACTCTAAACTTCTCTGGTAGCAGTTTTCTGCCAAGAGATAATTCTTCGCTTGAAAAAACTTATTGCCTGACAGGAAAGCATCTAGAGCAACGGATTTACTAAACTCTTCCATGGGTCATTCTCTGGAGCATTAGTTTCTTACGATGAGCGCCCTTGAAATGAACTGCAAGCGGATTTGCAACTTTACTTAAAAACTCAGGCAGGCATGACACCACCGCTTCTGAAACGTCAGAAAATGCAATTAATTCCTCTGCTCTTAGCCGCTTTATAGCCTCTTGGTCACCAAACCAATAATGATATTTAGCCTCCAGGTTAAGCAAGCGTTCTGACGCTTTGCGCCAAAATGAATAGTCAGGAGTGATTGTAAAGCTTGCGATATAGGGGAATACATCGTCAACGGTCTTTGACTTAAACTCGGGAAAAAGTAGGTTTCCAAACTGCATGTTCATCAAGTCATTACGGTAAAAGTGGCGACGGCAAAGCCCAACCGTTGACTCGGGAATTAGCTCCCTTGTGTTGAATGATCGCAATAATAAAATATCGGTATCGAGGTAAATCGCTTCCTTAAGCAATGCCAACTCTGCAAATGCTCTTAGCCGGAAGGTCATGAGTTTCCCGTCATAGTCTTTAAGACGAAATAGTCGGTCAATGCCCGAAATTTCTTGTGCCCTGTCATCTGAACACTGAATAATTTCTGCGGCGGGCATGTGCTCGCGTATTGATGCCACAAGGTATTTTGGGAAGTCATTCTGACCGATATGCAGAAACACAAAGCGGGTAATAGCGTGTTCTTCGATCTTAAACATTAGAGATCCAACGTTTCAATTTTTCATTAATGTTCGGATCTGTAACACTGATTAATTTCAACGATTTATACCAAATGGACTGCCCCCCTTGGTTCGCCCAATACCAATGCGTTTGATTTGGGTAAGGCATGATTAACATTGTATCGACTCCCAAGGATCCAGCAAAATGTGCCACTGAGTTACTAACGGTCAAAATATGTGTGCAGGAGCCGACTAGGTTAGCGAATTTTTCAAGGTCATTGTAAATGTCATCACCACCGTCAGGCATGAAGTCACTCATGAAATGATCCGCCAATAGGTCGAGTTCGTGTTGCTCAGATAAAAATTGCAGGCTTTTGACCTTAGAAATATTCTTCGGTTTGATCTCTTTTACTATTTCAATCATTTTTAAGAGATCGATGTTTTTGCGATTTGAAACTTTTTGGTTGGTGCTTTTCCAACTGAGGCCTAGCACACAGTTTTTACCTAAGCCCTCCCCAGGGAGATCCTGATCCGCTAGTGAAGCCTTGAAGGGGACGAGATCCAGTTGCGGAATTGAATTTAAATCTTTATCCGATTGAATATATAGTCTTGGGAGCTCACTTAACGGTGTTATGCCGTCAAATCTATCTTGGTGTTGAAATTTATCGATAGGCTTGAACTCAACTTCAGGAAGTGACCGTTTAAATAGATTGAGTATTCGGGCATCCGTCAGAACAACAAGATCCTGTAGATCTTTTTTAGCAAGGCGTATCAACCTTCCATAAAGTAACTGGTCTCCTAAGCCCTGATCGGCCCATATAATTATTCGATTGCCTGGCTGTGGCGTTAGTAGTAAAGGGAGTCCGAGCTGCTCGATCTCTCGACAAAGTCCCGGCAATTTCCAGCGTTCTGCATAAAGCGGCCACGCCTCTGAATACCTATGGAGCTCTAACAGGAAAATCGCCTTATCAAGTTTTGCGCTTGCCGATTCTGGATTAAGTCCAATTGCTCGATCTATAAAGGATAGCGCTGATCTCGGCCCACCCAATGCCGAGGTAATTACAGCCAGAGTCTGCCAATATCGAAAGTCTTCGCTATTATTTTTTAATAGTTTTTCAGTTTTCTTTTTGGCAATTTCGAGTTCGCCTTTTTGATACAGAAGCTTTGCTTCAATCCAATCGAGTTGTTCCGTTTGAATATTTTGTTTGCGCAACATGTCCATTGTTTGAAGCCCCGGCTCAATCGCGCCGATAGCCTCCTGAGCGACTACCAATGACATCAGTGCCGGAGCGTATGTAGGATCGAGTCGCCCGATAGCGTTTAAGATGTCTTGCGCTTCATGAGCTTGACCCTCTTCGAGATAAATGTTTCCCAAATTCGTTGCCGCTTCTTTGCCTTGGGGAATTAGGTCTAGGGCCTTCTTGTAAATCTCTTTTGCGACGACGAGTATTCTTCGCTCAACGAAATAGTGTCCCATTTGCAATAACGTATTGTATTTCTTGAGCGGGTCTTGGATATCACCAAGAGTTCTCCAGGCACCGCGCGGATTACCAAGGTTTAGCTTGGATAGCGTTTCCAAGACCGCTACATCATCAGCTTTTCCGTGATTGATGTTGAGTTTCTCGCATATGGCTAGTGCGACGCCAAATTGGCCCCGGCAAAAGGCCAGGTAGCCCTTCAGAAATTCTATCGATAATTCTGATGAAATCTGAGTTTGAATATGCGCCAATCGGATCTCTGCTGCGTCGTAAAGCCCTCGATCGATTTCAGCTCGAATTTCGTTTAAATTCTTAAAATCATTCGGTTTCACGAAAATTCCAATTTACTCATTGATGATTCGACACACCGCTTATGAGTTTGCTCTAAGCTTTTTCAATAGTTAGGGCTGCAAGTTCTCCGACTGACCAGCCCCCCTCACACAAGAAATCTCGACGAGACTCCCTAACAGTTCATCCGTCCCTTATTTCACAATCCGGAATTTGAACGCCTTTTAAATATTGCGCTGCAACGAGATTTGGTCTACACTACCTGATGTCTCCTCCGCTCTTCTTTCTTAAAGGGTGGATTTCTTCCCCAAGCGCTAGCGCTTGGGGACTTTCTGGGTTTGCTGCACCGGCAAGAAACCAGTATGATCTGCGATCCGCGTCAAATGGGCGGTCTCGACAATATCCCGTACAGAGTTTAAAGATGAAAACTTTTTCCGCAAGAGCTGAGACAACAGACCAAGGTTGGTACCTAGTAGATGCTACGAACGTGATTTTGGGCCGTTTGGCTGCTTCTTTGGCACACCGTCTGCGGGGCAAGCATAAGCCGGAATTCACACCTCATGTAGACACGGGAGATTTCATCGTTGTCGTTAATGCTGACAAGATCCGTGTGACGGGGAATAAGGCAGAACAAAAAAAGTATTACCGGCACTCGGGGTACCCCGGCGGAATTTCCGAGACAACTTTCGGCAAGATGCAGGATAAGTTCCCGGGTCGAGCCCTTGAAATTGCCGTAAAGGGCATGCTGCCAAAGGGGCCACTAGGTTACGCAATGATCAAAAAGCTAAAGATTTACGCGGGCGAGAGCCACCCCCACAGCGCGCAGCAACCAAAGCAACTCTCAGTCTAATTTGAATCGTTTTTGCTCTCAGAGAGATATCAGGAAAAATTATGGTAGGTGAATATAACTATGGAACGGGACGGCGTAAAAGCTCAGTTGCCCGGGTGTTTATCAAAAGCGGTAAAGGCAACATTGTGGTTAACGGTAAGCCCTTAGATAAGTATTTCTCTCGCGAGACCGGTCGCATGATTGTGATGCAGCCCTTGGTGCTCACGAATCACAACAGCACCTTTGACATTATGGTGAACGTTCATGGTGGGGGCGAGTCTGGTCAGGCGGGCGCAGTGCGCCATGGCCTAACCCGTGCCTTGATTGATTACGACGCCATGCTAAAGCCCCCGCTCTCGAAAGCGGGGTTGGTCACCCGAGATGCTCGAGAGGTTGAGCGTAAGAAGGTGGGTCTGCATAAAGCACGCAAACGCAAGCAGTTCTCGAAGCGGTAAAAAAGGCTCCTCTAAAATCAGGGGTTCAAAACCGAAAGGTTTTACCCCTCGCAACAGACCCCTCGCAACAGACCCCTCCGAGAGCTTCTCCGAGGGGTTTTTTGTTTCTGTACTATCTGGAACATGTCGATCAAAGAGTGGGTACCCATGGTAAAAATTGGAATTGTTGGTGGTACAGGCTACACGGGCGTGGAGCTACTAAGGCTTTTGACCCAACACCCCCATGCAGAGATATTAGCCATCACGAGCCGCTCAGAAGCTGGGTTGTCGGTGGCGCAACTATTCCCCTCTCTACGGGGAAGTATCGACCTAAAGTTTTCTGAGCCAAAAACAGCGTCACTGACGGGCTGTGATGTTGTGTTTTTCGCAACACCCCATGGGGTTGCGATGGAGCAGGCACGCGCGCTTCTGAATGCAGGCGTAAAAGTAATCGACTTAGGCGCAGACTTCAGACTTAAAGACCCCGCAGAGTTCGAGCGTTGGTACGGCACGCCCCACACCTGCACAGATCTTTTATCGCAGGCGGTTTATGGGCTTCCTGAAGTTAACCGCGAGGCAATACGTGCTGCAAGGCTTATTGGCCTGCCAGGCTGCTACCCAACAAGCGTACAGCTGGGGCTAATGCCTGTTTTAGAGCACGGCGGCTTAGTTGATACAAAAAGCCTGATTGCAGACTGTAAGTCCGGCGTGAGCGGCGCCGGCAGAAAGGCTGAGCTAGGAATTCTGATGGCTGAGGCTAGCGATAATTTCAAGGCCTATGCAGTTACAGGCCACAGGCACTGGCCGGAAATCACACAAGGCCTGCGAGCGATTGCCGCAAGTGCGGGCAAAGCGCAGGGTGCCAATGACCTAAGAATTACCTTCGTGCCCCACCTCACACCCATGATTCGGGGGATTCATTCCACACTCTATGCAAGGGTATT